>JGI24702J35022_10001627_pt1 | contig 13915 bp, 8 predicted proteins | sample TergutTh196P4_FD_35022 | JGI IMG/M metagenome (IMG submission 35022)
CTGTAAATCTATATCTTTTTATATCTTCTTCCGGCTGTAGTTTAAGCCATCTATAGACCTCTTCCCAGAACGGATCATTTATTGTTGTATCGGCAAAGAATTGTTCAGGTACTACAGGGAGACCCCTTGGTATAATGAGTTCCGGTTTATCAATAATCTCTCTATTGCCAATCTCTCTATTTCTGCCTGAAAAAAATTTTTTACGATTTTCAAGTATATATGAGTTTATCACCATATCCTGTGCAAGATTTTGCAGATAAATATCTCCATCTTCAAAAAACCTATGATCATGATTTAACAGAATATGCAGCATCTCATGAACTAAAAGGCCTGTAAATTCGTCGTTTGTAAAGTTAGAGATAAACTTTTGATTATAGAACAGGGTAAGTCTCGATGAATATAATCCCAGGGCAATAGTTGGGATAGAGTCTTCTTCAATAAGATCAACGCCTTGGTAAAAGTATGATGTGAATCTACTCTTTGCCCAAAGTTCTTCAAGGATTAATTCAAGTTTCATACGCTAATAGTTTTTCAAATCTGTTTTTTAATTCTTCGGTTAGTTCAATATTGTCTATTGATTTTAATGCCTTAGGTATAAGCGTAAAAATTCCACATTCCTTTAATAGGAGAAAGAAATATGCCGCTCTGATATCGCCGCGCGAGTATCCAATAAATATTAAAACATTACTTAGCAGTCTTAAGTCATTATCAGGAAGGTCGCCATTTGAGATTATGGCTTTTTCTTTCAAAGTCTTAATAACTCCGTTTAGAGCCCAGAGAAAATCTTCGGATGTTATATCTTTTGATTTTATTCGTTTGAGTTTTTCGGAATTGCCTGATAGTATATCTTCGGATGTTATCTCCCTTGGAGATATAAGCTGCATAATCAAATCACTCCCTGCAATATTTCCGACTAATGTGTATATAAGTTTTTCCAGAGTGCTGTCTTTATTTTCAGTCAGATATTCCAATAGTGATTTTTCATCATCAAAATTATACGAATAGAGTAATGCATTGGAAATCTGATGCCAGCCGCGCGGGTTCGGATTAATTTTTTCCTGGTCCCATAATCTTTCAGGGAATGATGATATATATCTTAATATAGATGGGTGAATACCTTCGTTGTAACCCCATACCAACCAATCATCAACCGAGGGCTTTAAATGAAATATTGCAAGCCTGCCGTCAAGCGCAGAATCGTCAAACTGCGTAATCGTAGTATCATCCTCTTCTCCCAGATTTCCTGCAAGTATTATAGATGTCTTTTCATGCAAAGGATGTTCGCCGCATCTATTTTCAGTAATTATTTGAAACAGGGTCTGTATTACAGTGGGATGCGCTCTGTTTGATTCATCAAGGAACCATAAAATACCATTATAATTTTCAGGAATTTCCACTGGAGGGATAAATTTGGGCCTAAAATAAATCATCTGTTTAGATTCATGATCCGGAACAGGATAACCTCCGAGGTCTACATTCTCTTTAAATGCAAGGCGCGTATCTATAAAGTAATAGTTCATCTTATTCGCAATCTCTTTTACAATAGCAGACTTGCCTACGCCCGGATAGCCTAATATTTTTATTGCGTAGTTGAGTTTATCACTGTTGCTGATATATTTTTCTATTATATCTTTTAATTCACGGCTTGTTACTTCAGGCGCTTCTTTCTTCAAATTTTTTCTCCATATTTTATGTGCTTTTAGAATAAAATAATTTATGTTAATGCGTAAACTTATTAAAAGACATTAGACACAGAACAAGAGATTAAGTTCAAGTGTTTTTGATAAAACTAAGATTACAGGTCTTAAATATTCTGTTGCATAGAATTTATGTGAAACAAATATTGATGAATCTGTCATAATAAATGTATTGACAATGTTTTAAGTTTGAATTTATTTAGGTTATATATATTATTTTTAAGAGAGGTTGTAATGATACTATTAAATCCAAAAGAATATAATGTTAAATTTCCTGATAAAGAATCGTCTGAGATGATGGTCAAGACTATTGAGTTCTTTGAAAAAAAGGGTCTTAAAAAGGTTAAAGAAGACTATCATAACAGGACATGGGTTAGAGATTTTGTTGATTTTCAAAAAGAGCATAAAATTTTTGCAAAACTTTTAACTCCTGCGGGATATGGAACAGGAGAAAACAGATGGGATACATATAGAATATTTCATTGGGCGGAGATAATGGGATTTTATGGAATTACCTACTGGTATGTATGGGACGTATCGCAGCTTGGCGTATGCCCAATATGGATGGGTAATAATGAAGAGGTAAAGCATAGGGCTGCTAAACTTCTTGAAGAGGGCGAGGTTTTTGGATTTGGTCTTTCGGAAAAAGAACATGGAGCGGATATATATTCAAGCGATATGATGTTGTATCCTCAAGGAGACGGAACATATAAGGCAAATGGCGATAAATATTATATAGGTAATGGTAATGAAGCGGCAATGCTCTCAACATTTGGGAAGATAGCCGATAGTGATGATTATGTTTTCTTTTGTGTAAATTCCAAACACCAGAATTATGAGTGCGTGCAGAACGTAGTCGCCCACCAAAACTATGTTTCGGAATTTGTCCTTCATGATTATCCGATTACTGATGCTGATATTACAGAAAAGGGACCAAAAGCATGGGATAATATGCTCAATACTGTAAATGTATGTAAGTTTAATCTTGGACCAGGCGCAATAGGCATAGCGACACATGCATTCTATGAGGCGATTGAACATGCAGCAAACAGAAATCTATACGGCAAATATGTAACGGATTTTCCACATGTTAAGCAGATGTTTGTAGATGCTTATTTAAGAATATGCGCAATGAAGCTGTTTAACCTAAGAGCAGTTGATTATATGAGAACAGCCTCAGCAGAGGATAGAAGATATCTCCTATATGATCCGCTATGTAAAATGAAGGTAACAAGAGAAGCTGAGATTGTCATTGACCTGCTTTGGGATGTTATAGCTGCAAGAGGATATGAAAAAGAACCGTATTTTGAAATGGCGACAGCAGAGGTTCGAATGTTCCCCAAGTTAGAGGGTACGGTTCATGTAAATATGGCTCTTGTAGTAAAATTTATTACTAACTATTTCTTTAATCCGGGCGAGTTTCCTGAGATCGGGCAGATTGATGATGCAAGGAATGACTCTTTTCTTATGGATCAGGGTCCAACAAGCGGGCTTAGTAAAATCAAGTTCCATGATTATAATATTGCTTATAACAGCAAGGCTCTCCCAAATATTAATGTAATCAAAGAACAGATTGCAGTATTTAAGGAATTTCTATCTAAGGCTACTCCTTCTAAGGAGCAGAGTAAAGATATAGATTATCTCCTTACAATGGGTGAGTTAATGACGGTTGTCGCTTACGGGCAATTGATAATTGAGAATGCAAAAATATACAATGTTGATGATGATACCCTTGATATGATATTTGATGTTCTTGTAAGAGATTTTTCAAAATATAGCCTACAGCTCTATCAAAAGAAGAGCAATACTCCTGTTCAGCTTGAATATTGTCTTAAGATGATTAAAAATCCTGTTGTTGATATAGATAAATTTATGCGAATATGGGAAAATAGCGTATATTCGCTTAAAGGTGCATATAAGATGAATGATTAATTTTTTATTGATATTGTAATTTTTTTTTATCTTTTTATCGTCCACGATAGTTATATATTATATAACAAAAATAATCGTGTGGTGTAAAAATGGAAAATAGAACAAAATCAGCTGTTATTCTCTCAATCTTGTCGTCTCCGGCTAAATTGGGTATATGGAATAGACTTAAGTTTATGCCTGAGGATATATTAAATAGTATATCAATCTCGCAATTAATAACTTCAGAAATGATAAGTAAAAGGTATTCGCTTGATCCTATGGTATCGGCAGATCTAATAATAGATCGATGTGAAGATTTAAGGATTAAGATAATTACATTTTGGGATGAAGAATATCCGGCATTACTTAAGGAGATAGATCATCCGCCATTGGTCTTATATATAAAGGGGGAGTTAAAATCTCAAAAGACGATCTCAATTGTAGGAACAAGAAATTCCGATAAAAGGTCCGAATATATTACAAAAAAAATTTCAGAAGATATATCAAAAGCAGGTTATACCGTAGTAAGCGGCATGGCTCTTGGCATTGACAGATGCGCGCATATGGGCGCTCTGAAAGCCGAAGGGAGTACAATAGCAGTACTGCCCAGCGGTGTAGATATAATCTATCCTGCAAAAAATAATGACATATACAGAATGATATATGAGTCAAAAAATTCTGCTATAATATCCGAGTATCCTCCCGGAATAGATGTTTATCAAAAGTGGGCATTTGTTAAAAGGAATAGAATAATCAGCGGTTTATCGGAACAGGTAATTATTGTACAGGCGCCCATCAAGAGTGGAGCAATGATCACTGCTAAATATGCAATTGACCAAAACCGGGAACTCTTAGTATGTCCCGGTAATGCATTCGATGAAAAATATACTGGATGCCATGAGTTGATTAAACAGGGCGCCAGACTTTTTTCATCTATGAATGATCTCTTTACGGAATCGGTTTATGATAGCAGCGGACCTGAACTTTTTGAAACAGATAAATCGCCCGCCAAATCTAATAATCCGATTGAACAAAAAATATTGGAAGAATTAAAGAACGGCAATATTGAGATCGATAAATTTATTAGAAAAAATAACTTTCCTGTTGATGAAGTCAATGAAGCCGTAACTCTCCTTGAAATATCAGGACATATAACCAGAAGAGGAAATATGATAATAAAAAAAGAATGATTTGACAAATTGTTCAATATAATAATTTCTGTTTAAAAAAATTATGGAATGAATTGATGACAAAAAAAGAAAAAAGCACAAAAGCGCAAACACTTGTTATAGTAGAATCTCCGTCTAAAGCAAAAACAATTAATAAATTTCTTGGACATAAATATATAATATCTTCATCTGTAGGACATGTCATTGATCTCCCTAAATCAAGATTAGCAATTGATGTTGATAAAGGGTTTAAGCCTGAATATATTACAATAAGAGGAAAGGCTAAGATATTAAATGATCTTAAAAAATATGCTTCAAGCGTTGATAATGTTTTACTTGCTACTGACCCGGATAGAGAAGGTGAGTCAATCTCTTGGCATCTCGCCAATGTTTTATCCTCAAAGAATAATAATATAAAGCGCATCGAATTTAATGAAATAACAGAAACAGCAGTTAAAGCTGCAGTTGCTCATCCAAGGGAGATCGATATTGATTTAGTTAATGCACAGCAGGCAAGAAGAATACTCGATAGATTAGTCGGATATTTTATTAGCCCTCTATTATGGAAAAAGGTGAAGAGAGGATTATCTGCAGGTCGTGTACAATCAGTAGCGTTGAAGGTAATTGTTGATAGAGAGAACGCAATAGATAATTTTATACCGCAAGAGTATTGGACACTTGAAGCTGAATGTTTATATAAGAATAAACCGTTTACTGCTACATTAACTCACTTTGATAATGAAAAGACCAATATAAAAACCAAGTCCGAGATGGATATTGTAATGAATGATATTTCCGGTAAGAATCTTATTGTAGCTGAAGTTAAAAAACAGGAGAGGAGAAGAAAAGCTCCGCCGCCATATATAACGAGTAAGTTGCAACAAGATGCTGTAAACAGACTTGGATTTACTTCAAAGAAAACAATGATAGTTGCGCAACAGCTTTATGAAGGCATAGAGTTGACAGGCTTAGGAGCAACAGGTCTTATCACATACATGAGAACAGACTCAACAAGAATTTCAGATAGTGCAATTGCAATGTGCAGGGAGTATATAAAGAAGAATTTTAAACCGGAATATCTTCCCGATTCGCCGAATACATATAAAGTAAAAAAGAATTCGCAAGATGCTCATGAAGCTATAAGGCCGTCTGATGTAAATATTACTCCTGATTCAATTAAAGAAGATTTAACCAAAGAGCAGTATAAATTATATGAATTAATCTGGCGGAGATTTATAGCATGTCAAATGACTGCAGAGGTTACGGAATCTACAACTGTAAATCTTAGCTGCGGAAGGTCATTGTTCAGAGCTGCCGGTAATACGCTGCTCTTTGCAGGATTTACCGAAATAGAAAAATTAAGCAAAACAGAAAAAAATACCCTTCCAAACCTCGAAGTCGGTGACAATGTTAAAGCTATAGAATTTAAGCCTGAACAACATTTTACAACTCCTCCGCCCAGATTCAATGATGCATCATTAGTTAAGTTTTTAGAGGAATCCGGCATAGGCAGACCATCGACCTATGCGCCGACAATTGATACGCTCTTAAAGAGATATTATATTACAAGATCAGGGAAACAGTTAGTTCCTACGATTTTAGGAAAGATTGTAAACAACATAATGTTAGAAAATTTCGGATCTCTTGTGTCAATAGATTTTACAGCAGAAATGGAAGAACAGCTTGATAAAATTGAAGCCTCAGAGGTTGATTGGGTCAAGATGCTTGGAGATTTTTATACGCCATTTAAACATTCCGTAGATACTGCAGAAGCAAACATCGAAGAGATGAAAGGGATTCTTGATGAAGAGACAGAGTACACCTGTGAAAAATGCGGAAAAATGATGATGAAGAAACTTGGTCGGTTCGGCTTTTTTCTTGCATGCACAGGTTTTCCCGAATGTAGAAATGCAAAATCACTCCCATTAGGAAAATGTCCGAAATGTGACGGCAATGTTATAAAAAGAGGATCAGGCGCCAAAAGAATGATTTTTCACGGATGCAGCAATTATCCCGAATGTGATTTTTTCACAAAGGAATTTCCTGCAGAAAAAGATTGTCCGAAATGCGGGAAACTTCTTTTTTCTAAAAAAATTAAAGGTAAGGGAGAAGAACTTGTCTGCTTAAATCAATCATGCGGTTTTAAAATTGAATTATTAGATACTGCAGAACAACCGGAAAAAGATATAGAAAAAGATGAGAAAGATGAAAAAGATATAGAAGAATATAATTATGTATAATCTCATAGATTCTTTTATCGATTATATCTCATTTGAAAAAAATTATTCGGCTAATACAGTTGAGCATTATAGAATTGATCTTTTCCAATTAGTCGATTTTTTAACAGATAATATCAAATCGGAATTTAAAAACTATTATGAACTCGATTGTTCAATATCCGATTCGGAACCGATTATAGCCACAGTATCACTTGCCGATCTGCGAAGCTTTCTTGAATACTGTTTTGATAGAGGATTAAAAAAATCTACCATAGAAAGGAAGGTCGCAGTATTAAAATCATTCTTTTCATTCCTTTATAATAAAGAGATAATCCTGGATAATCCGGCTAAAAAACTTACATTCCCCAGAAAGGATAAAAGACTCCCTAAGTTTCTATACTTAAAAGAATATGATGCACTTGTTGATTTTGAGATTAACGATTTTTTTGATCTTAGGGATAAGGCAATACTAACTCTATTCTATTCTACAGGCGCAAGAATATCAGAATTAACGGACTCATTGATCTCTCATCTTGATCTCACATCTAAGAGATTGAAAATAAAAGGGAAGGGAAGTATTGAAAGGATACTCTTTCTTACTGATGAAAGTGCAGATCTCTTAAAGAAATATCTCCATGAGAGAGATAAAAAATTTAAAGCGAGATCAGAGTATGTCTTTGTAAACAAAAATGGTAAACATATAACAGTCAGAGGGATTTATAATATTGTAATGAAAAGGGCCGGTGCTGCAGGTTTATCGTATAAATTATCTCCTCATACATTAAGGCATAGCTTTGCAACCGAACTTTTAAATAACGGCGCAGATATAAGGGCTGTACAAGAGATGCTTGGACATAAAAATCTATCAACTACTCAAGTTTATACACATACGACAAAATCAAGATTGAAAAAAATATATGATCAATATCACCCTCATTCGGGAAAGGTTAATGAATAGGTTTTGTCTATAACCCCGCCGCCGATTATATCATTATATTCATCATAGAAAACAGCGCTCTGTCCATGTGAAATTCCGATTTGAGGTTCTGTAAATTTTACCTTGAATCTATCATTAACTCTAATGATGAATCCCTCAACAGGACTTTGTGTTGATCTGCATTTGATCATTGCTTTTATTTCATCTTTAATTTCATATTTCATGTCATAGCAGTCTTTAGTTTCAAATGAGTTAATGAATAATTCCTCTCTTGGTCCGACAAAGATTTGATTATTTTTTGCATCTATTGAAATTACATATAAGGGATGTTTAGCTGATATACCCATACCTCTTCTTTGACCGATTGTATATCTGTATATTCCGTTGTGTTTACCAAGAATATTTCCCTTAGAGTCTAAGATGTTACCGCTTGTATGCTGTGTAGTTATGGGCGGCGGGCTACCGCCCGCAGTAGTATCTACGCTGTTACCGCTTGTATATTGTGTATCAGTATATCTTTCAATAAATGATATATAGTCATTATCAGGAATAAAGCATATCTCCTGGCTGTCAGGTTTATCCTTAAGGGGTAAGTCTCTCTCCTCTGCCATAAGTCTAATGTCTCTCTTCGTTAAGGCGCATAGCGGGAATATTGATTTAGATAATTGTTCCTGCGTGAGCATGTATAAAAAGTATGATTGATCCTTTGATATATCCGGCGACATGGAGAGATAATATCTTCCATTATTTTCTTTCTTTATGGCATAGTGACCTGTTGCAATCATATCACATCCATGATCTGCAGCGGCATTTATTATTTCTGAAAATTTAATATATCTGTTACATATTACACATGGGTTGGGAGTCCTTCCTGAGAGGTATTCATCACAAAAGTAATCTATCACTCTCTTTTGAAAATTATCCGAAAAATTAAACTCATAGTGGGGGAATTTATACAATAGAGCGATCCTCTTTGCATCATTAATTGATGATTCGCACAAGGAATTATATGTACTTGATTCAGGTAAAAATCTTGCAGTTATTCCTATAATGTCATGGCCTTGTTCTTTTAAGATTATTGCAGCCATGGAGGAGTCGATCCCTCCGCTCATTGCTACTGCTATTTTCATTTAGATTTTCCCTTCATTTAAATCTCTTCTTCATGTAAAAATCCTTGATAAGTGGCTCTCTTGGTAAATTCGTCTTCTATAACTTTTAGCACAGTACCTTTATGAAGACTCCATCTGGGAAATACTAATGACTCGTTGTCGCGATCTCCCATAAGCCTATGAATTATAATATCAGGTCTAAGTCGTTCTATAAAATCACACAGTGTTGATATATATTCCTTTTGTGACAATAAAGAAATTTTTTTATCATTATAAATATGTTCAAGCTCCGTACCTTTTATTACATGCAAATGATGTATTTTTACTCCATTGATTGGCAGTTGAGATAGCATAGCAGCAGTGTACATCATGTCATCCCATGTTTCATCAGGTATTCCTAATATAACATGTACACATACAGGGATATTATATTCAGCAATCAGGTTTATTGCCTCAATAGATTCATTAACAGAATGTCCCCTGTTTAAGAATTTAAGGCTTTTTTCATTCATTGATTGAATCCCCAATTCAATCCATAGCTCAAAGTTTTCTTTTTTATATTTACTTATAAGATCGAGTATATCTCTGTTTATACAATCAGGACGAGTCCCGATCATGAGACCTACCGTATCAGGAAAGGAGACTGCGCTGTCATAGATTTTCTCCAAGATTGAAACATCGGCATATGTATTCGAGAAAGCTTGCAGGTATGCAATGTACTGTACGTATTCATTAGTTCGCATAAATGATTTTACAATGCTATTCATCTGATCGTGGATTGCTTCATTTTGCGGAGAAATTTTTACAGCAGATCCGCCGTCGGAACAGAATATGCAGCCTCTATATCCTTTAGTTCCGTCACGATTAGGGCATGATAATCCGGCGTTTATTGGGACTTTAAAAACCTTACATGAATATTTTTTTTGAAGATAATCTCCAAAAAGATTATATGGCTTTCCAAAGTATAATTTAGAATTATTATATTTCTTTTTCCATTTCAATTTGTGTAAAATATGAGTTCTTTAAATATTGATGATTCTGATATTTATTAGGATCAAGATATACAGAAGATACTCTTGAAACTTTTACAATCTTCATATCCTTGTTTAATTCCGCAATAAAAATTCCCGGTTTAAATTCAAAGTCTTTAACAATTTTATTAGTAGTTGTAATATACTTTTTCTTTTTTGCAGAATAGGTCTTTATTTTAGTATATGACACACTCTTATAGTTTTTCATTGAATCAGTAATAATTTTAAGGCTCTTTGAATCAGGGGCAAGAGATTCCATAATAGCTGCTTCAATATTTTTTTCATCTCTGAGAGTCATAATGAATGGCTTAGTAAGCGAAGATGATTTTACTGAAATTACTGTATTGGAATTTTTCGCGGTTGTGTTTGCAGATACTGATTTTATATCGGAGCTTGTATTGTCTTTTGTTGATGCTAAAGCAGTATCAGTATCGGATTTACTTCTGATCCTTTTATTACCGGAAATAGCTTTATTGAATTTATCTCTATATGTTGAATAGAGGTCTGTATTATTTAAAGTTGCTTTTCCTTGCATAAAACTTGTACGCGCTTTGTTAAATTTCTTTTTATTCCTATAATTCACTCCGCTTGCATAGTAATTTTCAGCTTTATTGATTTTATTTATAATAGAATTATAATAATTAATTGAATCTTTTGTTTGAGGGTTTAAGTATAAAGAATTCATTGCATTTACGGCAGTGTTAGCGCTCTTTGTATCACCCTGCTTTATAAAGTATAATGCTAATCTTGCAAGTTTAAGCAGTTCAATATTGGCCTTAAAATCTTTTTTCTTCCCGCTAAAAGTTTTTTTTGAAATATTTATACCATATATGTCATTGAATGTTTTTAAAAGCATTTCATATTGACTTGCTACCATACCATCCATATAACTTTCGCTTAAGAGTTTTTTATCTTCATCGGGATGAGATATAAATCCGCATTCATATATAATTGATACGGGGAACAGCAGGTAGTATGTAAATCTGTCATCTGCAACAGCTCCGTATTCCCAGCTATTAGCCTTATAGCCCTTTGCTACGAGATTATCTCTGATGTTCAATGCATATTGCTTAGAAAAACCGCCTGCATCAAATTTATTATAAAGTGTTAAAAAACCTGAGTAAGATCCTGTAATATTTATAAGAAGTTTTCTGCCATGTCCGTCTCTTGCCATATGTATGCCTGGCATATTCACAAGACCGTCAGCCTTGCTGAAAATTGAAACATTATTCATGTGCATCTCTATGACCATAAATGCGCCTGCATTTTTTGCATTGGTCATTACATCTTTAAATTTCATATAATGGTATGAGTCTGATTTTCCTTCTAATGCTTCTCTATATTCATCACTTGCCGCTATGTTGAAAAAAGGATTTTCTTTAAGAAGTTTATATAGCTTCCGTGAATATTGAATTGAATAGTATTCCTCAGGGAGTCCTGTTGTGCCGATTCTATTTGTAGTAATACCTCTCCACCTGCTTGTATGATCCTTACCATGTGCAGGCCCAAAGTATATAGTGATCTTTCCGTCTTTTTCTAATGAGTCGTATAATCCTCCATAAACCTCATCTATATAATTAATAATATCTGCCGCATTATTAAAAGTATTCTTGTTATTCTGCATACTTAAGATTTTATCAATAATCGGAGTTTGTTTGTTTTTTACAACTGTTTCAGAATATGAAAAAGTATATGTACATATAATCATAAAAATAGTTAGAATTATCTTAATCAATTTCATGTAATTTATAACCGTAAAATTTATTTAGTATTTTTTATTATGCCATAAAAAAAATATTTTCACTGCTGCAATCTTTTTTTAATATCGGCCGTTTCTATTTACCTTTTAACAGGTCTAATATTGATTTTATTTTATCTCCATCAGGATGATTAGGATTAATAGATAAAACTTTTTCAAAATGATAAATAGCTTTTTGATTATTTTTAATATTTCTATAGTATATCATTCCAAGCTCTTCGTGAGGTTCAGCCTGATTACTATTAATTTGTAGTGATTTTTCAAAAGATGAAATAGCGCTATTATAATTGCTCATATCTCTATAAGCAATACCAAGATCAAAATGGGTCTTATATTCAAGAGGGCTTATTGAGAGCGCTACATTATACTCTTCTATTGCCTCATTGTACATCTTTAATTCCATATAAGCATTTGCAAGATTATAGTGTGCATTATATGATCTCGGAGAACAATCAACAGCCTTCTTAAATTGTTCAACAGCCTGATCATATTGCTTTTCATTGAAATGCATTCTGCCTAAATTGATATAAGCATTAGTATATGTCGGATTTGTTGCAATAGCTTTTTTATAGCTTTCAATAGCTTTATTATTATCATTTAATCCTTCATAGGCTTTACCGATTTCATAAAAGGATGGTGCATCGCCGTTCTTTATTGATGAGGCTTTTTCAAATAGCGGGATAGATTCATTATAATTCTTTTTTTGCTGATTCAGTAAACCAAGATTAAAGTATGCCTGATAATGATTCGGGTCATATTGAATTGTCTTATTATAATAATCCGATGCATTATTATAATTTTTCATTTCGTGATAGGTTTCACCGATTTTAAAATTTGTCTCAGGATTATTAGGTCTCAGCGCAAGATCGCTTGTGAAACTTTTTAAAGCTTCATTATAATTTTTTGATTCAAGCTGCAGACTGCCTATACTAAAATATGCTCTATCCATTTGTGGATCTATTGAAACAGCTTTTTGAAAATCCGCTAATGCTTTTGATTTATCATTCAGTTGTTGATATGAAAGTCCGCGTGCAAAATATCCCTTTGCATTATTTGGCTCTATCTTTAGATTATTGCTGAACGATTGGGCTGCATCATTATACTTTTTATTCATGTACTGTATCAGACCTAATCTATAATATGAGTCGCCGTTATTTGGATTTGCCGCTATTGCATTTTTAAATGCTTTCTCTGCTTCATCATTGATCTGTTTATTAGAATATATTCTACCCATCCAGTAATATGAGTGGTCATCATTCTTATCAAGTTCGACTGCCTTTCTATAGGCCTTTATAGCTTCATCTAATTCCTTTTTCTCTCTGTACTTATCTCCAAGATCTCTCCACTTTTGCGTGTCTTTATTTACTTCATTTGTGTTTATATTTTTTGATGAGTCGTCCGTATCATTAATATTATCTATAAGATTATCCTGATTTGTATTATCATCGCCTTGGTTATTATAGCCGGCTTGAACAATACCTGATGCTTTATTATTCTTTTCTGATTTTTCTAATTCACTCAATGCTTGAGAATATTTTTTTCGCAAATTTTTATTCTTTGAATCATATTCAAGTCCCTTTTTATAGTATTCAACTGCGTCAGCATAATTTTTTTTATCAAAGTAGATGTCTCCAAGTTGTTCGGCAGATAATGAATCCGAAGGAGCCAATTCTAAGGCTTTCTTGTAAGCTGCGATTGCTTTATCAGTATTACCGGATTTAAGTTCACTATCACCAAGTCCTCTGTAATATTTACCGGTTTTAGGCTTTAAACTTATAGCTTTATTAAACTCTTCTTTTGCCTTAGGGTAATTTCCTGTTTTTAAATAGAGATTCCCAAGGTTATAGTGACCCTCCGCATCATTAGGATTTTTCTTTATCCCTTGTTCTAATATATCTATAGCGCCTTTAATGTCACCCTTGGCTAATCTTTGAGCAGCAATGTTTTTATAGCTCTCCTGATCTTTCGGATCAACTTTCTGTGCGGCTTTATATTCATTTAAAGCTTTCTCTAACTCTGTTCGTGAATCATATACATTGCCGAGTTTATTATAGGCATTGGGATTCATGGGTTTTTTGTTTTT
>JGI24702J35022_10001628_pt1 | contig 13913 bp, 9 predicted proteins | sample TergutTh196P4_FD_35022 | JGI IMG/M metagenome (IMG submission 35022)
GTTGCACTGTGCCGATCTTATTTTCTTCACGACGTCGATCGACCCGCCGGGCCGGAGCACGCCGCCGTGGTGCGTCGGCGTGACGCCCTCCCTGCCGAATGTCGTGAGCCTCCGTGCCCCGGTCGTGTATCCGACACGACCGCATTCCGTGCATTCGTTGAAACTGAACTCCCTGTATCTCACGGTCCCCTTTTCCTCACCGTCATCCGCGGGCATCCTTTCGAGTGCCCGTATCGCCCCAATATGCCCCTGATCGGCGGCGAGCCTGAACCATTTTATCGCCTCCTCGTTCTTCTTCGACCTGCCTTTGCCGATGCATATTTGCCCGAGATTCGCCTGCGAGTCCGCGTATCCCTGATCTGCGGCGAGCCTGAACCATTTTATCGCCTCCGTAAAGTCCTGCTGGACGCCCTTTCCGTTGAGGTATGACCACCCGAGACCGTTCTGACCGCCCGCATGACCTTGATCGGCGGCAAGCCTCCACCATTTTGCCGCCTCCCCGTCGTCCGTGGGGACCCCCACGCCGTCGCTGTACATTAAGCCCAATTCACGCTGCGCGTCCGCGTTCCCGTCCTGCGCAAGCCGTTTTACCGATTCGATCTCCTCCTCGGTGTACTTCCATTTTCTATTCATCGTGATCTAATCTCCGTGACATTGTGTCCTTGAACGCATATCCTCGGAGAAGTACTTCAAATACGGAGCGTTATTAACGTTATTTTTGTTATTAGTGTTATATATTCAATATGCAATATCCAATGCATGAAAGCACCGTCCGGAAAGAAGGAAAGGGTTGTGGTTGCATGCAGCGTCTTCGAAGTTCCCAAGATAATAAGACCGATATACGAGTACGAGGCGTCAAAGGTACATATCATTCATTTTACCGATAAGAAGAACAGGGACGGGAAGATATACCAGGAATTTTACGACGAAGTTGTATCGCAGATAAGGGATTATTCCGCGGTAAAAGAAAAACTCGGAAAGAAGGTGGAGATCGTTGAGCATTCCGAATACAGAACAAGCGATTTCCAGAAGATGTTAATGACCGTATTCCGTATATTAAAGAATGAGAAATCGAAGAACAAGGATACGGAGATCTACGTGAACATCTCATCGGGAACGGCGGAATACATATCCGCGGCCACGATCGCAACGATGATGGCCGCGTCAGAGAACGACGGCATAAAATTATTCACCGTCGGCACGGAACCGGGCGGGTACCAGACGTACGGCGAGAAAAAACTGAAAGAATTATATTACGAGAACGGCAGACCGGTAGGTTTAACGAAGGACGCGCGGGAACCGCGCGAGATACCTATGTTCAAAGTCACCGTTCCGGATAAGAATCTGGTAGAAGGGCTGAGGATACTCGGCAGGTTCAACGGGCCTGTCACCGATAACAGGCTGATAGACGCCCTGATGGACGGCGGCCTCATGGCCGGCGATGACGCCGGCGGCGGCAGGAAGAGAACACAGGCCGTCACGATGAGCTACAGACGGAACTTCCTGCACAAATGGATAGAGGAAGGATGGGCCGCCAAGCCTGAAGGCAGCAATAAATATGCCCCGACGGAGGACGGGCAGATGGTGATCGATACGTTCTACGTTGACGAGGCGGAAGATACGGACGGCAGCGGGATACACAAGTAGATGATGTTCAGGATGTGAGATACCATATGACAAACTGTGATGACAAGGACAGCAAGAACACGGAAAGCAGGAACATGAGGATCATACTTAGCAGAAAGGGATGGGACAGCACCGCCGGCGGCAGGCCCAATCTGATCTTTGACGACACAGGCGAAATGATAATGTTGCCCATTCCCGAGTCGCGGGGCGCATTTACATGCGCCGGCCTGCGACTTAGCAGGGATGAGAAGTTCAACGACCGCCTGCATGCCGCGCTATCTGCATACAACCCCCTTGTGAGCGATAATGGATGCAAATGCCACCCCGACCCCAACATCGTGAACCTGTTCGGGCGTGATAATTTCAGAGGGTCGATAGGGCAGGTCGACCAGTCGCAGTCGCACCTTCACAACCAAGGCATAAAGAAAGGCGATGTCTTCGTGTTCTTCGGTCTGTTCCGTCATGCTTCATTGGGAGATGACGGCCGATTAACGATAAAGCCGGAACGTTCGAAGCACTCAATGTTCGGATATCTGCAGATAGGCGAGGTCATCTTTCCGCAATGCATAGGCGAAAAAGAAAGAGAAGATTACGAACACCGCTATTCTTGGCTGAGCGATCAGCCGCATTGGAACGATGAAAAATATAAAGACAAAAAAGCGAACAACTGCATATACGTCGCCGCCGAGCGCTGTTCGTTCAACAAAACGCTGAGGGGCTGGGGCACTTTCAGCTATGATCACGAGCTCGATCTGACAATGGGGGGCTGCGAACAAAGAACGCATTGGGATATACCTGAAAAACTTAAGGGACTGAATATCACGTATTGCAAAGGCATGATCAACAACAAATACTTCAAGGCGGCGGCGAGAGGTCAGGAGTTTGTCATAGAGGATGATGAAAAAGCGGCGGAGTGGGCCGAGGAACTGATCAAAAAGTTCGGCACCCGGAACAAGAACAAGTAGGCATGCAGACGCAGGTGCCAAGCCCATCAGAAAATCAGAACCCAGCGGGATCCATCAGCCGATCATTGTTCCCATCCGTGCCCGCCGCAGAAGGGACATTCGTTTCTGTATCTATCAGACGTGAATGTCTTGTCGCACCTGCTGCATTTCAGCGTGCGGGCATCATCCGCGTCCCATCCGTGCCCTCCGCAGAAGGGACATTCGTTTCTGTATTGATCCGAAAGGAACGTCTTGTCGCATCTGCTGCATTTCAGCGTACGGGCATTGTCCGCATCCCAACCGTGCCCTCCGCAGAAGGGACATTCGCTTCTGTAATCATCGCTTGCGAACATCTTGTCGCATCTGCTGCATTTCAGTACCTTGCTCATGATCACGTATTTGCATGAACGCTTAAAAGCTGTTCGCTAATGGCCTTCAAAAAGACAAAGGAATGCGGCCGAACGGTTCAAACGGAAGGGAATCTTTTTTCATTCATCATCAGTTCGAATTCGATATAATCGATGAAACCGCATTTCTTCATAGCATCCAGATCGGATCCTGTTTGATATTTTGTGTAGAATCCACCGCTTTTCACTCGATCGTGCATAAATTTCAGATCATTGCTTTTCAAGTTATCTTCTATGTCTTTCAGTTTGGCCACCAAAATGCGTATTCTCATTTTTTTGTCTTCACCCACGGAACCCTTCTCGTGCGTGTCCGTAAAGACCAATGCGACCGCCGCTTCCATCCCGAAGACCTCTGCGGTTTCTTTCAATTTGTCTATGTCTGCTTTTCCGAAGTTGTATCCTTTGCTTTCACTGTCCGGAATGTTGCGCCCTTTCACTGATATTGCGTATCTGACACCGGTGTCCCTGTCTGCCGCGATGATATCGGCGCCAACGTGATCGATCAACGCGACGGACATGCCCCTCATGTGCCCGAGCGCGTACATCACCAGCATCTCGGCGAAATCTCCGAACTGCTTAGGCAATCTCTCGTCCTTGTCAGCTTTCTTTTTAGATATTGCAGGTTCCGTTTCTGATGTCATTTTTATCCTCCCTTGGTGATTCGGTGTCGATATACTGCAACGTCAATCTCCGTTTTATACATTTATCTGAGCTTTGATCCCATCCGTTTCAGTTAAACGTGGGCACCACTGCGGAGTAGCGCCCCTGTTCGCCTATGATCCTGGGAACTCGTTAACAAACAACGGCTGGTATCGAAGGGCAGTCTGCTGTCAAACTCAAATTAAATATTCATTTGCTGTATCCGACCCCACAACTCTGCCCGCATCTCGTGCGTACCTTTTTTGTAGCCTTGATAATTCTCACTTCTCAATCTTTCCTTCATATTGCTTACTTTATTAGATTTGGCATCTGCACTATCGTCTTTGTAGCCCCTATCCAGATATGTCAAACTTTCTACCATGAATCTTACAAAATCCTCTTCTTCACGGGGGCGGAGTAATACTGCAGGGTCGTTGGAGCGAGATATTCTCTTCAAATCATCAATCGACGCAAAACAATTCTGTTTGAACGCATACTTTTCCAAAAACATTCTCGATTTTTCGTTTTGGTCTATTTTTTTCATATCTAAACAGTACATTTTATATGGATCATACGGAAAACCTCCATTTCCAATAATGATAAACACCTCTGTTCCTGCCGTTGATATTGTTTTGTGCAGTACAAAGTCATCATAGGATTCGTAGTGATATATTCTCAACCTATCGATTCCCATGTTACTTATGAATTTGCACTCCACGAAAAACGTTTCGTTTGTAGCTTTGCAACGCCATTCAAAATCCGGCAATCCGCCGTATTCATCAAGTTCAAAATCCTCTTCGTAGTACGACGAAGATTGCCATCGGTTCCGACGATTAACTAATGTAAAATTCGTTTCGGGAAACAGGCGACGACATCGTTCCTCAAACAATTCTCCCATGGCATAAGTGCAACCTGTTTTCGCAGCTAGGACTCTTTGATTCCAATATGGTTCGGAATACCAGTTTGGCACTATTTCGCCAACATACTATACGTAAGACAGATAGAAATAGCTTAACCGAATTGTCTCGGTATATTTCGTGTGCATCGACAATGCTCATCTCGATTGTTTGTTTGATCATAAACCGAGACATATGATGATGTCCTTCTTTCCATTCTCTGCGAATCTCATCTTTGAAACGTGATAGTTGCCGTTGCCATTGACAACTCTAAATTCTTTCAGCGGGAATCCGTTCTCATATTCCAAATGTAGCCTTGCCAATTCACGACCGGCTCTTGAAAAATAACCGTAATCATCTGCACGGGTTTTGATCATAATCTGACCGATCCGGCCGTGTCGTATGTGCGCGTACGGCCAGCTGTCCAAAAAGTTTATCGAACTATAACTGTAATATTGTCGGTTATATATCATCAGAATTTTCAGACAGCTATGCAAAAGATCTACAAGGAAAGGATAATCGGTTTTGAAATTGCTTACAATGAGATGGAGCGCGCCTTTGAACTCTCATATGTTTACGAAGGTAACATTCTGCCGGAGACAACAAGCCATTCGTTCTGCGTCATGTATGACGGAAATGCATCCCATGTGTTCTGGGAAGACGATTTCGGCGACCTGGAGTCTATCGGCGTTGAGTTCGAAGAAACAGAATAAAAGATTCACGCGCCGTGATGATCGATACGCTGTGCGTGAACGAAACGGAAGACACGGACAACGGCGGGATCCGCGGGCAACTTAAATTTCCCTGCCAGAGTTGCCACTCACAGCCACTGCTATCGGAAGATGAACGGTCTTCCGAATTTGCCGTCGTTCATGGCCGAAAGCTCATTCTCCACCGTTTCGACCTATCTTTCGTCTAGGTTCAGCCCGTGACTGTTTGCCTTTTTGAAGTCGCCGACGATCGCATTCTCATTACTTTTCGATAATGTGATGACGAACGAGTCGAGTGCTCCATTCGTTTCCAATAAGTACACTGCTAAATTGAGGCATCAGGTGAAGATGTTGTTGAATTATTCCAACGTCCACTCTGGAGTTCCTTCCGTTTGGCTGGGGCTTTTTATTTTTCATTTTCTTTTCTCTTTAAAAACGGTAGCGTTCGCTACACAATTCTCTGCCTTTCCATTTGTGCATCTGTTTATGCTCCATCCGCTATCCTATCCGAGCTTCGCAAACGTCGCACCTGTGACCGAAAAACCAATTTCCGCTCATTGTTTCATTCTGTACCGATATTACCGTGATATCGTTTTAAACTTCTTCATGCATACCCATGGCGACTGGGAAAAGCTTTGGTATGACAAAAGAAGTGGTAAAAATGTCAGAGAAGAGATCAGAGATTTTCGATAATATCGATCAGCATTTGTATGAAGCATTATCAAAGACTATTAGAAATTCCAAACGTGTTGATTTCTGTACAGGATATTTCAATCTTTGGGGCTGGAATGAGATATCGGATGATGTTGATCTTTTGAAAGGAGAAGAGATTGTTGAGAAAGAGGAGAGGGTGCACAGAATATGCAGACTGCTTATTGGAATGCATACGGCACCAATGGATGAAATTAAAAATTTGTTTAGAGAAGATGTTCCATTGGATCACGGGACTGCCACTCGATTGAAAGATAGAGTTTTGGAAGATCTTAGAAAACAACTTTACAATGGTATTCCGGACAATAGATATGAACGATATTTGAGAAAATTGGCATCTCAATTGAGATCTAAAAAAGTCGTCGTGAAAATATATTTGAAAAGGTTGCACGCAAAACTGTATCTCGCTTACAAAGAAGACGAGGATCATCCGGAAGTAGGATATGTTGGTAGCAGCAACCTAACTTTAGCAGGCCTTTCTAAACAAGGAGAGTTGAACGTTAGGGTCACGGATCAAAGCAGTGCAGAAAAACTTTCTGAATGGTTTGACAAAAGATGGGAAGACGATTTGAACTTTGACATTACAGAAGAGTTAGCAGAGATCATCGAAAACAGTTGGGCGAGAGAGGAACCATACAGTCCGTATCATGTGTACATAAAGATGGCGTACCATCTTTCCAGAGAAGCGAGGGAGGGAGTCTCTTCATACTGTCTTCCTATTATATTCGAAAAAAGACTCTTTGAATTCCAAAAGAAGGCGGTACTAATCGCCATGCAATATATTCAGAAAAGGGGCGGTGTGATGATCGGAGACGTTGTGGGTCTTGGCAAGACATTCACTACGGCAGCGATTCTGAAAATTTTTGAGGAAGATTTCGGACAGAAGGGTTTGATAATATGCCCAAAAAATTTAGAGAGTATGTGGAAGGGATATATTCACGAATATGATCTTCGATCGATTGTTGTTCCGTTAAGTATGGTGCATAAAAAACTGAAGGACGGAAAGAGATATGATATCGTCGTGATAGATGAGAGCCACAATCTGAGAAATTCCGACTCTATCAGATACAAAGCAATAAAGGAATATATTGAGAGGTATGATTCTAAGGTAATCCTTCTGACGGCAACGCCGTACAATAAAACTTGCACGGATATGTCCAATCAATTAAAATTGTTCATTTATGAAAATGCTGATATAGGTATCGGTCCGGAGAGATATATCAGAAGAATAGGGCCAGAAATGTTTGATCACCTTCATCCGGACACGCATAGAAGAAGTATCAAAGCGTTTGAAAGAAGCGACGATCCGGAAGATTGGATGGATCTCATGAAAATGTTTTTGATAAGAAGGACAAGAGGATTCGTTGAAGAACATTATGCTAAAAGGGACAAGGACGGGCGGACATATCTTTTGTCGTACGATGGAAAGAAAAAATATTTGCCCAAAAGAATTCCGAGAAGGATTGAATATTCTTTCGACAATCGAGATGATGATGACGATTATGCCAAGCTGTATTCTGAAAATGTGGTATCGACAATAAACGGATTGGAGCTTCCGCGATATGGGCTCGGGAATTACATTAGGCCCAAGGACTATCATTTATTGACGCCGGAATTAAGAGAGACGATAGACAACCTTTCTCATGCGGGCAAAGGTCTTATAGGATTTTGTAGAACAGGTTTATTCAAGCGTTTGGAAAGTAGCGGCTATGCTTTCCTATTATCTCTTACGAGGCACATTTTACGAAACTATGTTTTCATCTATGCAATAAACAACAATCTGCCAATACCTGTCGGAGAAAACATAGTGGAAGAAATGGGTTCGGTGGTGGATGACGATGATGATTTCGGTGATGAGGTCGGATCGATTGATTTCATTAGTAGTAATGAAGAATTCCTCGACCAAGCGGAGAGGCTATATAAGGTATTCAATACCAAATATAATGATAAATTCAAATGGTTAGAATCGTCAATTTTTGATGATGACCTTCTTCAACACTTAACCGCAGACTGCACAACGTTACAGGAAATATTGTCCATGGTCGGTGAATGGAATCCTGCGACCGATAGACGGTTGGGATCTTTATACACATTGATTACTCAGAAACATCCTAATGATAAGGTCTTGATCTTCACTCAGTTCGCCGATACTGCAGATTATCTTGAAAAACAATTGAAAAAAATGGGCGTTAAGAAGCTTGCCGCAGTGACTGGAAACACCGATAATCCTGTTATTTTTGCACAGAGATTCAGTCCGAAAAGTAATAATGTAACTGTTGCTGAGAAGGATGAGTTGAGGGTTCTGATAGCGACCGACGTACTGAGTGAGGGGCAGAACCTTCAAGATGGGCACATAGTTGTCAATTATGATCTTCCTTGGGCGATAATTGGATTAATACAACGTGCCGGAAGGGTAGATAGACTTGGTCAAGAAGCGCCAGAGATCCTCTGTTATTCATGTATTCCTGCGCCCGGAATAGAGAATATCATCAATCTCAGAAGACGCTTGACTGAGCGTATTACGGAAAATGCTGTGATTGTCGGGTCAGATGAAATGTTCTTCGAAGAGAATCAAGTTGTTATCAGAACAATTTACGGAGAGGCACCCGGCACCTTGGATGATGTTGTCGATTCAGACGTGGATCCAAGTTCTTATGCTTTGCAGATTTGGATGGATGCTATAGAAAACGATCCAAAACTGAAAAAGGTAATAGAAGAACTTCCGGATGTTATGTATGCAACCAAATCTAAACAGGATGTGCCTCCAATAATCAATGCCACCAATGAAAAATTTGGTGTGATATCATACATTCGAACCTCTTCTGAAAATGACATTTTAATGTGGCTGGATGAGGATGGAAAGGATGTTACAAGATCGCAGATGAACATATTGAAGGCGGCGGAGTGTGGACCGAATGTAGCTCCTTTGATCCACATTGAAAGGCATCATGAATTGGTGTGGAAGGCTGTAAAAAAATTGATGGAAGAGAATTTCAATCAAAGTAAATCTTTAGGAAAAAGAAGCAGCGCAAAACACAAGGCATATAACCGTATGTTATCATATGCTTCTACGCTGTCTGAAAAATCAGATGAATATAAGGCAGTGGGTCTTGTTATGGGGGATCTTATGAGCCATCCTATCAAAAACGCTGCAAAGGAAACAATAAACAGACGGATCCGAATAGGCATATCCGACAGCGAACTCGCAGAGCTCCTAACTAATCTGAGATTTGAAAATAAATTAAGCGTAATTGATAATGTTGATCATGTTGGCGAGGAAATTCCAAAAATAATATGTTCAATGGGGTTGAAATGAAATGAAGAAGGATGAGTTCTTTGTCGGTTTGAAAAATTTTGATTTTATCAATTTATTTGTTCGAATGGGGTGGGATAACGACAGGGGCGAAGTTTCTGTTTTGGTGAACAATGAATTGTTCAAAATAAAGAAGATTGCAGAGAAGAGAGGATTCAAAATTCTTCTTTGTCCGTCTAATGGAAACATCCCAAACTTAGATGTCAGAAGGCTGGTGAGCCGTGAGATAAAGAAACTTTTCCATGAGAATATAATTATTTTTTTGAATAATAAAAAAACGGACCAGATATGGCAGTATTCGATAAAAAATAAGGCAACACCCTTCGAGATCAGATACAACATAAATCAAAAACCGGAGTTGTTGTATCAAAAAATAAACGGGATCAAATTTGCATTGGAAGAAGAAAAAGGTTTGACCCTGCTGGATGTAATTGGTCGTGTATCAAAAAACATGGTACAAAATTCAGAAAAAGTAACAAAGAAATTCTATACAGACTTTGACAGCGAACATGTATTTTTTACCGATTCCATTGAAGGAATTGCCGATAAAGAAGTGAAAAAATGGTATGCATCTATAATGCTGAATCGCTTAATGTTCTGTTATTTTATTCAGAAAAAGAACTTCTTGGACGATAATATACACTATTTGAATGAAAAATTAAAAGACTGCATGAGCATGGCCGGTAAATCATTTCATTCTTTTTACAAAGACTTTCTTTTGGTTCTTTTCCATGAAAAACTCGGATCTCCTATCCGTGATTCTGACACGAAGAAATTCGGTAATGTCCCTTACTTAAATGGTGGTCTGTTCGAGGTACATCAGATCGAGAAACAATTCAGTGATATACAAATTGAGAACAAAGTTTTTGAAAAAATATTCAAATTTTTTGACAAATATGAGTGGCACCTAGACACGCGGTATTTATCTTCTGGAAATGAGATAAATCCGGATGTAATAGGCAATATATTTGAAGAATACATTAACGACAGAGCATCTTCTGGTGCCTATTATACCAAAGAAGATGTGACGGGGTATGTGGGTAAAAGCAGTATAATTCCGTGGATATTCTCGTCGATTGGATCGGAGTGCCCGTCTTTCATTTCTTCAGAATCAAAAATTTGGCAGTTATTATTGCGTTCTCCCGAAGCGTATATTTTTGACTCTGTAAGACATGGATTTTCTGTAGAAGACGACGTGACGGATAATGTAGAAGATTGCAGACATCAGGATGAGTCTGAGGCTTCCATGAAAGAGCGTAGGAAGAGATATCAAAAACTTCTAAATACGATAAATTCTGGTAAAATTAAAACTATTGATGATTTCATAACATACAATCTTGATTTGGAAAGGTTTATCATTGACGCGATTGAGACCGCGGAAGATGTTTCGGTAATTGAGGCAGCATATGGGGCCATTTTAAAAATCTCGGTTCTGGATCCGACCTGCGGTTCTGGGGCCTTCCTATTTGCTGCACTGAACATATTGGAACAGATTTATGTTGCAGTAATAAGCAAAATGTATGAATTTGGGGCGGATAAATCTCTACTTTTTAAAAATGTATTGGATGAGATCGACACCAAACATGATTCGAATCTCTCGTATTTCATCTTCAAGAAGATAATTCTTAACAATTTGTACGGAGTGGATCTGATGGAAGAAGCCGTAGAAGTGACCAAGTTAAGATTGTTCTTAAAATTAGTCTCTGTGGTCGATGCAGATAAATCTAAACCAAATCTTGGGATCGAACCGCTGCCTGACATAGATTTCAACATTAGGTCTGGAAATACTTTGGTTGGGTTTTATTCTGAGAAAGATCTTCAGACGGCCCTTGCTCAAAAAATTGGTGCCACCGATGATCTAAGGAGAATAGAAGAAAAGTGTGAATCTGTGGCACAGGCGTTTTCGAAATACAATGACCTTCAACTTACAGAGCATGAATATGAAAAATTACCCGTTTTAAAGAAGGATCTCGGTAAAAAATTAGAACTGCTGAGGGATGATTTGAATGCGATATACTATCGATATACAACATCTAAAGGAGAGATAAACGCAGAATGGCTTAGGGATAATTCTCCTTTCCATTGGTTCGCCGAATTTTATAATATAATGTCGCGCGGAGGATTCGATGTTATAATTGGAAATCCGCCGTACTTGAGTTCCAAAGGAATACCATATAGCTTATTTTCAACTAAGCTTCAATGCCCCGATATATATGGGCATGTGTTGAAGAGATCTTTGCAACTTTCAAACAAGACTTCGAGGTTTGGATTCGTTGTTATGCACAATCTCGGATTTAGTAAAGATTTTTCCAATATCCGTGACGAATTAAAGAAAAAATGTTCGAGATCCTGGTTTTCGTTTTATGCTCGGATTCCGGATGGTTTGTTTTCGTCGACGAGAGCGAGAGTTAGAAACTGTATTTTTATCGCATCAAATTCGACATGTGGTTCAAAAACAAAGCAATATACTACGAGGATATATCGGTGGAGATCGGCGTATAGGCCCCATCTAATGGACAATATTTCGTACGCAGAATATTCGTCCGATACGATACCTATGTTTTCGGATGAGATTTTGGCGGATTTCTTTACAAATTCTGCGGGGGAAGAGATTGGGATCTTTATTACAAAATTACATGCACAGAATCGACATGTGTTGTATCATGCCGCTTCAGCCTATAATTATTTGTCAGTATCTCCTGTTCCACCGTCTTGTACGATCGACGGGATAGAGGTAGAAAATCTGAAACTGAATGCCATCTCTTTCGTTAATGAAGAGATAAAAAACATAGCGTTGCTGTTTGCTTGTGGAAGAATTGGTTATTCACATTGGTTAACTTTTGGAGATGAATTTGATCTAAAAGTTGGCGATATAAAATCCATGAAAATTCCTTATCACGCTCTCAATCAGGCAGATAAAAATGAGTTACTCAAAATAAGTGATGAATTTTCCAATAAATTGGATGAGGCTGTACAGTTTAAACTAAATGCTGGTAAAAAAATTGGTAGCTATAACACGTCTAAATTGTGGTATGTTACAGACAAGAGTGATAAAATATTTTTAAAATATCTCGCAAAGAATTGGGAAGAAGTGAACGAATCGATAAAGACGCATGTTGGTGTTTCGATAATGTCTGGCTCGGAATCGAATGAGGAGTGGTGACGAAATGGGAATACTTTACATTTGTGAATCGGTCATTTTTGAATACTTTAACGGTGCCATTCTCTATTCTCCCCCGTCGTATATCTGTGCGAACGTATTACGCTCATAAAAGTTTATAGAAATGGGAACGGGGCGTGAGCCCCGTTTGAAATCGTTTCTTTTTCCTTTTTTCCTTTCTTTTCCCGTTGCGTTATGCGCTCAGCGCCTTGACACCGCATACCCTATCGCAAGGACCGCGATGAGCAGGACGATGGCGATCACGAGTATCACGCCAACATTCAGTCCGCTGTCCTCGGGGATGTCGTCCCATATCGCGTACAGCACAAGATCGTCATCGGGCATCGTTACCGTATCGCCCGGTGCGTACGATATTCCCGATCCGTCGGACGCGGTGTTCCACTCTTTGAACTGCTTGCCTTCCGGAGCTGTGATGCCGTCGGCGTCGGCCGCCGTGAACGTGTCCCCGAACACCTTGTCGGATTCCGTCGGCACCGCTCCGGTGCCGCCGCTGATGTCATAAGTTACGGTGTAGATGTTCTCCCATATCGCGTACAATACGAGATCGTCATCGGGCATCGTTACCGTGTCACCCGGTACGTATGACGTCCCCGATCCGTCCGCTTCCGTGTTCCACTCCTTGAACTGTGCACCCGAAGGAGCTGTCATGCCTGCGTCGTCCGCCGCTGTGAACGTGTCTCCGAGCACCTTGTCCGTTTCCGTCGGTACTGTACCGGAACCGCCGTTGATATCGTACGAAACGGTATGGGGCATCAGTATGTCCTTAACGTAAATGTCCCCTGCGGTCGCGTCCGTGAAGTACATGTACGTCGGGTACAGCGCACCGCTGCCTATGCCCGCGACGAGTACGCTCTTTGCCACCGGTATGTTATTCCACCCGTCGAAGTACCATGCGCATTCGTCCTCGTCCTCAACGTACAGCGTCCCGTGTATGACCACGAGACCGCCGTCGCTTGTGTACGTTCCGTCCGCCGCCGTGACGTTGCCGTCAACGATGAATGTACTGCCTTCCCACGCGCGGGTCAGAGCGACATTGACCCCGATGACGGTCACGTCGCCGCCTATGCTCACCTCGCTGAGCTGCTGAGCGTAAACAGATGCTTCGCTGGTGCTCTCCGCTGTGACGTTCCCGCCTATGCTCAGAACGCTGTCCTGACCGTAAGCTGAGATATCGGCGTATTCGCCCGCCGATATAGCGCTCACGTTTCCGCTTATGGTCATTTCGCTGACGTCGACAACGTAGACCGTGACATTGCCGTCGATCAATGTTGTTATCGTGACGTTACCGTCTATTGTTACTTTGCTGTCGGTGTAGGAATATACCTCGCCGGGACCGTTCGTTACCGTTACGGTGACATCACCGTACACGGTGAGTTCGCTGCTGAGATAAGCGCAGACCGCTGTCTGGCCGTCGGCCGCCGTTACGGTCACGTTGCCGTCTATGGTCAGAATGCCGTTATTGAACGAATATAACCAGAGATCGCCG
>JGI24702J35022_10001629_pt1 | contig 13912 bp, 11 predicted proteins | sample TergutTh196P4_FD_35022 | JGI IMG/M metagenome (IMG submission 35022)
CATTATCAATAATATAAACAAATTTTATTTCACTTATTTTTCTGAATTTCAATAATTTATGAATATTTAACACTCCTAATTCAACCCTTGATTCGCATTATTAAATTTATTAAAATTTAACCATTTGACCCCGATTTATGTACCTCTTATTACACCATAGTATCTCTTATTACAATACGGTGACTTTCTTTCAGTACATCTTATTACAATACGGTGATTTTCTTTCTATCAACTGTGATACAAATAAATACAATCATATTGCCGTGATACAAATATGTGGTAAAATTCCAATATATATCTATACAAAACAACAAAAATCAAAAATATTTTTCTTGTAGATATGTGTTGTAATACAGCGTGTTGTTATAGATATGTATAGATTGTAGTTGTTTAGTTATTAATTCTATTTTCCGATACAAAATTTACTGAAAATATTTCCCAGCACTTCTTCCGTACCGATTTGTTGTCCTGTAATTTGACCTAAATGAAACAAACACTCGCGAATATCATGCGAAAGAAATTCACCCGAAATACCGTCATCCAAGCCCGAAATTACTTGTCGGATGGCTTCCAGAGCAAGCGTCAATGCCTCGTAGTGACGGGCGTTGGCGACAATCACATCGTTTTCTCCGATTTGCGGGATACCGGACAGTTCAACCAATTTACGTTCGAGTGTTGACAAATCGGCATCCGATTTTGCCGACATGACGATACAGTCTATGCCAAAACGGTCATAACAGGCAGATTTTTGTGACTGCTCACCGGCAGTCAACTGGTCAGCTTTGTTGAGTATCAATATCAGTTTTTTCCCTTCCGAACGGGACGCGAGTTCTTCCGAAAGTTGACCGATTTCCTGTGAGTCGTTAGTGAGATCAATCACCCGCAGCACGATGGAAGCCTGTTCGATTTTCAGGAAAGTACGTTCGATGCCGAGCCGCTCAATGGCATCATCCGTATGACGAATACCTGCCGTGTCGATGAAACGGAACATCAACCCACCGATGACAACGGTATCTTCTATCGCATCGCGGGTAGTGCCGTGAATATCGGATACGATGGCTCTATCGTCGCGAAGCAGACGATTAAGCAAGGTAGATTTTCCTGTATTGGTTTCGCCGACAATCGCTACGGGAATCCCGTTTTTGATGGCGTTACCCGCTTCAAAAGAACCGGCTAATCGGAAAATCACTGTCTCGACTTGCACCGCCAAATCCTTCAATTGTTTGCGATCGGCAAATTCCACATCCTCATCTGCAAAATCCAATTCGAGTTCCACCAATGAAGTGAAATGCAGCAGTTTGTCGCGTAAATCGGCTAATTCGGCGCTTATTCCTCCGCGCATTTGTTGCATGGCTATGCGATGCGCAGCCGCTGACGAGGATGCGATCAGGTCGCCTACGGCTTCGGCTTGCGACAAATCAAGTTTACCGTTGAAAAAGGCGCGTAGCGTAAATTCGCCTGCAGTCGCCAGACGACAACCCGCCGCCAGCAACAGTTTGAGTATTTCCTGCTGAATATACAGCGAACCATGACAGGAGATTTCCGCCACGTTCTCGCCCGTGTAGGAATGTGGCGCATGAAAGGTCGACACCAGAACTTCGTCGAGGATTTCATCTTCGCGGAAAATACGGCCAAAAATGATGGAAGCGCCGGTTTGCCCTTCTTCCGGCAAAGATATAGACGATCTTGCCGGTTTAAAGATTTTACTGCAGACTGCGAACGCATCTTCGCCCGATATGCGGATAACGGCAATACCGCCCCGTCCGGGAGGTGTTGAGATGGCGCAAATTGTATCGGATGAGTTATGAAACATGGGTACCAGCTTTATCTATTTCTTTGGCGATACAAAGATAATGTATATAGTTTTGAAAATGTGATTTTGATGAGAATTTATGTAACCATTTCCGATAAAGAACGTATCATAAATGATGTACCAAATGTATTCATGTATTCCGGTTTAACCAAACATATATACTTGTTTTTTAAGTGTTCCCACAAAGTATGGGTGTATATCGTATTACTGGGAATAGTAGCCATGATGGTTCCATCGTGCGGCGGTTCGAAACAATCTTCGAGTATGCGACAGATCGAAAAACATGCAAAAAAAAATCCCGTTGGTGAAGACGGTCTTCCTGTTGAAAAACACGGATCGGACAGTAAAAAAGTGAGGCAGGTATTAGCGGAGCAGGAAAAACAAAAAGCAGCCGAGAAGAAGGAGGCAGATAAAGCCTACAAAGATGCTGTTACACGGCATCGTTCAGTACAATCACAGGAAACGCGTGATCTTATGGATCAACATTTGAAAACATCCAATAAAAAATACAGTAATGAGAAGGAATTTTTTTTAGTTCGCTGGTTCCGGCCTAAGGACGCTGTTGAAAAGATCGAAAAAAAACAAGCTAAGGAAGTTCAAAGACGCATGGCCGCCACCCGTAAGAAAGCTGCAAAAAACAACAAAGAACTCGGCTTATCGAGAGTTCCCCAAACCAAAAAGATGAAGAAACCGCTACCCAGTCCGAATGATATGCCACAGGGCGGCGGTGGCGTCTATAAGGAAGGAAGCGCTACAAAATACGCCAGTCCATCGGGTGTGCAGCACGGAGGAGGTGGGTCATACGCTGAAGGCAGGTCGGGAAGCAGGGCAAAAGCCTCCGATTCCCAACATGGAGGCGGAGGAACCTATCAGACAGGCAGATCGGGAAAAGGGAAAAAAGCATCCGATTACCAACAAGGTGGCGGAGGTAATATGTCGGGGAAAAGCAAAAAAAGCAAACCCAAGCCGAAAAAATGATGTTATAAATACGTGAATACACAATAAGGCATGAAAAATAAAAACATATCATGGTTTGTGTCAGTAGATTTCTCGCTTCGCTCGGAATGGTAACGCCACCTTCTCTCACATGCAACGCGTCATGTCGACCAAAGGGAGACATCTGTTGAAACCAGTACAGGTTAATAATTTCATATACCTTAATTTATATTATACAATTTCTTTACCGAACGGAATCAAGGCAAATTCAGCCATTTTGAAATGCTGCCTGCCGAAAGGGATGCCAATAATAGTGATACACAGGATGATGCCCCAAAGCAGATGAGATATACAAATCCAAATACCCCCGATAAAAATCCAGATTATATTCATCAGAATATTAAGACAGCCCCCTGATTGCTGGTGCGATACGACCTTGCGGCCAAATGGCCAAAAAGCAAGTATAGCCAGATGAAAACACTTTATACCCCAGGGTATACCAATGATCGAAATACAAAATATCAGACCGGCAACCAAATATTCCAATGCGATCATCAAACCGCCAAACAATAACCAGATGATATTACCGACAATTGACATCATTGAAGTGAAATATTGTACAAAGATAATGTTTTTTGTTTTACCCTGTATTATTCATACCCTTTTTCTTACCGCAAAGGTCACAAAAGAAACGCAAGGTTCACAAAGAATAAACGTCTATATTTGCGTCCTTTGCGAAATTCTTTGCGTTCCTTGCGGTTAATCCATTTTTCCATCAGTATGAATAATGCAGGTTACAACAAAGGAAAAGATTTTTTGCAAATTGTAAAATAAATTGTTTCTTTGTACACAAATCAAATGAATAACAAACATCAATAATACAGTATGAAAAACACGATTCTTTTTTGTGTCTATTTCATTTTTTTTGTTACTACGGCCTCATCTCAAGAACCGGAAAATTGGGCGCGTTTTCGCGGCCCCAACGGTCAGGGCATTTCTAAAGTAACCGCTCTCCCGGTGCGTTGGAATGCCCAAGAAAATATTGCCTGGAAAACATATATCCCGGGTGAAGGCTGGTCTTCACCAATTGTCTGGAACGATCATATTTTCCTGACTACAGCGATGAACAATGGCGAAAATTGCTATGTCATTGCGATAGATCGCAGAACAGGTAAAATTCTTTGGAACAAGCTTGTTTTCACTCAAAAACCGCAACAACACAGGCACGAATGGAATTCTTATGCAACACCGACGCCTGTCACGGATGGAAAAACCGTTTTTGCGGTTTTCAGTGGCGGCAGTTTTGTCGCTTTGGATTTCGATGGAAACGTTCGATGGATCAATTCCGACCTGGATTATTACTCCCAGCACGGTATGGGAACTTCCCCGATCCTGTACGGCGATTTATTGCTTCTATCCGTCAATCCCAGTAATCGGGAAGAACCCAAGGGTCTCGGCTGGCTGGAACCTTGGGACAAGTCATATTTGCTTGCACTTGACAAAAACACCGGCAAGGAGCGCTGGCGGGGAAAGCGGGGTATGTCGCGTATTGCGCACGCAACACCCGTAGTGATGCAGGTCAACGGAAAGGATCAGATTATCAGTCCTGCTGGCGACGTGATTCAGGGATTCGATCCGGAAGAAGGCAAACTGATCTGGACTGTCATCAGTACCGGTGAGCCGTGCGTGCCTTCTCCTGCCATCGGGGACGAACTTGTTTACTCGTCTCCGACGAACAGCGCCTCCATCCGGGCAGTTCGTGCCAACGGTCAGGGCGACTGTACGGCAACCCATATTGTTTGGGAACAAAGTCGCAATGTCCCAATGATGGCCTCGTTTTTGTACGTGAAACCATGTTTATATACTTGTTCGGACGGCGGTAACTTTTCCTGTTTAGATGCAAACACAGGCGAAATTTTTTGGCAGATGCGGTTAAAGAGCGGTCAACTAAATCCATCACCGCTCTACGCCGATGGAAAAATCTACGTCCTGTCTGAAGAGGGAACAACGACTGTATTGAAACCATCCAATGATCCGAAGAAACCTGCAGAAATCATTGCAACTAATAAATTGGGCGAACATTGCCGGGCGTCGATTGCCGTTGCCGATAAACAGCTGATTATCCGAACCGATAATCAACTCTGGTGTGTCGGAAAGTTAGATTAACAATCAAAAAAGCATATCCGAAATATTGTAAAAGTGCGAAACAACTTTGAATCGCGCAAAAAAATCCTTTAAAAACTTCAAGCTATCCGTTGTTCCAAACATCTGCATTCTCCAGTCCTAATTTATCCGCAAAAAACACCGGATCTTTTATTCCTGAGCGGTACTGTTTCTCAAAATCGGCGAATACCTTGAGTGCGACTTTTCTTAAGAGTATGATAGCAATTAAATTGAGCCAGGCCATCATCCCAACGCCGATATCTGCCATGTTCCATGCTAAAGTCATTGTGTTGAGGGCTGCAAAAAAAGTAACCACCAACATCGCAATCCGAAGAAAATTAACCATATAAAATGCCGTTTTCTTTCTTCGAAATAAAAAATATACATTTGTTTCTGCCTGAAAATAGTAACTCATGATGGTTGTAAATGCGAAAAAGAAAAGGGCGATAGCTACAAAACCCGAACCGAATCCGGGAAAGATTGTATCCACTGCCAGTTGTGTGTTGACAGGCCCATAAGTGGTAATCGATTCTGGTATTCCATGACCGTTGTAGATGATTTGCTGCGTTGAATCGTAAACACGGTATGCACCTGTGATGATAATGGTTAATGCGGTAGCCGTACAAACCAACAAAGTGTCAACATATACCGAGAAAGCCTGCACTAAACCCTGTTTAGCCGGATGCGGCACTTCACAGGCTGCAGCTGCATGGGGCGCAGTTCCCTGACCGGCTTCATTTGAAAAAATACCGCGCTTCACGCCCATGCTGATTGCTGCTCCTGCTATGCCGCTAAAAGCAGGTTCAATTCCCAAAGCGCTTTTGACAATCAGTAAAAAAACGCTGGGAATATGCTGATAGTTTAAAACCAGGATAATAACAGCAACTATTGTATAGCCAATCGCCATGAAAGGCGTAACAATTTCTGCTACACGGGCAATGCGTTTCACGCCTCCGAAAATAACTAAAGCAAGCAGTAAAACCACTATTCCGGCAGAAACCACGTGATCTATTCCGAAAGAATTATGAAAAGCGTCACAAATGGCGCTGGATTGCACTCCGGGTATCAATAAGCCCAACGAACAAACTGTAACTATGGCAAATAAAACAGCAAACGATTTGCTCTGGAGGCCTTTCAGGATATAAAAAGCCGGTCCTCCTCGATAATTCCCGTCAATTTTTTCTTTATAAATCTGCCCCAGCGAAGCTTCTACATACGCTGTACCCGCACCGAAAAAGGTGATGACCCACATCCAAAAAATAGCGCCAGGGCCTCCTAAGGCGATGGCTGTAGCAACTCCCGCAATATTGCCAATGCCAACTCGTCCAGAGAGCGCCAAAGAAAATGCCTGAAAAGAAGAAATCCCGGAAGCGGATGATTTACCCTGAAACAACATACGCACCATTTCCTTGAAATACCTTACTTGCAGAAAACGCATCCGTATAGAAAAAAACAAACCTGTTGCCAAACAAAAAATAATGAAAGGCATTCCCCACACCCAGCTACTGACGGTTGATACTATTTCAGAAAAAATCATGTATTGATTTTATTTATTTGTTGATTTTTTTCCTCCAACTTTTTTATTGGAAGTGACATCGGCGTCAGGTTTGACATTTTTTGCTGACATAATAATTTCTAAACTTACTGATATTCGCTATTCAATTTTCGGAGCAGGAAAAAACCTTTGATACAGTTGGAGACACAGACTTGTATGTGGTCTTTTTCACGGAATCCGGCATTATCTGTCATATAATTCACATTCAAATATACACCGCAAATGTACGAAATTATCTTGGAAAATCATATTTACGCATCAACATTTATTCAGGTAAAAATAACGTTATAATTCTTGACTCTGCGATTCTGCGCGTCTTTTCCGCGAAACTCCACGTCATAGCTCTTTGTTACGCAGAGATTTTTTAAGATATTTGTTTTATCGACAATTCCTTTGCTCAATTATATCCTATAACCTGAAACTCTTTAAACTGTCTGCAACAAAATCTCCAAAATCTTTTTCCCTGCAACGGCAACTGATGTTCCCGGCCCGAAGATGGCTACCACGTCGACATCTTACAGGTATTGATAATCCTGCGATCGTTGTTGCGGTTGGCGCGCAATGCCTGCAAATGATTATTTGCGGATGATATAAATAAACTCTTTCAACGTTTCGGACGCATCGCCAAGGTAAAGATATACGCCGTGCTTACAGGTATATAGCGGGTTCCCCACTCCCGCGTAGCCGGGTTTCAGGTCGTAATTAAAAATAAAAATATTCGGACATTTGTCCACGTCGAGGATAGGCATTTGGTATATGGGCGTACCTTCTGCGTCCCTTGCCGCAGGGTTGATCACATCGTTTGCGCCTACTACGATTACCGCGTCGGCGTTTTCAAACTCGGAATTGATTGCGTCCATTTCGTAAAGGTCTTCATAATCAACGTCCGCTTCGCAAAGAAGTATGTTCATGTGTCCGGGCATCCTTCCGGCAACGGGGTGAACGGCGTATTTGATTTTTTTGCCTTGCTGAACCAGTAGATCCGCAAGTTCTTTGACAAGATGCTGTGCCTGCGCTATCGCCATGCCGTAACCGGGTACGATGATGATGTTTTGAGCCTTTTCAATGACTTCTGTGGGGGCTTCCTTATTTGTTTCTTTTTGTTGGTTATCAGCGAGTTGGGTAACCGAAAGGGTTGTCCCTACATCTGTCGGTTCTGCATCAGACGTTTCCGGCGTCGCTGTTGTGGTTTTGCCGAGCAGTATATCAAGCAGGCTTCTGTTCATTGACCGGCACATGATTTGCGTCAACAAAAGTCCGCTGGCGCCAACAATACCGCTTATTGCGACCAAAAGCAGATTGAGTATGGCAAGTCCGGCAATTCCACCTGCTACACCGCATAAAGATATCAACAGGGATATAGTTATGGGCATATCCGCTCCGCCTATCCTGACGGAAAATGCATAGCCGAACAATCCGCTGATTACCGCAAGCAATATCGCCCAAAAGAGCGCTGACAGGGGCAGATTGGGGAAACAAAAGCAGATAATGACAACAAACGCCACAAACAACAAAGACATGGTCATCAGTTGATGTCCTTTATAAATCACAGGTTTTTGCGAAAGTATTTTATGAAGTTTACCAGCTGCTACCAAACTTCCGGTAAAGGTCATCATACCAATGAACAGGGCGATGCTTGCCGTCAATTTTGAAAAAACGTCCGTACCCGCGCCTATACCAAGCATGGCAAGCGCGCCGACTATCCCTGAAGCCAAGCCTCCGGTACCGTTAAGCAGCGCGACCATCTGTGGCATCTGTATCATTTTCACTTTGCGTGACAAAAACAGCCCGACAGCCGAGCCTACAGCAAGCGACACGTACAGCGCCCATAGCGAAAAAATCTCTTGATGTACCAATGTCACCATAATTGCCAAAAAAATGCATACCACGCTTATCCTGTTGCCCAGGGCGGCTTTATTCACCTTGCTCATCAAGTGAATCCCCGCTAATACGCCTGCCGAGAATAAACCGCAAGCGATATAATAAATCATATCACTCATGTTCATCCTGATTCTTTTTTTGAAACATTTGAAGCATCCTGTCGGTCACATCGTATGCGCCAACGGCATTAAACATGGCAAGAGCCACCGCGATACAACCGAATACGGCTGCGATGGTTTCGTTGACACTGTGTAACGCAACGCCCGTCGTGACAAGCGCGCCAAGCACAACAATGCTTGCCAAAGCGTTCATACCCGACATCAGCGGGGTGTGCAAAAGGCTCGGAACATTTTTAATCAAAAAATATCCCACAACCGTTGCAAGCACAAAAACAATAAAAAGCACAACTTGTATCCAATCCATATTTTTTTAATTGAGAGTTGAACATTTATGCAAAGTTCGGATTGACCTTTCCCTCATGCGTTACCAAAATCGACGCAACAATCTCGTCGTTCAAATCGAGTACGATTTTACCGTCACTCATCATGTATTTGACCATATTAAAGACGTTGTTGGCAAAAAGCCATGTCGAACTGGTGGGGATCATTCCCGGGATATTTTTAATACCGTTGATGATGACATCATGCTTCACATCTGTCTTTCCGGGCGTGGTGATGGCGCAATTTCCGCCCTGGTCGATGGAAATATCGACGATGCAACTGCCTGGCTTCATGGCTTGTACCATTTCTTCGGTCAGAATCACAGGTGCGGTTTTTCCCATAACTAAAGCAGAGCAGAAGACAATATCTGCATTTTTGACCGTTTCAGCGATGTTTCTGCGTAACGTTGCAAGCCATTCTTCGCTCAAAGCGTTGGCGTGTTTGCCGTCGGCACTTACTGCTATTTCCGCGGGGATACCGGTTTCGATTATTTTTGCGCCCAGTGATTTAGCCTGCTCGTTGGCTTCCGGTCTGATGTCAGCCGAATAAACCGACGCCCCCAGCCCTTTTGCTGTGGCTATGGCTCTCAAGCCGCTGACGCCGGTGCCTATTACAAAGACATTTGCCGGTTTGACCATTCCGACAGCCGAGCCGATAAGCGGCATGAACTTGGCTATGTCATTTGCTGCCATTAACATGCCTTTGTACCCCGCGCAGGTACTCATCGACGACAAAGCGTCCATGCTTTGCGCACGGCTTATACGCGGTATGGCGTCCAACGTAAAACTGATGACGCCCTTATCCGCAAGGTTTTGTATCATTTCCCTGTTTGCAGGCGCCGCAGGATGCAAAAAGGTGAGCAGGTACTGCCCCTTTTTCATCATTTCCACTTCGTGCAAATTCTTTGTTTTATTGAATTGTGGCTCCTTCACCTTCAAAATTAGATCTGCGCGTTGAAAAATCTCCGCGCAATCGTCAACGATTTCAGCGCCCGCCGTAGCGTAGTCTTCGTTTGAGTAATGCGACCCTTTTCCCGCGTCTTTTTCAACAAGAACGGAGCAGTTCATATCTGCAAATTTCCTTACGGTTTCGGGAATGGCGGAAACGCGCAGTTCGCCTTCCATGATTTCTTTTATTATGCCTATTGTCATTTTGATATTATTTTGATTAATTATTTATAATTCAATCCTCTGCGTATCTTTGCGTAACTATCAAACTGATTACGCGGAGGTACACAGAAAAAACACGGAGAAACGCGGAGATTATTCACTCAATTCTCAATATGTTCTGATATTTCTCCAATGCTTCCACCATATTCTGCCCCGAATAGATAAAATTATCGATTCCTGCTACTTTAAGTTCTTCCACGATGGGTTTAGAGCCTGCCAGCACGAGTATTCTCTTGTCGTTAGCGCTGCTACTGCTTGCGGCGCAAGTAACGGAATATTCGTCGTCGCTGCTGCACAGCACTATGATGTCGGCTTTGGCTCGAACGGCGGCTTCCACGCCTTCTTCCACAGTATCAAATCCGTTGTTGTCCACCACCTCGAACTCATTGAGATAACTTTGTAAATATTGGGGATCTACATGATGATAAATATTCAATAATTGTCGCTTGGCATTGCTTATGGCAATGTGGACCCAAGACAATACTTTTCTGACTTCCACTTTGGGAATCACTTGCGGACGATGTTCCGCTACATTATCTTTCAGTTTTACGTAAGAAGTTGATCCGTCAGAATCTATGGTAGATTCATTACAAATATTCTCTTTTACCAATGGGGTTATAGTTTCGGAATTTAAATCATTAATAACCAACATCTTGATATGGCCAACTTTTCTGGGTTTACATTTCTTTGTGGTCTTATCTGCTACATGCGTACTCTCCGACATAACAAGAACTTTGCTCTTTTTCTGACTGCCACGACCACGTTTTAAAAATTAAGTAAATTTATATACTATCTATTTTTAAAATGCAAAGATACACTGTTTAGGTAAACCTACGGAAAAACACATAAAAAAATAATGGCGCCGATAATCTATCTCACTTGTATTATTCCGCATACTTCAATTCTTCTATCATCCGGGCTAATTCACGGTATACTGTTGGGGCGGTTTCGGGTCCCATCGAATTTTCTTCTCCGTAATAGGGTTTGTCGCGATACACAAAAGGTGCTTTGACGTCCCATTGGCTTTTTGGAATGATGTATCCGATTTCGTCGTTTGCCAAACCAAATGCAAAACGAAACTCACCGCTCATCAATTCCCGCAGGGGAGGGGTTTCAACGGGGTCGATTTCGAAATCGCGACCCGGTAGCGCGTCAATTCCGCCATTGAGGATTTCGGGATACATTTCTCCGGGCATATTCAGGAAGGAAGCCGGTCCGATACTCCATACCGCGCCTTCGCTGCGTTTTTTCATCCAGCCGTTCATGCCGTTATCCATCAATCCAATGAGTGCGGCCAGACGGAAAAGTTTATTGTTAAGCGGAATACTGAAAGTTTTTGCACGAAGGCTGATACCGCCTTCTTTCACTACTACCGGTTGTTCGCGCATGGTTCGCAAAATAATCATCCCGAGCGTGTCGCCCTGTGCGCGGGCTTTGTCAAATGACGGCTGAAAATATACGGTATCCCTGAACGGATCTTTTACACCCAAAGAGGGATGCGTGGTCATCAATCCGCCAATGGCGCCATTGATATATACTGCCACTCCTCCAACACCTTCTTCAACAAGACTGTCGCCATTGTATACTCCTTTTTCAACTGCTTCGCGCACATAATGCGGAAAGTCAGAGGTTATCAGCAAGTTGCCACCCCACAGGGTTTCAGGATGGTTAGCCCATTGTATGAGCGTGCCGAGCGTATGACCATCTTCGGCATCGATGGCTTGCATCATGCGTAAACCATGATCAAACACGTAGGGTTCGCGGGTATCTTTCAGCGCAACCATGCCATCGGTCAGATTCTGCGAGAACTGCAATATTGAAGGACGCATGTTGGCAACCGCTTCCATAACAGACTGCACAACACGTTGCTTGATGTATTCGCACCATTGTTTGTTGACGCCTGTTTTAAAATATGAATCACCCCATGTTCCCAGCATATCCGGCGCTTCATGCGTATGCGTAGACGATATGGTCAGATAGGTGATACCGGCCTGTTCGGGCAACATCTTGCGGATATCCGACACTACCGAATGGAACATTCCCATCAGATCGACCGATACCACTGCGAGGCGTGTTTTTCCGTCATCAATCACCATCGTGCGTGCCCATAAATCGTCGTGCACGCCATTGGCCGCCCGCTTGTTGCCAAAACCGGCAATCCAGTAAGCATCAAATTTCCCGTTACCGTTGAGGTCGTCATACGTATCGCCTTTTTTGGGTTCATACTTGGCATTGTTATCGTTATCGTGCCACCTGTCAGGAATTTCGGGGGTGAGAGTAACTGCTGCAAATCCCGTCATAATCGGCGCATCGCCCGTAGAGCGTATATTCAAATCAAGCGTATAACCCTTATGCCTGTCGCGTGTATTACTGTATGCAAATACAATTGTTGTCAAAATTAAAACCAGCAAAATGATACCGGTAATCTTTAATACTTTTTTTAATATCTTCATGGCGCCTACATTCTATGGATTAAATATTTCCGTGGTGAGCGAGCAGGGTATGCCTTTATATTCGGTTTCGATTTCAATGTAGAATCCAACATGACCGCTTTCCGGCTTGGGTATTGTAGCAAGGAAGTTCCCGTTACCGCCCGGAAGCGGTTGTAAATCGGTTGAGTTCCACGTCGCTTCGCGGAAGTCTCTTCCTTCGTTATAGGCCACCCAAAGTTTTGCTCCGGTGGCATGAAGGTCGGATGTAACGGAAAGCGTGTACTCGTCGGCCTTGTATTCCTCTTTCCACGTCACGGTGGGCAAGGTTTCGCCGTCGCTAATGAGTTTGGCGTAAGCGGCGATCGTTGTCAGGGCCTTGTCCCGTTCTCTGCCGAGATTGTGACCTACATTAGGAAGATTCAGGAGATACTTTTCTCCAACAATATCATTCCAGTAAAACCTGGTACCGTCGAGGTTCCAATAGCGATCGTTGGTGCCGTGCACTAATAGTTTCGGAACAGTAATCCGTTCGAGATAAAAATACGGATCAATCATGTGCCACAGACGTTCACGGAGTTCCTTCTCCTCCGCAGAGGCATTGGGATCGGTCTGTTCGTGGAGAAGGCCACGGCGTGAATAGTCTTCGATCTGCTCACTGTAATATCCCCAATTGGCCAACTGGTATATGTATTGTGGTTCCATGTTGAGCGTGTTGATTACCATCGGAGCGATGGCGACGACGCGACTATCCTTTGAAGCGGCAGTCATCCATGTTGTCCAACCTCTCTTTGAAGCGCCGAAAACAACAAATCCCTTGATGTTTTTACTGCGGTGCGTCTTGAGCAGTTGCTGTACGGCATCCATAGCGCGAACTGCGCTCTTGGCCATAGGGAACAGTAGCGGCCAACTCTCGTCTTTGGTTTCGAGCATTTTTAGAAAAGTTTCGGTGATCAGGCCGTCCTCGGTGTAGCCGCCCATGAGCGGCTGATTGGGCACTTGCCAGAGCACAGCGACGTACATTCCGGAACGGCCGGCTATTAACTGCGCGATCCGCATATCCGATTCACGCGGGCCATCGCCGTTGGCGCCACCTGTGATGTAAAGAACGCAATGCTCAGGGTTGGTCAGGTTCGCTGGTTCGATGATATACATCGTGTGTTTCCAGACAATGTCCTGCCATGTTTGCGAGGTCATGTTCACCACGCAATCAGTTCCGTTGTCGTTGGTGGAATGACTAACAATCTCCCAGCGAAATGACTGGTCGTTATTATGGATGTAGGCATCGAGAGCGCTCAATGCGGGATTTTCCACCTGAACGATGGCAGCATTGCCTCCACTGCATCCTGACGCCCATCCTAAAACAAAAAAAACAACTATGGCCGATAATCCTATGATCATCAGGCGATTCTTAATAAAACAATTCATGATTTCTTTTTTTACTTAAATTATATTATGAAGCGTAAAAGTACGATTTTTTTGAATAAACAAAAAAGATAAAAGTATTATTCACCTTTTTTTCTTTT
>JGI24702J35022_10001630_pt1 | contig 13908 bp, 11 predicted proteins | sample TergutTh196P4_FD_35022 | JGI IMG/M metagenome (IMG submission 35022)
AACCGGCAGGGCAAGGCCAAACTGGTTCATCAAAGCGAGGAGGCCCAGGGTCTTGAGGGCGACGGTTTTGCCCCCGGTATTGGGCCCGGTAACGATGATCGTGCGGATTCCGCCCGACATCGATATATCCAAAGGCACAGCCCCGCTGCCCAAAAGAGGGTGCCGCGCCTGCTTTAAGACCAGTTTGCCGCCAGTTTCATCATCCGCGAAAACACCCTTGTGTTCAAAGCCGTAGCGGGCCCTTGCGCGGATGCTTTCAATGAAGACTATGTCCCGGTGGAAACACGCGAGCGCCTGGCGGCGGACGGCGATACGGCCCGTAAGTTCCCTCAAGATACGCCTCACCTCCGCTTCAAGCTTCCTGTTCTCGATGAGGAGCTCGTTGTTCATTTCCACCACTTCTTCCGGTTCCACAAAAACCGTCTGCCCGCTGGAAGAAACCTCGTGTACGATCCCCCGGAAACGCCCACGGAAATTTGCCTTTACCGCCAGAACAAGCCGCCCGTCCCTCTGGGAGGGAATTTCCGACTGCAGCATACGCCGCTTTTCCTCGTTATTCGCATAACGGGACCCGGCAGAATCAATGTCTTTTTGAAGCGACCTTATACGCCTTCGTATTTCCCTAAGTTCCGGAAGGTCCCGGAGGTTTCCGTCGTTGTCGATAATTTTGGATATGTCCGTGGATATGTCGCCGCATTCCTGGATTTCCAAAAGCGCTTCCGTCAGCAGGTGCCCATGCATATCTATAACCTCAGATTGGCAAGGCTTCTCGAGCCACAACTTCAATGCCCCGGCGCGTTTCAAAAAAATCATGATGGCATAGGCTTCGTCAGTTTCAAGCACCGTCCCCTCAACGTCGAGTTTTGAAAGGATCCCCCCCAGGGCGGGAAGGCCCTCCCTTATTTCCCCGCCCAGTAGAACCATCCTTTCCATGATTGCCCTGACAAGACTTTTTAGTTTGTTCGTTTCTTCCACATCCCGCCGTGGCTCATCGGCAAGTAAAACGCTGGCCGCTTCCTCACATAGGGCCAGGCCGGCAACACGGGAACGGATTGTGTCAAATTCCAGAAGCCGAATCGTTTTTTCATTTAAGGTTGAGTCGTTCAAGGTTATCTCGTTCTTTGCTGTTTCTTTCATTACAGTACTTAATCCGTATCGGGATACTCACCCTTGCCCATAAGCTCGTCCCGTATTTTAAGAAAACTCTCATAACGGTCTTCGTGGATTACCCCGGCGTCAACCGCTTCCATGATCTTGCAGCCCCTTTCGGTTTTATGCGTGCAGGAAAGGCCAAAACTGCACTTACCTGCAAGCGGGGCAAATTCGCGCATATATAAAATTAAATTTTCTGCCTCAAGTCCTGCAATGGCAAAGCGCCTAATGCCTGGGGTATCGACGATTCGGAAATATTCCGTCGCCCCTTCCCCGCCCTCAAGCAAGATTCCCTGGGTTGTCGTATGCTTCCCCCGGTTGTATTTTTCGTTTATAGTGCCTATTTTAATTTCCAGATAGGGAATAAAGGCTTTGATAAGGCTTGACTTTCCCACCCCGGACTGCCCGGCCAGCACCGAAAACTTTCCGCCAATAAAATCCTTAAAAGCCCGAAGCCCAAAAGAAGTTTTGGCTGAAAGACGAAACACGGGATAACCAATGCGTTCAAAATCGGAGAGCCTTTCCTCGGTATCCAAGTCCCCATTTTCTTCGCCAGCAAGGTCGTACTTATTGCAGACAATGGCTGCAGGAATACCCGCAATTTCCGTCTGAAGCAGAACGCGATCAATAAAGCGGGGTCTAAAAGACGGCGAAGCAAGGCTTGTTACGCAGACTACGAGGTCAACGTTAGACGCAAGCAACTGGGGTGCCTGCCCTTTCTGGTTGAACCTGGCGAACTCGTTTCGCCGTTTTTCAAAGCCGGTAATAAGGCTGCCATCAATTTCAACGATGTCCCCAGGCGCAAGGGGATTGAAGTAGCCTTCCGCCCGTTTAAGAATTTTTCCCTTAATGCGGCAATCAACTTCTCCCGCATCCGTCCGAACGGTAAAGAGATTCCTGGAGCCGCAAATTACCAAACCCTTTAGCATTCCGCTTGACATTTCACTTAAACAGATCATCAAACGCGGATTTTGCAGAGGCGGCATCATTTTTTGATTTTACCTCGCCCGCAGTAAGGTTTTTATAAATGGGGTTCAGAGAAAACCAGTCGCAGAAATTCGCCCTTTCTATGTCGGCTGGCTTTTCCGCCTGGCTCTCCGCGCAGCCGCTTGGGCGGTAATGACGGCAGTTCCGGCATGAGCGGAGATCCTTCCCACAGTCGAGGCACCTCTGAGATCTGCCCAAAGGCTCGCTCTCATTAACAGGTGAACCACAGTACCAACACATATTCAATACTAGCATATAAAACCTGAACTACTCAACCCAAAAAATACATGATATACTCACTCCATGTTTACATTAAGCTTCTGCGCGGCAGGCTGCGGGCGGCCTGCCATTACAGGATCGGCCCTCTGTGCTATCCACTCCGCCGACTCAAAAGCCGATGCAAGGAGGCTTGCCCAATACATAACCGAAAGGGAAATAATAAGGGACATATCTGCCCAAGGACTGCATTTTGAGGGAATGGATTTTTCGCACCGCCAGTACTACGGCTGCAATTTTTCCGGGGCAAGTTTTTCCATGTGCCTTTTTACTGCATCTGTGCTGCGAATGACTTTTTTTGATTTTGCCTCTCTCTCTTCCTGCGATTTTTCCTCCGGGGATCTGCAGTTTCTGTCCCTGGCCGGTGCCACCATTCAGGATTGCACGTTTGAAGGCTCGGAACTTGTAAACATCAACTTTGGGGGGACAATAATTACCGACTCAACATTTAACAAAACAAACCTGTACAACAGCCGCTTTATCGGTGCCAACATCGCGCGGACAGATTTTATCGACTGTAACCTAAAACGAACAAATTTTATAAACACACACCGGGAAGGAATTTCCTATAAAGCATCCAACACGGCAGAGGCGATATTTGAAATGGAGGAGAACAGGTGAGGCTTCACTTTCATTACTGCCCTTCCGGCTTCAGCAACTGCTATTTGCTGGGGACAGATGTTTCCGGCGGGGAGTCGCTTCAAAAAGACACAGCTCAAAAAGAGACACCTCCTCATCGAGAGGCGATAATTGTTGACCCAGGAATAATGGACTCAAGCCTGTTAAGCATTATTGAAGACAATAACTATGCGCTTAAAGGGGTACTCATCACCCATGATCACCCCCACCATGTACGCGGGCTCCGGGCAATATTGCGAATTTACAAAACAGATATATACGCGATTAATCCTGTAATTGGAGAGCACCGTACTACCATTGTGCGGGATGGGGAGTTCGTGAACACAGGCCCTTTTAAATTGGAGGTTTTTTCCATTCCTGGGCACTCCGCAGATTCCGCAGTTTACAGGATTGACCGGTTACTCTTTACAGGCGACGTCCTAAGCGCCGGCCTTTTGGGAGGCACAGCGAGTTCATACTCTGCGGCAACCCAGGTAAGCGCCCTGCGGAGGAAAATACTTTCCCTGCCGGGTGATTACACAATCCTTCCCGGACATGGCCCCCCGTCTTCCCTGGAAGCTGAACGCCGGTTCAACCTCGATCTTAATTCTTTTGAGCAGCAAAAAAACCGCCGACCCGTATTTACGGTAGATTTTTAGTTCCAGACCCTGCCGGCGGCAAGGCCCCAGCGCTGATTAACGTAACGGGAAAAAGCTTCCGCTTCGGCGGTAAAGGCCCTGGCGATTTCGGGCCAGTAAGGCCTGCCGTCAGCAGAAATTTCCTCTTTCTCGGGGAGCGAGGATCTACGCCAGGGGGACGTCGCTATCATCCTGTTGGGCTGGTATTCTCCAAAGTACCATGCGATCTGCGACACAGGCTGCTGAAGGACATGGGCCATGAATTCATTGACAACAAGGCCCGAATCTTTTATATCGTAAGCCTGAAAATCGAAAAACGAAAGGAGGAATTTTTTGGCGACTGCCGGAAAAGCCTCCCACCTTCTGCGGGAAAAATTCCTGAAATCATCGTCGATAAAATAAAGGCCGTGAAAACCCTCATGCGTCATAAATCGGGGCCGGAGCCCCCTGTCCGTCCTGTCGGATTCCCGGGAAATGGAGATGATGGCCCCGCTGCCGCTTATAATCTGCGAAGCAGAATTGCGTCTAATAATTCCCGCACTTAGCAATATTGATTCAAGCTCACGTTCTTCTGTCAGGAGCGGGAAACTGGCGGCGCGGGCGGCCTCAAAAAACGCGGCTAGATCCTCTGCCCGGTAGTCATGCGCATTCCAGCCATGAAGGCTGGCGATTTCCGCGTCGGTGGCAAGGCGGCCGCGGAAGCCCGCCTTTTCAACAAAAAAAGCCAGCCGCTTAAAAAGGCGATCCTGGACGTCATAACTTGAAGTGTCAAAAATCAGTACCTGGGGAAAAGCATCCCAGCGAAAAACCTCGTAGCGCGCATCCCGCCAGGATTCAACGGGGAGGGACAAAACGGCACCGGGATCCCTGGAAATCGGCTCCAGCGAAAAGGCAAGGGCAGGCATAAAAAAGAAAAGCGGAAGAATGCGTAAAAAACCACCGCCAAATATGCATGGGCATGATCTTTTCACAGGGCCACAATCCCCCTAAGCATTATCTGGGCCAGGGAAAACTTCCGTTCCATGGTTATCTCTGGGTCAGTCTTTAAAAAGGTTTCAAAATTGGAACGGAAAGAGTCGGGAAGCTCCTTAAGCTTCAATATCTGACTGTAATAAGCCCTGTGGGACGGCTCGAAACGCCGGTTAATGCAGAAAAGGGTAAGGCACGCAGCTTTTATAAATCCTGCAGCGGAAGTCAGGTAGAAAAAATCATCGTCCTGTATAAGGGCCGCCCCTAGGTCGCTTAAAAAATGCTCCATTTTGGATTCATGCGCAATCCGCATATTCTGCCAAAACTCGTCCCCCAAATTTTTGAGCCTTTCCCTTATTCTTTTTATCCAGTCGCTTCGAGAATAAACAATCTCGCCCTGGGAAAGCCTATAGAAGCTGTAGGTGCCGGAATCCTTGATAAACCAGATCGATTCAAGCCTTGTATCCGCTATTGTTACCAGCTCTTCTATCATTTTAACGGACTTGTATTCTATCCGGATAGGGATATCCCCGATGAGAAAACGATCCTTGCTTTCCTTCCCAGATGTCTCAAAAGCATCCAGGTCCTCGCCGTAGAGCGCCTGACGTTCTTTTACCCCAGGGATTTCACCGTGATAGTAAACATCCAAAATTAGGGCGAAATACGGATCGAGGGTATCTGGCAAAGCGGCTTCGTTAAGGCACACAGACTCGACACCCCGCCATTGGGAAATAATGGAAGCAAAACGATCTACCAAAAGCTTTGTCTTATACTTCATGGCAATTCCTTAGTAAACTAAGTTTATCACATTAAATATAACTATGGAAGGTTTAAATTGGATACAACAAAAAGCAATGAAAAAAATGTAAATAAAACAATGCGCTTTATCATCCTGGTCCCCCACAGGGATGCCCTAAAGCCGTATGACGAATACCGCCAAAGGCTTTTTGCAGCCGGCCTTTACGGAGCGTTTTCGTTTCCTTTATCCGCACCGCTTTCAGAAGTATCCCGCCCCTTTAGCCACGAAGAGCTTAAGGAACTTGCCCAAAACATCCGCGCACGGATACTCAGGAACCCTGCCGGGAATGCTGACGGAAAGATCACCGGTAACGGCAACTGCCAAACGGTAAAAGCCAGCCAACTGTCTTTCTTTGGGCCTTCTTTGGACCTTCCTGTGGACGGAGGGCTTTTCCCGGGCAGCGTGGAAGACAAGCTTCTTGGCATCTTTAATCCAACGTTACTTTGCACAGCCCTGGCGGAAAAAAACCCGGATAATGTTGAAACCCCCGCTATATCATTCCGGGCGGCATATGTCGCCAACCTGGCTATCCGCCAGCTTGCCATAGCCGCTTACTCCTTTGAGTGGAAGATGGGTGAGCCTGTCTGGCTGCCTAAAGCAAAAATTGCTTAATTTGCCATTTTCTTCGCAGTGATTTCACCGGAAATTTCCACGCCAGAAAAGCCGCTGGCGGCAAAAGAAATTATGTCTACACATTGACTAAAAGGCCTGTTTTTAGTAAACTATAAAATGAATATGGGAGATAACATAAAGTTCGATTTACCGGCACTTATGAGGACTGGCAGCCTTGACATCAGGACGGTCGCAAGGAACAACCTGTCAATGTTGGTCGAAGAATACAACAAATTGCTGTCAAAATTTCTAAAATATGTGCCCATGACAAAAGACACCTTAACCAAGATCTCTTCACAAAAAACTGCTGAAAGTGAAGATTTCCGGAATATGACCAATATATCCGGTATGCTGCAGGATATTGGCTGTAGTAAATTTACAGTCCTTTTTGAAGAAATCGCAAGCGCCTGCAAAAGGGGACACATTGCGTTTGCCGCCGACTGTGCAAAAAGCCTTTACATAGAATTTGACGATTTATGCACACAAATAGCACATTCAAAAATGGAAGCCTCAGAAGATGCAACGGTCGCCGTAGAAGACGCAAGCATTGAAAATTACGAAACACAATCCTTAAAAAAGATACTGCAGTTGCTGGATTATGAGGAAGCCAAACGCAAACTTCGCATTCTGGTAGTTGACGATGCGCCTGTAATAATAAAAACCATCTCTTCAGTTTTGAACACAGAGTACAAAGTCTACGGCATGACCGATCCGACAAAGATTGAAGGGTTTTTGAAACAGGTCACCCCCGAATTGTTTTTGCTTGATTACAAAATGCCGGGGCGCAACGGATTTGAGCTTGTTCCCATTATCAGGAGTTTCAAGGATCATAAGGAAACCCCGATAATTTTTTTAACTTCCCTTGGAACGGCTGACCATGTATCAGCTGCCTTTGCTCTCGGGGCATGTGATTTTATCGTAAAACCGTTTCAGGGGAATATTCTCCGTGAAAAAGTAGCAAAGCATATCGTGCGCAAGAAGTTATTTTAAAAGCTTCTCCATGATTTCTAATGCCTTTTCATAATCCATCATCATTACAGCATCCTTTATATTCTCGATTTCATCGTTCAGAGGAACATCTGCATTCAAAGAACCAAGGGCTTCCATTGCCCTGTCGATGGCAGAATAATTCTTCATGCCAATGGCAGTTTTTATTCTTTCAAATAATCCGGGCAATTCGGGTGGTATTACAATCGGGGCTTTCTCTTGATTCCTGATTTCAAAAGCGGAAGCCAGGGAAGAACACAATTCTTCAAGTTCACTTAAGAAATGCGGCAGGTTAGAGGAACAAAAATCTGTGTTCGATTTATCTGATGCAATTTCAAGGTTCAATGCCTGCGCCGCAAGCTCAATTGCGCCTATATTGGCAAGCGAGCCTTTTAGACCGTGCACTTCAATTGAAAAATTCCGGAGATCGGAAACGGCCATAAACCGCGTCAGTTTTTCAATGCGGTTTTTTGCTTCGGACATCATAAGTTCAAGTGATTTTTCGTAAACATCCTGTTGACCGGAAACCCTGTCCAGCCCCGTCTGCACGTAAAGTCCTTCAATTTGTTCAACCCTTTTCCAAAAAGAATCATTCATGACCGTAACCGTATCATCTACAGAAGCAGTTGCAGCAGACTCTTTGCTGAATTTGTCGGCAGGCAGCCATTCTTCCAAAATGCGGTTTAGAGCCGGCTTTGTTATGGGTTTCATCAAAATACCATTCATTCCGGCATTCAAGAATTCCTGTTTTGCATCGGTAATAACATTCGCCGTAAACGCTATGATTGGTATAGTAATGCCCATTTCGCGGATTATCTTTGTGGCTTCTATGCCGTCCATTTCAGGCATCATGTGATCCATAAACACGATGTCATAACTATTATTGCGAAGAATCTCAATAGCCTGAGGACCGCTGGTTGCCCTGTCAGTTACAATACTGTACAACTGCAAAAGGCCGCATGTTACATTTAAATTGATTGAATTGTCATCTACCACAAGTATCTTTACATCCGGCGCATTTATTACATTTTGATCGTCAGCCGCAGAAACAATCAAATTCTCGTCTCCGGTAATTTTGGGGATCGCGAAATGAAAAATCGTACCCTGACCGTAAATACTTTCTACCGTTATATGGCCGCCCATCATTTCAATCAAGGATCTGGAAATTGAAAGCCCAAGTCCGGCACCTTCCCTCATGCGGTTTTTTTGCATATCGACCTGTGAAAAAGCCTCAAAAAGCAAAGGGATATTTTCTGTTTTTATTCCAATGCCTGTGTCGCTTACTGAAAATTTAACCCCTTTTTCCTTAATATCTATAGTCAAACCTACAGAACCCTTTTCAGTAAACTTAATGGCGTTCCCCAGCAAATTAAGGAGTATCTGCCTTAACCGGACATCATCTCCGTACAGGCATTTAGGCATTTCACCCCGTATAGCGAGTTTAAACGTAATATTTTTTCTGTTTGCCAGGAATTGCGCCATTGCGCCTATATTGTCGATCATCGCGACGAAATCGTAATGCACTGGAACCAGGCTTAGTTTATTGGATTGTATTTTTGACAGATCCAGGATGTCATTAATAATATCCAAAAGGAGCATTGCGGATGTTTTAATGTCTTCCACATGGCGGTGCTGGTGTTTGTTCAGGTTAGTCGAAAGCAAAAGTTCTGACATTCCCAAAATAGCATTCATGGGCGTGCGGATTTCATGTGACATATTGGCCAAAAACTGGCTCTTTGCCTCGGATGCCGCCTGAGCGGCTTCTTTTTGATGCAGGAGCTTGCGGCTTAGCTCGGTGCTTTCAAGCATCCTTTGCTCGTTGGCCTTGGCTTCGGCTTCCATTGCTTTCATGCTGGTTAAATCATGGAAGTACAAGACCAGCTTGTATTTATCCATCAATGAAATTCGGGCAACCGACACCTCAAAATACAATGGCATTCCATGGCTATTCTGCAACTGAACTGTGGTTCTAGCGAAGCCCTGCTCCAAGGCTTCTCCGGTGACTTCCCTTTTTACAACTTCTGTTTGTACCCCATCGCTTTGATACTTTGGCTCGATACTCGAATAAATTGAATTGAATTCCTCCGGGGAAATATCGTTGGGAATTTCAAAAACCCGCGATGCTTCATTATTATAACCAATTACATTTCCATTCTCGTCCCATATCATACAAGGTAACAGCGTGGAGGATATCATTTCATTCACGCGTTTTTCTGCTTCCTCGATCCTGACCCCTGTTACATCCTGCATATTTAGTACAACACCGTCAAAGTTGTTGTCCGCATCCGGCACACGGCTGCAATTAATATGGTATGCGTGACTCCCAACCCCTGGCCAGTTGATGACATCATCGACTGTGATGGAATCCTCGCCTGCCATGACACGCGAAAACCTGAGGGCGCTGCGCTGAACATATTCCTTGTCAGGGTGAATTCTGTGAATGTCTGTCAAGTGTTCACCCATAATTGCGCTTGTGTCTTTATATCCCAAGAGATTAGCGGCGCTTTTGTTGCAATACTCCACCCTGAGATCGCGGTTAAAGAACAGTATCATGTCATTTGTACTGTCAATGAGAAGTTTGATATAATTATCCAGTTTCAACAGCTCAATCGAGTGTACTTCAACCTGGTTTTCCGCTATACCCAGATTGTCTTTCATTGTTTTTACCATTTTCATTAAAGCGCTCTGCAAAACTGCTATCTCATTTCTGTCGTTTGACTGCTCGGATTCCGGCACAGCGTTAAACTCTATGGCTAGATTACCGTTGGAAATTTGATGTGCAGTGTTAGTCAGGTTTTTTATTGGCCTAACGATATTGTTAGTATTGATAAAAATTACCGCGATTATCAAAAACAGGCATATTATCAAAAACACCGCAATTAAAGTGGTAATCTTGTTAGCTTCCATGGAAAACAATCCAAGAGGTGCATCAATGTATAAATATAAGGGAATATGCTCGGATCCTATGTCTGCAATAACCGGGTACACCAGCACAAGGGAACTTTTCCCGGAAAGCGGAGATTTAATTTCGCCTGAATATATTATTCCCCGCTCCATTGCGCTGCGTATAATATCCATATGCTCAAACTGCATATCGGCCAGGTTTTTATGGATCAACTCCTGATCTGACGCATAAAGGACATTTAAGTTATTGCTTAGCAGCATTAAGGTCCATGTAGGCGTTTCCTCATGTACATCGACTATATCAAGAATACCCAGGTAACCTATGTCCACGCCGCAGACACCGATAATCTCGCCATTTGCCACAATGGGGACACTTACGGTACCTGAATACTGCGGCTCCTCACCGGCCATGAACCGGTGAAAGCCAAAATAATTGAAATGCGGTTCCCCGGTTTTAAGGGGCTCTGTGTACCATGGCGAGATCTCAGGGTTCGCGAGGTCTTCTTCAGAAATAAAATTTTCAGCTTCCCCAAGACCCGTTCTATATTTTGTGTATTCCCTGATGTAATACCTGTCTTCATAAAAAGCACCCTTGTTAAAAATGAACCATGCGCAGCAGACGTTGGGATCCAGGTCCATCATCGTCAACAGGGTTTTGTCTGCAGCATCCTTCGCATCACTTAGGTGAGGGTAAAGCGAAGCGAGGGACTGCTGTGTAAAATTGAGTAAACCTGTCACAAAGCCAAAGTTTTGACTGGCCGAATGTACAATGTGCTCCGCATGGGCACTGTCTATCCTGTTTGCTGTAATGCTGCTGCTTTTATGCAATATTTTTGTGACCATCACAGTCATAAGGCTGAAAACCACAAAAACAGTGGTCAGGGTAGTTAGTATTATCTTATTCGTTGTGGACATTTTCCGGCGTTTTTTATCACCCATTCTCCGGCCTTTCAGAAACCTCTAAAACGTTTCCTAAGAATGAAATAAAACCGCGCAAGCTGTCAAGATAACTGGCAAGCAAGGGAACTGCACAATTTTGAGTTATTGGACAAATTGCCGGCATTTTTAGCAAAATCAAGCCGCGTTGAAAGGCAAAAGCATAATTAAACTAACAATTTAATAAAATCCGCTATTTACAACTGCAGATGCAGGTGATAAGATTATAAAAACACTTATGGGTGTAAACCCAATAACAAGGAGTATAAAATGAACAAAGGCATCGGGCTTTTCCTCTTGAACATCGCCGTAGCAATTTATCTTTTGGCAACCGGGATTTTGGGTTTGACCGGAAGGAAATATTTTCCGGATGCGGAGATCCGCCGGGCAGTAACTTCGCTTTTTAAAGGCAATTTTGCAGAAATGCTCATTGTGATCCTGGCAGTCTTGGCCATTGCGGCAGGGGTATTTATCCTGTTAAAATTCTTCGGCATCAATATTCCAATAACTGAACTCCTGCTGGTTATTCTCGCAATTGTCTGGATTGTTTTCATTATAATGATTGACATTGTTTACCCCCTTAACCACAGCAGGGGCTACAATTTCGTGGAATGGCTTAGGATGCTGGGTGCCCATTTAATGGTACTTGCGGGGATTGCACTGGCTACCGAGCGTTTCGGCGGCTAACCAACATCTGACCACTGACAGTGGTCAGATGTTTACATCTTTAATTTGTCCAGCACAAGACATCTGAATTTCTGCACAGCGTCAAAGGATTCAAGGGCCAAGGCCGCCTCACAATCCGCGAGTGCCTGTGGGTAGTCTTCAAGATGGAAGTAAGCCTGACCGCGGCGGAAAAGGCAGTACGGCTGATAGGGGTTTATTGCAAGGGCCTGGTTGAAGGCATCAACGGCCTGGGGGTATCTTTGAAGAACCGAACACACAACCCCCATATAATAGGCTGCCTTATAGGATTTGGGTTCCAACACCAGGGACTCCGAGAAATCCGCTATTGCTTCGTCATAGTGTGAACGGGCAAAATAAGCCATTCCCCTGTGCTTGTAAATAATTGAGCAAACCATATCATTTGGCTTCATGTCCAATATGCGGGTATAAATAGCGATGGCCTCTGAAAACTGATTCTTGTTGTGTGCTGTAAGGGCCTCCACAAGCAATTCGTCAATGGAGACATTGCCAGGATCGGACGGTGCCCATATAGTCTCTGAAGACTTGTGTTTTTCCTCTGAAAATAAAAATGCGTCGGTGGATTCCTCTATCTTCCTGAAAAAAGAATCCCGTCTCTTCCCCAATTCACCGTTAAGAAGGCGCAGGTAACTGCGGGTTTCCTGAAAAATGATATCTGCAAGGGACAAAGATGCGTTTATGGCTGCCAGCTTTCGTTTCAGCGGGTTATCAAAAGGGGTAAACTCCGCTTTGTATACAAATTCGTGCTCCACCTCGGCCCATGCGTCCTGTAAAATTGTACGGATCTGGATTTCCGCAGTTTCACAGTTAGTCATCCCAACCATTTCTACTATGTCGTTCGGAACCTCAATCAGAAGGTGAATGGACTCATAGCCGAATTCCCGGTATGTATGATCCCCACCCTTCCTTTCAACCTCAATGACCGTGAATTTTTTCTTTAGAAGCTCCTCCGCAGCAGCCAAATCTTCCAGAAAAGGGCAAATAATGCGAATACCTGCAATATCATCTATTTTTGGAGCCAGAACTGAATTCCCGCTTTTTATAAGCCTTAGGTATTTTTTGAAAAAGCTTTCAAAGGATTTAACCCGGCCCTTAACCCTGGGGTGGGAAGGCAGGGTAGCGACAACCTCTTCTACCCGAGCTTCCAGCTCGCGGACCATTGAAGTCCTCAAAGGGAACAATTTATCATATTCCGAGTGAAGGGAGTTACGCTCCGGAAACTTTAGTTGAGCTGTGTCAGAACCGGCCTTCACGCCCGGGGAAAAAATATCGTCCATCATTTGCCGTGGATTGTTACAGGGTACTCCAAAAAAAAGGCCGCCTGGCTGACCACCTAACAAAAGTCAGGATATCGGCTGACGGCCTTTCTCTTACGGAACCTGTTGCTTAATTTGTGGGAGTAGGAGTAAAACCGTAATCCCTCTGCAAGGGTTCAAATAACTCTTTAGCCTGTTTCTGACTTTCAAGGAACCTGAGAATCTGGTTTTGACCAAACCTTTCCATCTCGAATAATTTCTTTTCAGTCTCCCTGTGGTTGATTATGCCCCAGATTGCCTCGTCATTGATATCCCTGTCGGTATCAAGCGTCGCCTTGTCGTAGATTATCTTTACATCCTTGAAATAGGCAACAAAATCACCGCCGTCCCTATCCGCGTCCCTGTCCAGCCTGAGCCCTCCGAATTTTAGGAAAGGCATCGTGGTAGGATAAAGTGGATACAAACGCAAATCCCTATTCCTGACCTCGAAAATGTACTGGGGGTTATTCCAGGTGAGTTCAGCCCAGCCATCATAGTTAAGATAACCCATGAAGCAGACTTTCTCATTCCCTTCGGAATCAATGAGGATAACATTGAGCCCATGGGGGAAATTGAGGCCGTAGGCATTGATGGCCACAGATCTGAGGGTACCGACGTTTTTAACTACCCCGTACTCCTGTTCAAAGCGGCTGGGGCCCGTAATCCCGTCCGAATCGCTTGGCTGTATGTTGCCGTCATCGTCAACATCTGCCATTGGCTCGTAGGCGGGAATCTCATAGGGAGGCTTAATTGTCGCCTTTGAATAGGCCTGATCCAGCGGGTAATGTATCCTCACACCCATGACTGTCCCCCACTGCTTTGAAGGCGCTTCCCTTGTATAGGTATTGGCTACATTGGCGATCGTCTGGGAAGATGAATTGAATTTTACATCCCAGTTCGCAATTGCAAGCGAGGTCTTCATCAACGCCTTTTGATCAGTTGTAAAGGTGCCACCCGCCACCTGGCCATAATCCATCATGGTCCGGCGGTTCTGATTAGGATTGGAATCCTGATCGTCTTGATCGAGTTT
>JGI24702J35022_10001631_pt1 | contig 13903 bp, 14 predicted proteins | sample TergutTh196P4_FD_35022 | JGI IMG/M metagenome (IMG submission 35022)
GGCCGCCGCGGCGGCCGCGATCATCACCGTCACAGGGTCTATGTCCAAGGGGGCGGCGGCCGCGACGCCCCCCGGAACGTCCGGGGCAGTGCCGGGGGCGTCCGGGGTGGTGCCGCCGGGGGCCTCGACAGGCGTGCCGCCGCCGTTGCCCTGGCCCAGCAGCTCGAGGTCGAAGAACTCCATCTCGACGTCCTCCGAGAGGTTGAAGAAGGTGAACGTCGCGGTGTTGCCGCTCACTGACTTATTGAAAGCGGGGCTCACGTTCGACGTCCTGATCGGATTGCCTTGGGGGTCGAGCTTGAAGAAGGTTATCCCCGCCCTAGCCATGTCGTACCTCTGGGACGAAGCGGTGACGGTGAACTCGCCGTCGACGCGGACGACCGTCTTCCCGCCCTCGGTGCTCACCGAGCCCCCAGTGAACGTCACCTGTATGTGGGCGTCCTGCTCATAGAGCACCTTCGCCGGGGCCGCTGATGACACGGGCGCCGACAAGGCGAGCAGCAGGGCCGCAGACACCGCCGCAAAGGCCAACGCCGCCCCCCTGAGCTTCCTCATCGGAGGGCCTCTACCGTTTGGGTGATATAAAGAACCGACTGTCGTAAAATCAAAATAGAGGCGTAGCCTCATTGCATCATGGGCGCGAGGATGACGATAGGCGGGGAGGGGCACGAGGTCCCCTGCGGGGCGACCATTTGCGATGCGGCCAGGTCCCTCGGCCTCGCCCCGGACGCGTTCGTGTTCATAGTCGGCGGATCCCCCGTCCCCATGGACGCGCCCATCTCCGACGGCATGCTCATAATGGCCGTCAGGGTGGCGTCAGGCGGATGAGATCTCGTCCATCCTCCCTATGTCCAGGCCGTTCTCCACCGCGATCCCCAGCAGGGAGTCGATGTTGCTTATGAACGCCTCCATGGTGGCGCCGCCGGCGGGATCCGACAGGGAGTCCTCCTCTGGGAACATCAGGGCCACATGTGGTATGGTGCCGAGGTACTCCATCCCTGTGAGCCGCTCTATGTTCGCGACCGCGTCCCCCAGCAGGGAGGGGTCGCCCCTGAACCGGTTTATTATGAACCCCTTAAGCAGGGGGCGGACGTCCTCTGGCATGAGCAGCCACGTGCCATACAGGGCGGCGAACACGCCCCCCCTCTCTATGTCGCCCACGAGGAACGCCGGTATGCGGCGCTCCCTCATCATGCCTATGTTGGCGATGTCCCTGTCCATCAGGTTCAGCTCCACAGGGGACCCCGACCCTTCGCAGACGACCGCCTCGAACCGCCCGGCGAGCCTGTCGAACGCGCCGAGAGCCTCCGCCATGACGGCCTCCCTGTCCATCGGCGCGTCCTTGGACACGTCCCCCCGCGCCTCCCCGCCGACCACCAGCCGGATGAGGCCCTTCCCCAGCGGCTTGAGTATCACGGGGTTCATGTCGCGCGACGGCTCCGTCCCCGAGGCCGCCGCCTGGAACGCCTGCCCCACGCCTATCTCCCCGCCGTCCCTCGTCGGAACCGATGTCAGGGACAGGTTAGAGGCCTTGAACGGCGCGACCGCGACGCCCTTCCTGTGCAGGTGCCTGCAGTACATCGCGGCCAGGGTGGTCTTCCCCGCGCCGGACGACACCCCGATGAAGATGGCCCTCACAGCCCCCCCTCCATGATCTCCATCAGCCTGTCGAAGTCTATGCCGCCCTCGAAGGCGATGGCCAGCCTCTCTATGTTCTCCTCTATATGGTCGTCGTAGTCCTTGGGGATGGACGCGGAGAGCGCCTCCCTCCCCCCCTCTATATGGGATAGGAAGAACCTCCTGAACGACGGCTTCTCCAGGGCCCCGTGGAGGTATGTCCCGAACAGCATCTCGCTCTCCCTGAACGAGCCCTCCTCCTCGGCCCCCTGCAGGCGGTCGATGCTGAAGAGGGGCTCCTCGTTCACCTCGGTGACGCCCATGTGTATCTCGTACCCTGTGACGGGCTCCCCCGTCCGGATGAACGTCCCCTCCGCCTGGGTCGTCGTCTTCCTGTACTCCTTCCATCTCGTGACGTTGTCGAACAGTCCCAGCCCCTCCACCGCCCCCTGGCGGGGGCCCTCTATCCCCTCGGGGTCCTCCAGCGAGCGCCCCATCATCTGGTACCCGCCGCATATCCCGAGTATGGGGACCCTGCCCCTCAGCCCGGCTATCGCCTTGTCGAACCCCGTCTCCTTGACCCATGCCAGGTCGTCGACCGTGTTCTTCGTCCCGGGTATTATCACCGCGCCGGTCCCCTCCAGCTCCTCTGGCCTGGTGACGAACCTCACCGTCGTGTCCTCCAGGTAGAGGGGGTCGAGGTCGGTGAAGTTCGCTATCTTGGGCAGCCTTATCACCGAGATGACCATCTTCCCCGTACCCTTGCTCTTCATGCCCCTCAGGGACTCGGAGTCCTCGAGGGGCAGCTCGAGGCCTATGTGCGGCACCAGCCCGATCACGGGGATGCCGATGATCCTCTCGAGCTCCTCCGCGCCCGATGCCATCCTCGACGCGTCCCCCCTGATGTTGTTCAGGATCACGCCCTTTATCATGCCCCTGTCCTCCTCCGGTATAAGCTTGACGGTGCCCACCGCGTACGCGAAGGACCCTCCCCACTCGACGTTCACGACGAGCACGCAGGGGGCGCCCGCCAGCTTCGCCGCGCCGATGTTCGCTATGTCCCTGTCGTAGATGTTTATCTCGGCGGGGGACCCCGCGCCCTCCATTATCACGTAGTCGTAGCGTTTTTTCAGGAAATCGATGTTCCTCCTCACTATGCCCACGGCGGGGCCGGGAACGAACTCGCCGTAGTAGCTCTTGACGTCGAAGTCGCCGTAGGGCTCCCCCTCCACCACGACCTGGGAGACCCTGTCCCCCTTCGGCTTCAGGAGGATAGGGTTCATGTGCTCGTCCGGGCCCTTCAGCCCGGCGGCCTTGCTCTGGAGGGTCTGGATCATCGCTATCTCGTACCCCCTCCGGGTGACCTTGGAGTTCAGGCTCATGTTCTGGGACTTGAACGGGGCGACGACGAGCCCCCTCTTGTGGAGCATCCTGCATATTGCGGCGACGGTTATGGACTTGCCCGCGTCGGAGGTCGCGCCGAGGACCATGATGGCACGCCCCTCCTTGTGGAACCTCCCCTTCGCCTCCGTGCGTATCCCCTCCATCCTCGGGTCCCTGGGGTCCGTGATGCCGGCCTTCTTTATCTCGGACATGACGTGCCTCCCCACCTCTGGCCGGTGGATGAAGAGGCAGTATGTGCAGTCCCATAGGTCCGAGCCCCTCTTGGACCTCAGAATCTGGCCGAGGTCCTCGTCCATGCAGGGGTAGAAGGGGCAGTAGCAGAACGTGCAGTCCTGGCCCGTGAAATGGCAGGGGTGGTACGGGCAGCCCTTGTCCGAGCCGACCCATCCCCTCTCGATCTCCTCCCTCACCTTCTTGGCTATATTGTCCATTGTATCCCATGTGCGCATCGTGGTTATGGATAATAACCTTTCATGCCCTCGCGACTGTGAGGATGGTCGCCTGCACGTGGGCGGATCTCGACCATTGGTCATTTTTTGGCCGGATATGAGGGGGCTTGCGAGTACTGTTCTTTGAAGAGGGCCCCAGCGATGTGCCCCCCTTGTTCGACAGTAAGCAATCTGTTCTCCACTTTCGGCCACTTTCGGTGACCCCCCAGGATTCTTTTTAAACCATGGCGGGGTTTTTCTGCCGAGGGGATGGGCCCGCTCTGCGGCGACGGCCGGCGGCGCCCCTGTTAGAAAAGATACACAGGAGGATAAGGAAATGGATGTCGTAGTAGTCGCGATGCTGGCCGCCGTATTCGCATTAGGGGTCGCCAACATCGTAACGAGCTTGAAGAAGAACGGCGGGTCCGCCATGCCGCCGGGGCTGGAGGGCAGGCTGGCCTCGATGGAGGCGTCGTTGGGGAGGTTCGACCCCATGATACGTGGGGAGTTCGTCCGCAACCGCGAGGAGAGCGGCAAGGCCGCGAGGGAGAGCCGCGAGGAGCTGAGCGGCCAGCAGGAGAAGATGCGGGCGGCCATCGACCTGCAGCTGAAGGAGATCCGGACCGAGACCGAGAAACGGCTCGAGGAGATGAGGAAGACCGTGGACGAGAGCCTGAAAGAGACTGTGGAGAAGAGGTTCAACGACTCCTTCAAGCTGATCAGCGACCGGCTCGAGCAGGTGCACAAGGGGCTCGGCGAGATGAAACAGCTCGCCTCAGGCGTGGACGACCTGAAGAAGGTGCTCTCCAACGTCAAGACCAAGGGCAACCTGGGCGAGGTCCAGCTGGGATCCATCCTGGAGCAGGTGCTGTCCCCCGGCCAGTTCGAGGCGCAAGCGGCGGTGAGGGGAGGGAGCCTGGAGCGCGTGGACTATGTTATAAAGCTCCCAGACAAGAACAGCATGGACAGGGTGCTGCTGCTGCCGATTGACTCCAAGTTCCCCACGGAGGACTACCAGCGCCTGCTCGACGCCTACGACTCCGGCCTCCCCGAGGCAGACATGAGGGGGGTGTCGAACAGCTTCGAGGCCTCCGTCAGGAGGTGCGCCAAAGAGATACGGGAGAAGTACGTCAACCCGCCGGTGACGACGGACTTCGCCATAATGTTCGTCCCCACCGAGGGGCTGTACGCGGAGATCGTCCGCAGGACCGGGCTGTTCGAGAGCCTCCAGAGGACGCACAAGGTGACGGTGGTGGGCCCCACGAACCTCGCCGCGTTCCTGTCCAGCCTGCAGATGGGGTTCAGGACCCTGGCGATCGAGCGCCGCTCCAACGAGGTATGGGAGCTGCTGGGAGCCGTCAAGACGGAGTTCGGTAAGTTCGGGGACGTGATGGACAACATCAAGAGGAAGATAGACTCCGCCGCGAAGGAGATAGACACCGTGGGCGTGCGCTCGAGGGCGATAGAGCGCAGGCTCAGGTCCGTCGGGGAGCTGCCCGCAGGGCAGAGCGCCCTCCTGATCGACGGGAGGGGGGACGAGGTGGCTGACGAACGCATGTGATATATACAAGGGGCGTATCACAGGGGAGGAGGCATCAAGATGTACAAGGTTGAGACGAAGTACGACGACGGCTACGAGAGCGCAAAGGATTTCGACGACCTCCAGGACGCGAAATCCTACTTCCAGAACATCGACGAGAGGGAGATCGAGTCCAGCACCCTCTCCGGCGAGGACGGGGAGGTCATCGCCCGCAAGGAAGGCAGGAAGAGGAAGTGACCGGGGCGGCCGGGGCCCCTTTACCCCCGGCACAGCCGCCCTGGCGGCTCATTGCCTTGTTCTCACCTGCTGTGCCTGACCATGAACCTCTCGAGCCTGTCGTAGGCCTCTTCCAGCGGCTTCATCGGCGGCAGGAGTATGGTCCTGAAATGGCCCCGCCCGAACTCGTCGGAGAACCCGGAGCCGTGTACGAACACTACCCCCTCCTCGTTGATCAGGTCGATGACGAAGTCCTTGTCGGTCTTCCAGTCGAACAGCTCCACCTTGGGGAACATATAGAACGCGCCCTTCGCCCTGTTGGTGGTTATCCCGGGGATCTCGTTCAGCCTCTTGTATGAGAAGTCGCCCCTCTCCTTCAGCTTCCTGTTCATCTCCACTATGTAGTCCTGGGGGCCCTGCAGGGACGCCCTGGCCGCCTCCTGGCAGGGGACGTTCGGGCATATCCTCGTGCGGAACTGCTTCATCATCCCTTCCCCGATCTCGTCCATGAAGTCGCCCTCGTACATGAAGTAGCAGTAGCCCTCCCTCCACCCGGGCATGAGGTTGACCTTGGAGAAGCCGTTGAATATCACCCTCGGGACGTCCGACGGCAGCCTCGAGGCGGAGAAGTAGTCCCCCTCGAACACCAGCTTGTCGTATATCTCGTCGGAGACCAGGGGTATCCCGTGCTCGGCGGCGATGTCCCCCACCTCCCTTATCGTCTTCTCGTCGTAGACGGCGGAGGTCGGGTTGTTGGGGTTTATCACCACTATCGCCCTCGTCCTGTCGGTGACCCTCTTGCGGATCATGTCCACGTCCGGCTTCCAGTCCTCCTCCTCCATCTGCCTGTATGACACGGTCCTTCCGCCGTAGAACTCTATGTACTGGGCGTAGGAGGGGTAGCCGGGGCCGGGGAGGAGGACCTCGTCGCCCGGCTCCAGGATGGTCGCCATGAGGACGTTGATGCCCTCGCTGACGCCGCTCGTCACGTAGACCTTGTCGGCGGTTATCCTCGCGCCGTGCTTCTCTCGCTCCCTGTCGACTATCGCCTCCCTCAGCGATATGCTGCCCTGGGAGTCGCCATAGCCGTTGTCCGTGTTGTCGACGGCGTTCCTCAGCGCAGACTTGAAGTACTCGGGGGTCTCGAAGTCCCACTTGTTGGGGTCGCCGATGTTGAAGCTGTAAAGCTTCACGCCTCTCTTGGCGGCGGCGGCGGCCGGAACGGTTACCTCGCGGATCGCGTAGTCCATAGCCATTGCCCTTCTCGAAGCTTTCATCTTCTTCATATTGGTTTCACCAGGCCTGACACGTTGGTTTTGTTATATAAACCGTGGCGTATCGCGCCCCTTGATGCCGGGACGGACAGATAACATCAAATCGCAGAGGGGGGTTCCCCTATCGATGATGCCGTGGGGCGCGTTCCCATGGGAGAAGGAGGCATGAAGANGACATACGAGGACAATCAAGACACGGCGGGCGGGGGGGCCCCGCCAGAAGATGAGCCGCTGACCATGAGAGTCATTGGGTCGTTCCCGTGCGCGATGGGGTACAGGGCCGAGGCCTCCATCTCGAGGCCGGTCGACCTGGCTAGGCTTAGGCCGTTCGCGCGCGCCATCGCGTGGTACGTGGACCTCGACGAGGGCAACGGCGTGTTGGCGGCGGATCACGTCACGTTCCGCGTCGACGGCTCCATCACATCGATGGCGAACGTCGAGAGGGACGCAACGGCCCGCATAGGCGAGGCCTTCCAGCTGGTGGCGCGCGCCGAGCAGTGCACGGGCTGCGGCCTCTGCGCGGAGAGGTGCCCGACGGGCGCGCTCTACATGAAGGGCGGCAGGGTAGAGGTCCTGGAGGACGAGTGCGTGTTCTGCAAGGACTGCTTCGGCGAGTGCCCGGGCGTGAGGCTGGAGCCGGGCAGCGGCGATTCTGCTTAAATCGCGCCCTTACGCCGCTTTTTCCCTCTGTCGGCAACCCACTTTCGCTCGATTCGGTGACCCCCCAATTCGCCTTATATACCCAAAGCGCCGTGAAGTTCTGGGTGAGAAAAAATGATCCGAATTTGCGAAGAACGCGAGAGGGAAACGGCCATGCCGGAGCATTGTTCCAGACCCGCCCGCCAAGGATGCGGCACGAAGAACGAGGGGGGCGGTACGGATGACGTCTGAGATACTGATAATGAACAGGGACTGCATCGCCATGGCGGCGGACAGCGCGGCCACGTTGAGCGGGCAGACACCGAAGATATTCGAGGCGAACAAGGTGTTCGCGCTCTCGAAAAAGCACCCGATAGGGCTCATGGTGTACCAGAGCCCACTCATATCGGGCGTCCCGTGGAAACGATCGTGAAGGAGTACAGGAGGCATTGCTCGGAGGAAGGGCTTGACACGATAGAGGACTGCGGGAACAGGTTCCTGAGATTCATCGAGGAGGGATACCCCGCAGATGGCAAGGGACACGTCCCGATCATCTCCGTCGAATCGATGGAATCTGACGTTCGCCGCCGCCTTTTATCCATGTGGTCAGAGATACTGGACGAAGCGGGCGAGCGGCTTTACAACAAAACGAGCAACGAATTTGGGAAAGAGGGGCGGGACAAAGGGCATGCCTGGCTCTTGCTCTCTCCGGATGAGTTGATCGCGCATATACTGTTTGAGAGGAAATCGGAAGAAAGGACGCCCAGAGTCCTTCCAGAATCATACGTCCTTGACGTTGGTAGAGGCTTAGACCGGATATTCGAGGCCGAAAGCTTCAAGGAGGCTATGAACGAGATCTCATTCCCCGTTTCAGCCGAGCCGTATCTGGAGGACATCAAAACCATGTTCCGGAGCATGGTGCTGTCCGAGGAGCCGCTCGGGGACGCGACGGGAATCGTCATACCCGGGTTTGGCCTCAACCGGATGTTCCCCGCCTTCATTGAGTACAGGGTGGACGGCTGTTTCTGGGGGAAACTGAAGTGCTCAGAGGTTTCAAGGGGAGAGATAACCAACGACAACTCTGCCATAATCAAGACGTTCGCACAGAAGGATGTTGCGGAAACATTCCTTTGGGGCATCGACCCAAACCTCAGAGAAAGGATCATCCACGAGTTCCGCAGGTTCGTTGAAAACAGGTCTGGCAAAGAAAGCACCCAAAGGGCTGATGGTTTGCCTGTGACATCCGACGATGTCGAGAATACGAAGAAACAAACAACCGATAGCTTCATCGAGTGGCTGGATCACGCCACATATTGGGCGTTTGTGGACCCCGTCATCCAATCTGTGAACTTCCTGTCAAAAAAAGAGTTGTCACAGATGGCAGAGTCGCTGATAAACCTGACGTCCCTGAGGAGAAGGGTCTCGCTGAACGCAGTGGAATCCGTCGGCGGACCCGTGGACGTAGCGATAATTTCAAAAGGGGACGGGCTGATATGGATAAACAGGAAGCACTATTTCGACATCGCGCTCAACCCGCACTATGACGGAACAAGGTGACTTTAGAGAGGAGGGCTAGGCATGGGCTTATTTGGCAGGCGCAGGGACCCCTGGGAAAGGGCCGGATCGCCGAAGACATTCGACGAGGTGTTGCGGGAAGTGGTCATGGAGCGGCTCGCGAGGGAGTCCGCACAGGCGGAAGAGGGCATCTCAGAAACAGTTTCGGACAAATGAGCGGGGGTTTCCCCCTCGTTTTACTTTTTTCATGGGGACATCTTTGCGTGAACGGTTGAAACCGCAGTCGCCTGGCGATAGCCTCTGACGTGCTGGCACCCACGTTCTAAGGGCATGGCCCCGCTTAGTTGCACCCTGCGCAGCCTGACCAAACGCTATAGCGGCGCAGGCGACGGGCGCGGCGGCGGAACGTGTCACAAACCCCCCCAATCGATGCCAAACTCGTACCTTGCCCCACAGTTGTTGACGCCGATGACCCCTTTGTCCGTTATCTCCAATCTCTCTATCGGGTTTATCTCGTCGTGGAACATCAGCCACACGAGTCTGTCTCCCTCTCCGGTGACCGCTATGAAGCCCTCTCCGCCGTAGCTCCCCTCCCCGTGGTGGACGACGTGGCTTTTGCACACGACGCTCCCCGAGACGCTTATGTCGCTCTGGTTGCCCTCCCCCAGGCATTCCTCCGTGAGGGGGGAGGCTCTCAACCGCATCGAGCATCTTTCCAAGTCTATGTCCATCTTGAGGTAGCCTTCTTTCGTGATGACGCCGTTGATGATCGGGAGCCTCTCCCGAAGGAACATCGCCCCGCAACGCCGCAACACGTCCTCTAACTGCACTTTCCTCCCCTCCGTCCCCTGCACTGGATGGCGCGGCGTAGCCATGACGCTGGTGCGCAATATAGCTTACGGCGTCTGGCAGGGCGAGGGGTTGAGTGTCCGGGGGCTGCTGTGCCCAGCCTTACACAGTCTTGCCGTCCGTATTACTTTTTGAGGTCTAACAAACCCGGCCCCATGCCGATTTGTATGGCATAGCTTCCTGAATCCTATTACTGCGGGATGGCATGGCTCGCCCGCAAGCTGCACATGACCCGCTTTTTTGGGGGCCGACAATGCTGCACGGACGGTCAGCCTTGGAATACCCGATTCAACTCTTCCACGGTTTCAGCCGTTCGTTTCGTATCGTTGAACTTGTTTGTGAAATAACTCTGGATTATCGCCTCGAACCCTCCATAGCCCTCTTCCGCATAGGGGTTACTGCCGCAACTGGAGCCGCTGTGTGCGTTTTTCCATTCTGGCAGATAGCCGATGACGACAAAGAACGACTCATTGTACGGGTTCAGCCGCACGACTTCCCGTGAGTCCAGGAAATGCGTCCCGTACAGGTGCAATTTCCGATCACAGGCGTACTCCGAGCCCCTGTCGAAGTAATTGTCGAGCAGATGCGCCGCGTTGATCTCCTGCATTGTCGGGGCCGTGCCTTGTCTTATGTCAGTCTGCACGAAACATATCTTCGCTTTGCGTCTGAAGAATTCACTGCCGATCGTGACCACGGCGCCCCACTGTCCGTCGCCATACTGGAAAGCGAGGCAGCAGCCGTTGCGATAGGGGCTATCGACAGTTACGGGGGGTTTGACCCTTTTCTTAGGCTTTTCTTTCGGCGTGCCGATATCAGACAGCAGCTTTGCGAGCGCACCCTTGCGTTCACGCAAAAACTTTGCATTGGCGCCCAGCCCCTCGCAGACCGCTATATCCTCGCCGCTTGTCACAATACCCTCTATTTCAGCAAGGAAATCGCTGTCGAGTTCTTTGGTCTGCCATAGGCAATAAGCCATAGCGAACAGGACGTTGTAGCGTTCTTCGACATCGCCCATGTCGTATTTGGCCAGCAGCTCCGTGCGGATGTCCTGCGGCTCTCTGCCGAGATCGTATTGCTCGAAGAAGTACTCCTTCACCTCGCACGAGGTATCGTTACCGAAGATTGCGGCGCTCCAGACCCCCACCTTATGTCATCCCTTTTCCATTTGACCCTTTTGCGTGCGCAGATGCGAAAGAAGGCTCAGCACGGAAACCACGGCGTACTCATAAATACATTTGCCCAGGTGCCTATCGGACGGTCGGCGCGCCCTGACATATCGGCCGTGGGCTGCCGGGGGGAACAACGGGCGCGACCTTCGGGCCTCGGATGGAAGAGCTACCCATGCCTAATGCTCGCATCATGCCGGCGGCTCGCGCTTCGACCGCCCTCGGGGCCGCCCGCCTGGATAAGTTATTAACTGTTATCCCCTTCCAGCCGCCATCATGATGAGAATAGAACCCGGCGACCTTGCCGCCGTCATGGAGCTGGACCCTGCGATAATCGACGAGGAGGACGCGGTGAAGTTCCACACTGGGCTACTCGCCGTCACCATGTACAGGAAGAGCCACAGGCTATGGACCGAGGGCAAGCTCAAGAAGGCCAGGAAGGTCAACAACAAGGCGCACAGGCTGACCGGCTGCGACATACACCCGGGCGCCACGATCGGGGAGAGGTTCTTCGTCGACCACGCCACGGGCGTGGTCATCGGGGAGACGGCTGTGGTGGGGAACGACGTCACCATATACCAAGGGGTCACCCTCGGCGGGGTCTCCTTCGAGAAGGGCAAGAGGCACCCCACCGTCGGGGACTGCGTGGTCATCGGCGCGAACGCCACCGTCCTGGGGGACATAGTCATCGGGAACTACGTGAGGATCGGCGCCGGGTCGGTCGTCCTGAAGGACGTCCCCGACAACAGCACGGTCGTCGGCGTCCCGGGCCAGGTCGTGGAGAGGGACGGGGTCAAGATCGAGAAGAAGGACGTGCTCAGGCACAACGACATCCCAGACTGCTTCATGGACGAGATCGCCAAGCTCAGGTCGGAGGTCGACGCGCTCAAAGCGGCAGTCGGGAAAAAGGACGGCGCGCGGTGATAAGATGTCCCTGACGGTCTACAACAACCTCACGAGGAGGAAGGAGGAGTTCGTCCCCATCGAGCACGGGAAGGTCAGGCTCTACGTGTGCGGCGTCACCGTCTACGACGACATACACATGGGCCATGCCCGGAGCATGGTCGTGTTCGACACGCTGGCGAGGTACCTCCGGCACATAGGCTACGAGGTGACGCACGTCACGAACTTCACGGACGTGGACGACAAGATCATCAACAGGGCGAACGAGGAGGGGGTCGACCCCCTCGCGCTATCCGCTAGGTACATCGAGCGTTACTTCGAGGACGCCGACAGGCTGGGGGTCAGGAGGGCCGACCTGTACCCTAAAGCGAGCGAGAGCATGGACGCCATAATCGGGATGATCGGGGAGATCGTCGCCAACGGGTCCGCTTACCCCACGGAGGACGGCAGCGTGTATTTCGAGGTGAGGAAGGTCAAGGAGTACGGCAGGCTCTCAAACAGACGCCTCGACGAGATGGAGTCCTCGGGCAGGGTCGCGCTCGACGAGCAGAAGAGGGACCCCATGGACTTCGCCGTGTGGAAGGGCGCGAAGCCTGGCGAATGCTCATGGGACTCCCCGTGGGGCAAGGGGAGGCCGGGCTGGCACATCGAGTGCTCGGCAATGATAAGGCGCCACCTCGGGGACAAGATAGACATACACGGCGGGGGCAGCGACCTCGTCTTCCCCCACCACGAGAACGAGATAATCCAGACGGAGGCCGTCACGCACGACGCGCTCGCCAACTATTGGATGCACAACGGCATGCTCCAGGTCAAGGACGAGAAGATGTCGAAGTCCATGAAGAACTTCTTCCGCGTCCGCGACGTCCTGGAGAGGTTCGACGGCTGCACCATAAGGTTCTACTTCCTGAACACCGGCTACGGCGGCCCCCTCACCTACGGCGAGGAGATGCTGGCCGAGGCGAGGTCCGCCCTGCGGAGGCTGAGGAACAACTACGCAGAGCTGTCCGACTACTCGAGGAACGGCCCCGACATCGACGACGACCGCTGCGACGTCCTCGAGGAGTCGAGGCACAGGTTCTTCGGGGCGATGGACGACGACCTCAACACGGGCGCCGCGATAGAGGAGATGTTCAGGCTCGCGCACTCGACAAACAAGATGATGGCGGAGAGGTCGCTGTCGAAGGGGGCGGCGGGGAAGATAATAAGGCTCATAGACGAGTTCAACACGGTTCTGGGGATACTCCCGGAGGAGGAAGACATGAGGGACGACGGGACGACGGATGCGGTGATGGGGGTCCTCATCGAGCTCCGCAAGGAGCTCAGGGCGAGGAAGCAGTACGACCTCGCCGACATGATAAGGAACAGGCTGGGGGAGGCGGGAATCACCCTGGAGGACACTGCGGACGGAATGAAATGGAAGAAGATCTGAACGTGATGAGGAAGGCCGAGCTGGCCCTCGGCGGCGGCGTAAGGCTCCCGGAGGGCTTCGTCCTCCCGCACAGGGCCTCCGTGTCCACCGCTGGGCCGGGGGCGGGCTCCTTGTCTGCCGTGTTCTCGTTCGGCGGGCACCGGGTCAAGAAGGGCGTCTCCCACACGTCGGGGGAGTTCGACCTCGTGGAGGCCGGGGGCGGGCTATCAATCTGGAGGGGCGGGGAGCCCTTCGTCGAAGGGGTCAGGATGGAGCCCGTGGTGTTCCATTGCCCGGAGCAGGCGTTCTTCAACCTCGACCCGGGGTGCATCTACAGATGCGCCTTCTGCGCCTCCCCCTTGCTGGACAGGGGCCTCGACAAGCGGCTGTCCTGTGACGACATGGTGAGGATGACCAAGGAGGCCGCATGCGGGCAGAGGGTGGTGTCGGCCTCCTTCACGAGCGGCGTCGCGGGTAGCGTAGACGAGACCGTCGAGAGGTTCGTGTCCTGCGTCTCGGCGTTCAGGAGGGAGTTCCCGGAGATGCCGATAGGGGTGGAGCCCTACGTCACGGAGAAAAGGCATGTGGACTCCCTGAAACGGGCGGGCGCGACGGAGATCAAGCTCAACATCCAGTCCCCGAGCGAAGCGGTGTTCAAGAGGGTCTGCCCGGAGCTCGACCGCGGCGTCATAATCGAGATGCTCCTGTACTCGGCGAGCGTGTTCGGGAAGGGGAAGGTCACCTCCAACATGATCTTCGGCATGGGCGAGGCCGACGAGGAGATCGAGGGGATGACTGAGTTCCTGTGCTCCAAAGGGGTGATACCGACGCTCAGGGCCCTGCGCGTCGGCCCCTTGAACCGCGGCCCCCTGGAGGCGGCGATAGGGGCGCAGCCCCCGGTGGGCGCGGACAGGGCGGTCGGGCTCGCCAGGATGCTGAAG
>JGI24702J35022_10001632_pt1 | contig 13901 bp, 6 predicted proteins | sample TergutTh196P4_FD_35022 | JGI IMG/M metagenome (IMG submission 35022)
GACGACGCGCAGATGGAGCGGGTCGCGAGGGGGCTTGCGGCGGGCGCCGCCGGCTCGGCGGCTCCGGCGGTCGCGGCCACCTGCCGGGCATGCCCGAGGGAGGCGAGGGGCAAGGTGACCACCGAGGGCAACATAATAACGTCGTGCGCGCTGGCCGGCGCCGTCCAGGGGTGCTCCTCCGTGACGGACGCCATCGTCGTGATACACGGCCCGCGGAGCTGCGCCCACATCATGTCGTCGCTGAGGAACATATCGGAGATCATAAGGGGGGCGAGCAAGGCAGGCAACCTGCAGTCCATGAGGATGGTCTCGACCGATATCGACGACACGGTATCCGTTTTCGGCGGGGCCGGCCTCCTGGAGGAGAAGGTGAGGGAGGCCGTGATGGGCGGACACAGGAACATATTCGTCGTTACCTCCTGCGTGCCGGGGATAATCGGGGACAACACGATAGACGTGGTGAACGCGATAAGCCTGGAGCACCCCGACGTTTACCTCAGGGTGGTGGAGGCGGACGGGAACATCACCGGGGACTGGAACGAGGGTTTCGTCCAGTCCGCCGACGCCCTCCTCGACATGGTCGACGGCTCCGTGGGGCCGGAGGCCGACGCCGCGAACATACTTGCGGAGAGGTACTTCTACAAACGCGGCGAGGACAAGGAGAGCGCCGTCGTCGAGCTCTTCCGCCATTACGGGATCAGGGTCAACTGCAGGTTCATGTACGAGTCGGACATGGACTCCGTCCGAAACTTCCGCAAGGGGAGGGTGAGCTACCTGATCGACAACGACCGCAGCTCGCTGGAGGTGGCCGACCTGGTGGAGGGGAGGCTGGGCGTGCGGGTGGACAGGGACCCCCTGCCGGTCGGCATGGAGGAGCACCGGCGGTTCTCCGAGAGGATCGGGGAGGAGTTCGGGATCGCCGAGAGGGCCGGGAGGGCGTTCGCGGAGCTGGAGGGAAGGTACAAGGCGGCGATAGAGGGGATCAGGCCCCGGCTCGAGGGGAAGAGGGCCCTGATAGAGAACAGGTTCCTCCAGGACATCGACTGGCTGTTGGACCTGCTGGCCGACCTGGGGGTGGAGGTCGTTGCCATAGAGGTCGGGCCGCTGCACCCTTGGAAGGACAGGGGGCCGCCGCCGAGGCGCCTCTCGGAGAGGACGCGCATCAGGTACGACTACACCCTCGCCGACATGACGTCCGACGTCGAGGAGCTGTCGCCCGACATCGTGCTGTCGGACGCCGTGCTCACGGACGTCGGGAACGCGTACCACACGACGTTCTCCCGGCCAGGTCCAGGCCTGGACGGGATAATAGGGTTCGCGAGGAGGCTCGGCGACATCGTGCGCGCCCCCATGAGGGAGGGCTGGAGGGACGCGGCATGACCCCTGACAGGATATGCATGGACGGGTTCACAGGCGCGATGATGGCGGCGGAGAGCTTCAGCGACTGCAGGGCGGTTCTGCACGGGCCAGGGGGTTGCAGGAGCTACCACGCCCTCCTAGCGTCCAGGTGCTACCCCCGGGAGCAGCCCGCCGACGCCGCGAGGTACTACCGGCAGTACTTCTTCGGCCAGCCGAGGATACCCTGCACATTCATCGACGAGGACAGCTACATAAACGGCTCGGAGGGGAAGCTGGAGGAATGCGTCCCGATAATATGCGACGCCGACGACCGATTCAACATATTCATAAGCTCCCCCGGCTCGGCGCTCATCGGGGACAACGTGACGGACGCGATAGAGAGGGCGGGGTTCAGCCACAAGGCGATGGCCATCGACGAGTCCCTGATATCCCAGCCGTTCTCGTCCAGCTACGACCGCACCGTGAGGTCCATAATCGAGCGGAGGGCCCCGAAAGGGAGGGCGACCGCGCCGAGGTCGGTCAACATACTCGGCCTCCCCATATCCGGCAAGGACTGGCAGGACTCCCTCGACGAGCTCACGTCCATACTCGGCGGCATGGGCGTGACCGTCATATCGGCGCCGGGGGCCGGGTGCAGCCTGAAGGGGCTGGAGGAGTCGACCGCCGCCGAGCTCAACGTGTGCGTCTGCCCCGAGTACTGCAAGGCGACGTCGGCGTTCTATGAGAGCGAGTACGGCATACCGACGGTGTTCTCGGACATGGGCGCCCCCGTCGGTTTCGATGCCGTCGAGCATTGGGCGAGGAACATCGGCAAGGGGTTCGGCACGGGCGCGCCCCTCGTCGAGGAGGGCGTCCGGGCGGCGAAGGGCAGGGTCTTCAGGAAGCTGAACGGCTCATTCATAGCGAAACGGGTGAAGCACTCCCGGTTCACCGTCATGGCTGACAGCTCGGTCGCCTACCCCCTCGTGAGGTGGCTGTTCGGGTACATGTGCATGATACCGGCGAGCGTCACGGCGGACCCTGGGGAGGATGCGGGCATGGTTGCGTCGATCACCCGGTTCCTCGGCGAGAACGGGCTGGGGGAGGCGTGGGGCGCCGACCCCTGCCAGCACGTGGACTTCGTGTTCGCCGACGGGCACACCGCCGAGACCCAGATGATGGTAGGCGGATGCGTGAAGGGCGTAGACATCGCGATGCCGAGCCTGTCGCGCATAGGCCTGACGCCGCGGCCCGTTCTGGGCGTCAACGGCGCCATGTACATACTGGACGAGATCATCGGCAGCATGTGACCGCCATCGCCCGGAGAGGTCTGGCCGGGTGAAGGCGGGGCGATCGGGGGGTCACCCCTTCATCGAGCCCAGCTCCTCCATCTTGCCCTCGGCCTCCAGGTACAGCTCCCTCAGCCTCTCCTTCACGTCCTCCGGCGCGTCCCATAGGTCGCGGTCTATGGCCTCGAGCATGTCCTCTATCATCTCTTTGAGGGCGTAGGGGTTGTTCTCGTCGATCCACTGCCTGTTCTCCTCGTCGAATATGTATTTCTCGGTCACCGCCTGGAACATCCAGTCCTCGATGTTGTCGGAGGTGGCGCTCCACCCCAGGATGTACTCGGTCAGCTTGGAAACCTCCATCGCCCCCTTGTACCCGTGGGGCTTCAGCCCCTCGAACCACTTGGGGTTGAGCACGCGGCTCCTCATCACGTACGCGGTCTCCTCCTCCAGGGTGCGGGTCTTCAGGCGGTCGATGTCGGAGCTGTCGCCCATCACCGAGTACGGCTTGTGGCCGCCGAACGTCCTGACGGCGGCGTTCATCCCTCCCAGGGAGTCGTAGTCGTCGTCTATGTCCAGCATGTCGAACTCCCTGTCGTTGTGGTTCTTAACCGTTACGTTCAGGTCGCCGATGCGCTTCTTGAATGCGGCCGTGACCTTCTGCCCCTTCCACTTCCCGCCGTAGGCGTACGCGCCCCAGGTGGCGTAGGTCTCGGCTATCTGGTCGAGGGTCTCCCATTTGGAGGACGCTATCAGCACGGACACGCCGTTGCCGTGCTGCCCCGGGGGGTCCCCGAATATCCTTATCCTTGCCATATCGGACGCCTCCTCGTCGGACAGCCCGTCGCGGATGTACTTCTTGATGTCCTCGTTAAGGTGCTTTTTGTAATAGTTCTCCTCGTCCGACTCGTCAAGGCAGGCTATCATGTCGGTCGCGTCGGTTATCATGTCCGTGAGGTTGGGGAACGAGTCCCTGAACAGCCCCGATATGCGGCACAGAACGTCTATCCTGGGTCTCCCCAGCTCCTCCAGGGGGATGACCTCCAGTCCTATGACCTTGCCCCCCACGGCGCCCCATCTCGGCCTGATCCCCATCAGGTACAGTATGTACGCCACGTCGTCGCCGTACGTCTTCATTGTGTCGGTGGCCCACACCACTATCCCCACGTTCTCGGGGTAGCCGCCGTTGTCCGCCACGTACCGGTTCACCATGTCCTCCGCCATCTGCTTCCCGACGCGCCAGCTGGCCTCTGAGGGGATGGCGTCGGGGTCTATCGAGTAGAAGTTCGTCCCGGTGGGCAGCAGGTGGGCGTTGCCCCTGGTGGGCGACCCGGACGGCCCCGGCGGGACGTACCCGCCCGATATCCCGACGACGAAGTTGTCCGTCTCGTCGGTCATCCTGTTTATGCTCGGGTAGATGTGGCCGCACACGTAACGGACGGACTCCTCGAGCTCTGCCGTTAGCTTGCCGAACATCCCCTCCGCTATGGAGAGCGACGCCTCTCTGTCGAATCCCGCCTCGTACATCCTGTCGAGGAGGGCGTTGAACTCCCTGTCGACCTCGTCCACAAGGGCGCCGTTCAGGCATTCCCTCTCGGCGTCGAAGGCGGAGGGGTTGTCGAGGAGCGCGTCCATGTCCAGGCCCTTGGAGCCGGCGATGGAGATGCGCAGCGAGGGGACGCCCCCGTTCCTGAGGCGGCAGAGGCTGTAGACCATCTCCACCATCCTCTCCCCCTCGGGCACGTCCCCCAGTATGTGCAGGCCGTCCTTTATCATCGCGTCCTTGAGGTCGGACACGTAGTCGTAGATGAGGTCTATCTTCTCCACGACGTCGCCCATGGAGCAGTCCCTCTCCAGCCCTAGCTCCTTGAACATGTCCATGCCGCGGACGATCTCGAATATCTTCTCCTCCAGCATCCCGCATTTGTCGGTCTGCTCGGTGGTCTTGAAGTAGAGGTACTGCTGGAGGCTGCCGTCCAGGTCCATCATCTCGTCGTAGCTCCCGGCGCGGGTCATGGAGGGGCACATGTGGCCTATGAGGACGGAGTTGGCCCTCCTCTTGCACTGTATCCCCTCCCCGGGGTCGTCGACTATGTACGGGTAGACGTTCGGCATGGTGTCCAGGATGACGTCGGGGTAGCAGTCGCGGGAGAGGCCGTTGCCCTTCCCCGGGAGCCACTCCAGCGTGCCGTGGGTGCCCATGTGGACCACGCAGTCCGCCTTGAAGACGTCGCGTATCCAGCGGTAGTAGGCGAGGTACTGGTGGGGCATGACGACCCTCGGGTCGTGGTACAGGGTCTCCGCCTGCTCGTGCTGGCCCCTGTTGGGCTGTATGCCTATGAACAGGTTCCCGTTCCTCACCCCCGGGATTATGAACTTCCCGTCGTGGACGGATATCGCCCCCGGCGGGTCGCCCCAGCTCCGGGCCATCCCCTCCCTCGCCTTGGAGGACAGGGAATTGAACCACCCCATGTACCTGTCGAGGCCCACAAGGTCGGCGGCACGCCCCTCTATCTCGTCCTCGGGCACCCACTCCAGGTCGCTGGTGACCCCCGCGAGCACCTCGTCGACTATCTCGTTCCCGTTCTCGGGGATGTGGTCTATGGCGTAGCCCTTCTCCCTCATGGCTATCATGCAGTTCCTGATGCTCTCGTAAGTGTCCAGGCCGGCGGCACCGCCGACGCGGTCGTTGGTGGGCGGGTACATGTTCAGCAGGATGACCGTCTTCCTGTCCTCCGGCGGGGTGCGGCGGAGCCTCGCCCACGCTATCGCAAGGGTCGAGATCCTCTCTATCCTGTCGGGGAGGGACACCGTCCTGTACCCCCCGTCGTCGCTCTTTATGGTGTAGCTGAGGGGGACGGTTATTATCTGGCCGTCGAACTCGGGCCATATCACGTTGACCCCGATCTCCACGGAGGTAAGACCGATTATGTCCTCGTCCCATTTGTCGGGGGGCCTCATCACGTTTATCCCCTGGAGGACGGGCACCCCCAGGTCCCTGAAGAAGTTGTACGCCTCCTCCTCGCTCCTCTGGCCGCCGAACGAGATCTGGGAGAACCCCACCCCCATTATGACGGACTCGACGACGGGCCTGCCGTCGAGGAACAGGTACTTCTCGATCGTCCTCCTCACCCCTAGGCTCCCGGTTATCGGGCTGGATGACGACTCGAAGAACACGGGCACAACGTTCACCCCCCTCCCCCTCAGGTCGTCGAGGAGGTCCTCCACCGCGCCCGTCTTCTCCTTGACCATGCTCGAGTGGTGGAACATGACCCCCACGGTGGGCCTCGATGGGTCCAGCCCCCTCAGGTACTCCTCCGGCTCCGGCGCCGCGTCGAGCCACGGGAGGTACAGCCCCTCGGTGGGGTTGAACGCCGGCTCCGGGACCTCTATCCCGGGCGCGCCGCCCACCTCCTTGCACAGCCACAGCCCGAGGGACCGGTTGTTGTTAGCCCCCCCGATGAGGAAGAGGGCCAGGACCCTCCTGTACTCCTCGTCGGAATGCTTGAAGAAGTGCCTGTTCTCGAGGTTCGACTCGGGCAGGCCCCCCAGGTACAGCAGGTCCGCGTCCCCCTTGTCCAGGACCTCCTTCATCCGGGGGTACTTCTTGAACATGGACTCGTCCCCGTGCAGCCGCATCAGGATGATGTCCGCCTTCCTGACCGCCATCAGGAACTCCAGGAACGCCCCCTCGTCCGCGTCCAGGTCCTGGGAGTCGGCGCAGTGCATGTTGATCAGCACCGGGACGTCGTCCAGCTCGGAGCATGCCCTCCCGAGGAACACGCTGTCGCTGTTCGCGACGCTCAGGTTGACCACGTTGATCGTCTTCTTTGGCTCTTTCGGTTTGTTCTTATAAATAATCGGCATGTCACAACGCCTCCCTCATAACCAGCCTGACGGAGCTCTCTATGTACTCCGCGTTCAGGTCCTCCAGGCACAGGTACGTGCCGTTGAGCGCCCTGCAGAGCTCAAGGGCAAGGCCGAACCTCAGCGTCCCGACCTCCGTGTCTATCACTATGAACCTTATCTTGGACTCGGACAGGGACCTTGCCGTGGACAGCATCTCGTCTATTGACCTCATGCCCGGGGTGTACGACACGTTGCACCTGCCGTCCGACAGTATCACCATCACAGGGCTCGAGTGCTTCGACACCTTCTCCTTCAGTATCTCGTGGCCCTTTAGCAGGCCGTGGATCAGGGGCGTCCTCCCCCCGGTCGGGATCTCGGCGAGGACGTTGTACGCTTTCAGTATGCTCTTCGTCAGGGGCAGCAGCTCCTCCGCCTTGTCTATCCTGAAAACCGCCATCCCTATCTCGTCCCGCTTCTGGTAGGCGTCCTTGAGCATCGAGAGGATCGCGCCCTTCACCGCCACCATGCGCTTCTGCGCCCCTATGGAGCCGCTCCCGTCCACCAGGAACAGGACGCTGTTCCCCTGTTTCTTCTCCCTCACCTTCTCCCGCAGGTCGTCCGCCTTGAGCACTATCGCCAGGTCCCCGTGGTCGCGCAGCACCTGGTACGGCGCGGCCGCCCTTATGCTGGCGCAGAGGGCGATGTCGCTGACCTTGCCCTTCGGTATGCGGTAGCCGATGCACCTCCCGCTCTTGTCGTTGGACTTTGACTGGCTGTGCCGCCCGGACTTCCCGGTGTCCTGTATCCTGTCCGCGTTCGGCATGTAGTCTATCACCCTGAAGGTGTCCCCTATGGAGAACACCTCCTCCTCGAAGTCCTCGTCGGGCGGGGGCGGCGGGGGCGGCTGCTCCTGGTCGTCCTCCGGGGGGTCCTCCCGCTCGTCGTCGTCCTGGTCGTCGTCCTGGTCGTCGTCCTGCTCCTCCGGCTCCGGGGGCTCGGGCGGCTCCGGGGGCGGCTGCTCCTGGTCCCGGTCGTTCCTCCTGTGCTCCAGGCACATCGCGGCGGCGTCCTTGAGGTCGTCGAGGTTCGTCATGTCGCGGTCGTCCAGCGCCGCTATGGCGCAGGCGGCGTTCATCACGGATATGTCGCCCCTGTGGCCGGCGACGTTCAGCTCGTTGCAAACCTCGGAGATCGCGTTGCAGTACCCCGGGGGGACCCTTGTGAACCTGGCCCTTCCGCGCGCCTTCTCTATGCAGGCGGTGGCCTCGGCGTCCCTCTCCCCGTACGATTCGATGAACGCCCCCGGGTCCGCCTCGTAGGCGAGCCTCCTCCTGACGACCTCCTCCCTCAGGGCCTCGTCCTCCACGTTGGAGGTGAACACGCACACGTCGAAACGGTCGAGGAGGTGCTCCGACAGCCCCCCCTCCTCCGGGTCCATGGTCGCCACCAGCAGGAGATCGCAGCCGTGGGTCTCCGATATGCCGTCCCTCTCGACCGTGTTGTACCGGGTGCCCGCGACGTTCATCACCTGGTACAGGAGGTACTCCGGGAGGAGGTTGATGTTCTCCACCAACAGTATATTATTGTCCGACCTCAGCAGGATGCTGTCGGACAGGGCCTTCCTGCCCTCCCTCATGGTCCTCTCCATGTCCATCCCGCCGAAGATCTGGTCCTCGGTGGCGTTCAGGGGGAGGTTTATCATGCGCCTGTCCCCCGCTATGGAGGATATGGACCGGGCCATCACCGACTTCCCGGTCCCCTTCGGGCCGCATATGAGCATCGAGGTTATGTCCGGGGAGGCGAGGGAGCAGAGGATGGCCCTCTTCGCCGCGTCGTTGCCCACGACGGCGGAGAAGGGGAACTCCGGCCTCAGCTTGTCCCGAACGCTGCCTGAAGCCATGAGTCAAGCTCCTCCGTGTTCAGGGTGGACTCCTGGAACGGGTTCCTCCTCATGCGGTGCGGCATCACGAGCCTGGACACGTGCACCACGTCCGACGGGGTGACGGCGGCCCTCTTGTTCATTGCGGCGTAGGCTATGGCCGCCTTTATCAGGGTGAGGTCGGCGCGGTGGCCGTCGACCCCCAGGTGCAGCGGTATCTTCACCGCCGCCCGGATGACGTCCGCCCCAGGCTCTATCCCCGCGACCATGGCGCGGGCGTCGGTGATGACGTCCCTGAGCCTCTGCTGCTCTTTGGAGTAGTCCTCCCTGAAGCCCTCGGGGTCCTTCTCGAACTCCATCCGCCTCTGTATGATCTCCATCCTCCGGGTCTCGTCGTGCTCCGAGCCGACATCGACCAGCAGCCCGAACCTGTCGAGCAGCTGGGGCCTGAGGTCCCCCTCCTCGGGGTTCATGGTCCCCACGAGTATGAACTTCGACGGGTGGGCGTAGGATATGCCCTCCCTCTCGATGTAGTTGACGCCCATGGCGGCGGCGTCCAGGAGGAGGTCGACGATATGGTCGTCCAGCAGGTTGATCTCGTCCACGTATAGTATGTTGCCGTTCGCCTTCGCCAGGACACCGGGCTCGAACTTCTTCCTGCCGGTCTTGATCGCATGCTCTATGTCCAGGGTGCCCGCCACGCGGTCCTCGGTGGAGCTCAGCGGCAGCTCCACCACCCTCATGGGGGACATGGACCCCGCCAGCTCGCCCTTCTCCCTCCTCTCCTGGCAGTCGGGGCAGAGGCCGCCCAGGTCCTCCAGGTCGCAGCCGCATGCGCATCCGGTGGCGACGTTCCTCTCCGGCAGGAGGTCGGCGAGCGCCCTCACGGCCGTCGATTTCGCCGTCCCCTTCTCCCCCCGTATCAGGACGCCGCCTATCAGGGGGTAGATGGTGTTCAGGACCAACGCCTCTTTCATATTCTCCTGGCCGACAATGGCCGTGAACGGGTAGACTGATCTCTTCCTCATTGCCTCACGAGGTACGCTATGCAGAGTTGGAATATAAATCCAACTGTCGTACCGCCGGGGCGGCCCGTCACAGATCCCCGTACAGGCCCTCCGACTTCGCCGCCTCGACTATCTTTTCGACGAAGCCGCTTTTCCCGGTAACGTAGCCGTCGACGTCGTATGGGAACCGGATCGCAAGGTACGACTTCAGGATCCCGTACGTTTCTGCGTCCTCGGGGTGCGCCCTCATGTAGTCACGGAACGCTATTTGCCTCCGCAGCTCCTCGCCGTCCTTGGGGCAGACGTGTACAAGGCAATCCATGAACGCGTCGCCCTTCTCCTTCCTGAACGTCTCCCTCCCTTCGACCCCCCCGTTGCCCTCGTGCACGTAGCCGAGGGCGCCCAGCCGCTTTGAGAGGGCGGCGAACCCGTCGCACGATTCTATCACGACGTTTACGTCTATGACGGGCTTCGAGGGCAAGCCGGGGACCGACGTGCTCCCGACATGTATAATGTCCACTATCAGGTCGTCTATCTGGGGGTAGAGCACACCCCTGATCTTCTTGAACTCTTCCGGCCATGCCTCATCGTATTTCTCGACTGTTATCGCCCGCATCAGCGTAACCCCTGTGGCGTGAAGGGCCGGCCCCGCCGGGCGGCCCATCCGAAGGAAGCATGCTCCCCGGAGTGCCTGGCATCGCCACCCCACGATGATGGATTATACATCCAACCATATTAAGCTTTGCGATGGTCGCCCCAAATCCACCCCCCGCCCCCACCCCTTCTCAGTATCTCGTCGGATTCTCAGAAAGCTTTGAGGTTGCACCCCCAGAGGCTCGCCACGGGGGGCGACGACATCCGCCTAAAGAGGGATGAGAACGGGGTCGTCACCATGGGCATCAGGCAGTTCCTTTCGGACGAGGGCAGCATAGACCCCCGAGGGGGAGCTAAGGGGCGTGCCGACAGGCGCCGGAGCGGTCGGCTTGATCGCGGGCAGGCTTGCATGGGAACCGCGTACCGCATTCCTGCGAGCCGTTAGTGATTTATTCTTTGGATGTATCATCCAAATATGTCTGAGTCCATGCCTGCGAAAAAGGACAGGAGGATAGCCCTTGTCGTGGTGGACGTCCAAAGGAAATTCACCGGAGGAGCGGTGCCGGAAACGGGGAATAGAGATATCATTGAAACCATCAACAGAGCGGCTTCGATGTTCCGCAGCGACGGCAGAACGGTGATATTCATCCTTTACGACGGCCCCTGCCACGACTGCATGTACGACAAGGAAGACGGCGACGAATACCTTCATGGGATTGTATCGGATCCGAACGACATAATAGTCCGTAAGAAGCATATGAACTCATTCCGAAACACCGATCTGGCCGATGTCGTGAGGGAATGCGGCTGCGACAGCGTGCTCCTCGCGGGCATGTTGACCCAATGCTGTGTGCTGGGAACTTACTATGGGGCGTTCGATCACGATCTGAGCCCATACCTGCTCGCGGGCGGGACGATATCAACCGATGAGAGGTACAACGAGGCCGCTTCCGTGCTGTGCGAGACGTTCACGCTTGAAGAGGTCGGAGAGAACCTCCGCACTACGAAGATGCCGAAACCCGCAAGGGCGTGCCGTGCTGGCCGGGCGGAGCCAGCGGGCTGACGGCTGTCGGAAGAAAGGGGCGTCGCCGTCCCGCGCCGCCCTGGCGTTGCGGCATCGTATAAGGGCGAGGCGGCCACGGGGACGATTATGTCGAGGGCGCTGAGGGGCATGATGATCAGGCGCTGGTATAGCTTGTCTTAGTGGCCGTGGCCGTGGTGATGATCTACGCATAGGCGCGGTGAGGATACTCAGCTGCTCTTCTTCGCATTGACCTCTTCGAGGACGGCCTCCGTTTCAAGGTACATGTCCTTGAGCCTCTGCTCCATCTCGGGGGAGGTCTCCCACAGGCCGCGGGCTATCGCCTCCAGCAGGTCCTCCAGTATCATCCTGAGCGACAGGGGGTTGCTCTCCTCGATCCATCTGCGGTTCTCCTCGTCGAAGAGGAAGTGCTCCGCCAGCGACTCGTACATCCAGTCCTCCACCACGTCGGAGGTGGCATCCCACCCATAGGCGTGGTTTATGTTGACCGCTATGAGGTTCGCGCCCACGAATCCGTGGTCTTTCAGCCCCTCCACCCACTTCGGGTTGAGCAGCCTGGACCTCATCATGTAGGCTATCTCCCCCTCGAGGTCCCTCATCTTCAGGCGGTCGGGGTCGGAGCTGTCGCCGATTATGTTCATCGGCTTTTTCAGGCCGCTGCTGCGCACGACCGCGTTTATGCCGCCGAAATACGCGTAGCCGTCGTCTGTATCGATGAGATCGATCTCGCGGTCGGGCTGGTTCTTGACCGCCACGTCCAGCTGGTTCAGCCTGTGCCTGAACAGCTCCGGCTTCGTCTCACCCCTCCACTTCCTGCCGTAGGCGCTGCACCCGCAGGTGATGTACATCTGCGCCAGGTCGTCGATGCTCTCCCACTTCCTCGACTCGATCAGGATGTTCACCCCGGCGCCGTGCGTGCCCGGGGGCTCGCCGAACACGCGGATCAGGGCGTTGCCCCTGGCGTCGTCCGGGGCCATGCCGTCCCTGATCATCTGGGCTATGTCCTTCTGGAGATGCTTCTTTATGAAGTTCTTCTCCTCGTCCTCATCGAGGTCCGCCACCATCTCCACCGCCTCGTCTATGAGCTGGAACAGGTTGGGGAAGGTGTCGCGCATGAGGCTGCTTATCCTGACGGTGACGTCTATCCTCGGCCGCCCGAGCTCCTCGTGGGGCATCACCTCCAGCCCTACGATCTTCCCCCCGGTGGAGCCCCACACGGGCCGGACGCCCATGAGGTACAGGACATAGGCGATGTCGTCGCCTCCGGTCTTCATGGTGTCGATGGACCATATGACGATCCCTATGCTCTCGGGGTATGCGCCCTCCTCCCCTATGTACCTCTCTATCATCTGGTCGGCCATCTTCGCCCCCGCCTTCCAGCTCGTCTGGGTGGGGACGGTCTCAGGATCAAGGGAGTAGTAGTTCTTGCCGGTCGGGAGCAGGTGCGCCCCGCCCCTCGTAGGGGCGCCCGACGGGCCGGGGGGGACGTACCCCCCGCCTGTGCCGTTCAGGCCGTTGGAGAGCTCGTCCGTCATCCCCAGTATGCTCGGGTGGACGGTGTCGCAGATGAACTCCGTCACCCGGAGCAGGTTCCCGTTGCCATCGGGGCAGAGGTCTTTAACGAGACTCAGGCATTCTTTGGGTGAATAGTTGTGTTCCTGCATGGCAAATAGCAGTTCCTGGGTCTTATCGTCGATCCTGTTCACGATGGCGCCGTTGACCTCGCCGGTCACGGCGTTGATCGATGAGTAGTTGTCCATCAGGAAGTCCAAGTCGAAGCCCATGCTCTCCCCCACGGAGATCCTCAGGGACGGCATGCTCCCGTTCCTGAGCCTGGTGAGGCAGTACACCATCTCCTGCATGTGGCGCCCCTCCGGCACCTTCCCGAGTATGTGCAGGCCGTCCGTTATGAGGCCGTCCTTGAGGTCTGACACGTAGTCGTATATGGTCTCGATCCTGTCCATAACCTCCTCTATGGGCGCGCCCTCCTCTATCTTCAGCTCCTTCCACATGGTCAGCTCCCGGATCAGCTCGTACACCTTCTCGGCGATGCCGGGGAGCTTCCCCTCCTGGAAGGTGCTCCTGCAGAACAGGTAGTCGTGTATGTGCGCCTCCAGCTCCATCAGCTCGTCGTAGGTGCCGGCGCGCGTCATGGACGGCATCATGTGGTCGATGAGGACGGCGTTCTTGCGCCGCTTCGCCACTATCCCCTCGGAGGGGTCGTCGATCACGTACACGTAGAGGTGCGGCATGTGCTGCATCATTATGTCGGGGAAGCACTCCTCCGACAGGCCGTTGCCCTTGCCGGGCAGCCACTCGCATGACCCGTGGGTCCCCACGTGGATGTGGAGGTCCGTCCCGAACTCCTGCGCTATCCACTTGTAATACGCGAGGTACTGGTGGGGCATGACGATGTGGGGGTCGTGTATGAGCTCCTCGGCCTTGTCGTGCTTGCCCCGGATCGGCTCCATCCCAAGGTATACGTTCCCGTTCACCACGCCAGGTATTATGAACCTGCCCTTATGGGTCATTATATGGCCCGGAGGGTCGCCCCAGTTGCGGCACATCCTCTCCCGAGGGACCTCGTGCAGGGCATCCAGCCACTTCCTGTACTTCCCGTTGTCCAGGAGCTCGACCGCCTGCTCCTCTATGTCCTGATCGTTCTTCCACTCGAGGTCGTTGGTGAGGGAGGCGGTCATCTCGTCGATTATCTCCTGGCCGCTCTGGGGGACGCGGTCTATGGTGTACCCGGCGTCGGCCATCGTCTCCAGCATGTTCCTGATGCTCTCGAAGGAGTCCAGCCCGCCCGCGCTCCCGAGCCCGGAGCCGCTCCCGTTGACGAGGATAGAGACCTTCCTGTCCTTGACGGGGACCATGCCAACCCGTGCCCACATGACCGCCAGGCC
>JGI24702J35022_10001633_pt1 | contig 13898 bp, 14 predicted proteins | sample TergutTh196P4_FD_35022 | JGI IMG/M metagenome (IMG submission 35022)
AGAGGAGAAATCCCCCCCCGCGCCCGATTCGGCTGCCCAAGGAATGGGAAAGCCAGCCGGGGCGATGCCGATGAGTTCCAGCCTCCCAGAGGTTGGAATTGGCGAGGCGTTGGCTGGTCCGGTGCAGAATATCAAGGGGTTCTCGGGGCTCCATTCGGTTGTGGTGGGGAGAGTTTCGTCCCAGAGTAGCCTCCATCCCAAGCCAATGCCGCCAATATATTCAGGAAGATATTGCTCAGAATCAATCTCGGTGCACTTGTTCGCGCTGAGATCGACCCGTAGGATTTTTCCAGCGTATCCGTATAGCATGGTTATAACCTTTCCTCTGCTTTGACGAGTTTCAAGGCACCTCGATCGCAGACGTCAATACACACTTGTCCTGTGGAGAGGGTGGCTGTGGCTGTGGCTCCAGAACCTCCGCCGCCAGTAATGGTGATGGTGGGAGCAGAGGTGTAGTCGCCACCCTGACGCGCAAGGAGTATGTCAACAATGGGGCCTCCCCCGAGGGTGGCCTTGGCGACAGCGGTGGAGCCTCCGCCGCCCGAAAAGGCTATGGTGGGGAAAAAGGTGTAGCCGCTTCCGCCGTTGGTCACTGTTATGGCGGAAATAGATCCGTTTGCTACCTCGGCGGTGGCGGTAGCTCCTGTACCCCCGCCGCTGGAAATGGTGACGGTGGGAGCGGAGGTGTAGTTGAAGCCGCCATTTATAACCTTGATGCTGGTCACTGGGGCTGCTATTTGGGCAATGGCCGTGGCCCCTGAACCTCCACCGCCGGAAATGGATACGGAGGGAGCGGAGGTGTAACCGCTGCCGGGATTGGTCATGGTGATTTTGGCGACCTGCCTAAATGTCCTGCCACGACAGAGATCGCATTTGATGGCTTTCATCTGTACGGGGTCGACGTTGACGCGGGCTGGGCTGAGGGGGCAGCCCGAGACGCAAAAACCACAGCCGATGCAGGCTTCTTTGTTGATATACCGCGCACCTGTAGTGGCATCAATGCAGAGAGCCTTATCTTTATTGGGGCAGGCTGTGTAGCAACTAGGAGCGCTGCACTGTTGACAGAACATGGGGTAAGCGGGGACCTCTCCGTCCCAGCCATCAAACCATTTATTCTCAAACCATTTAATAGCCGAAAGATTGATGGTAGTTCCGCCCTCATGGACAGTTGAACATGCTTGTTGGCAACGGCCGCAGGAGACGCACTTGGTTGCATCCCATTCGATATAGCCAGATTTAGGGGTAGTTGAAACCATGGTGATGGTGGCAGCTGGGGGGGTGATGGTGGTGGTCACCGGCACAGTGGTCGGCGCTTGGACAGTTTGGGTAACAGTTTTAGTGTCGGTCTGGGTTACCGTTGTCGGGGTGCCACAAGCATTAGCAAGTGCGACTGACCCTAAGGCCGCCCCGCCAACTACCAGCCCCGCATCTTTTAAAAAAGCCCGTCGAGAGAGGTCCTTGGGCTTCTCGGCATTTTGTTTTTCTTGCTCTTCTTTCATTCTTTTAAACTCCTTAGTAAAGTTTTGCCAGGTTGCAGATAATCTCTACCGATATTCCTCTTACTTCACCTCCTGATGATATGCTTATCTCTGTGTTTGATTGACCCCAACCCTGACCATTGAAGACTGGGTTATGGGCCTGCTATATAGGCTTGTTTTAGCTTTGCCGCAACGCCCGATTACAGCCAGGGCTCACCACACGGGAGGGGGAGGAGAACCTTTTAAGTCCCGCCGGAAGGAAGAAAAAACCGCAGGACACCCTGAGTTTCCCCCGGCAAAGCTAAAAACAAGCACCTACACTACATGGGATATGGTACTCTGCCCACGTTACGAATGACGTTACCGTGTCATTACAAAATTGTAATGGATTTATTTCTCTGCCTCGACGGGTGGCACATCGAGCCGTATAAGCTGCTGCCGCGCAGGATAGTAAGCCCGTAACTAAAACGAACCCCCTGCCATTTGGCATCCATTGTCTCAAGTCGTTGCTTTCATATCTTCACGTAAATTTAATCTAACTGATATGTCCCGTGAAAGCGAGGCTTACTGCGGTTGACAGCACTTTTTTGCACTTGTAGTATTGGTTATATATTACCGCTCTTAAACTGAGCGCGATGAGTGATGGTGCATGGTGGGCGATTTACTTGCTGACCAGTCTGATACTCAAGCTCGGATGACTGCCTCCGACCTTGGCCTGGCATTTTCGTTTGATTCCAGCCAAATTCTTGATGGTCTAACTGACGGACTACGTATTATCGACCGAGATTATACCGTTTGCTTTATCAATAAGGCCTTTGCAAGGCTGTCTGGCGTAAATCCTGAATCTGCAATTGGAAAGAAATGTTTTGACATTTATCCCAGCTCCTTCTGTCATGGCCCCGGTTGCCGACTGAAGAAGATTGCGTCCAACACGGGATGTATTCAGGAAGAAATTGAAAGACAGAAGCCGGACGGGACTGTTGCCACTTGTATAGTTTCCGCCTTCCCGCTTTTTGCACCTAGCGGTACCTTTTGTGCTATCGTGGAATCATTCTGCGATATTATGAAAGAGCGTCAGCTGGAGAGGGAAATTGAACAGAGCCAGGTAGCCGAGGATAAACTTAAAGAGCTATTGGAGCAAGAAGTAGACCTGCGTCGCAAGCTTGAAGCCACACTTAGCGAGAGGGCAGAGTTTATCAGGATTATCGCACATGAATTGCGCACTCCACTTACGGCCATGCTAGCAGCGAGCGATATACTGTGTGATGGTATCACGTCTGAACCTATGCAGAAGCTGGCCAAACAGGTAAACAAGGGTGCTTTGGATCTGAGTACCCGAATAAATGAGCTTTTCGACTTGGCGAAGGGCGAAATCGGCATGCTCAAATTGAGGTGCCAGGAGGTCTTTCCGAATCGCATCCTCGCAGGCACTCTGGCTTACTTCGCCGCTGAAGCCAAACAGGCGGGCATCAAATTGATCCCAGATTGGCCGGATGATCTGCCGTCGGCATGGGGGGACCATCGGCGCGTGACCGAGATACTGAACAACCTGATCGGGAACGCTATCAAATATACGGGTGAGAACGGCCAGATTACCGTTCGAGCCAGGAGTAAAGATAATCATATCCTGTTTTCGGTAGAGGATACGGGTTGCGGCATTCCGCCCGAAAAACAATCCCAGATATTCCAAGCTCATCGGCGGCTTAACGCTCAGGGCGAGAAGCGAGATGGTATGGGGCTGGGGTTGGCTTTATCAAAGATGCTGGTGGAGTTGCATGGCGGCCAAATCTGGGCGGAGAGCGAAGGGAAAGGCAGTATATTCTCATTTACTCTGCCCCTGTTATCAAATCAGAAAGATGTTCCGCTCTGGTGAAAATCCTGTTGGTCGAGGACGACTCCCGGATTGCCGAAGTGATAGCCGTGGCTTTTTCTGTGCGCTGGCCTGAAGCTGAGATGGTCAGCACGAGCTTGGGCCAAGAGGCTATTATCAAGGTAGAGACGGAGCACCCAGACCTGATGGTGTTGGATTTGGGTTTGCCGGACATTGATGGCTTTGATGTTTTAAAGCAGGTTCGGCTTTTTTCTACTGTACCCATCATCATTCTCACAGCGAGGGATGAAGAGAGTAGCATTGTGAAAGGCTTAGAGTGGGGAGCAGATGATTACATAATCAAACCTTTCAGACAATTGGAGCTTATGTCCCGCGCCCAGGCCCTGATGCGCCGCTATCATCTAATTTCCCAGGTGGCGATACCTGACTATCGGGATTTGCACTTTGGCCAATCTGCTCATCAACTCTTTGTTGGAAAGCGTCAAGTGAGCCTCACGAGCAATGAAGTTGTGCTCCTGACCCATCTCATGCGTAATGCCGAAAAAGTGGTGCCGACCTCCCGCTTGGCTGATGCTATTTGGGGGATGGACTATCCTGGTTCACATGAGGCAATCCGGGTCTACATTCACCGTCTGCGCATAAAGATTGAGGATGATCCCAATCATCCCCAATATATCCATACTTATCCTCGGGTGGGCTATAGCCTGCAGGAAAAACAGCTATAACGCAAGTTGTTTCAGGCGCTTCTGAGCGGGTAGAAACGCGCTTGCTACGGGGATTCTTGGCAGGAGCGTGTCCGCTTAGCTTTGTTCAAACAGGGATTGCCTGGTAAAAAACTTGGCTCTTCCTGGATCTAGTCGCAACTACGCTTTTCAGTTCAACGGCTATTCCCATTTGAAGAGCCAGAAGGAGAGCAGCATACAGACTACTAGCCAGGCACCCAGAACGCCGAGATTAAGTGCCATGGGGTAGGTGGGGGTGGCTGCCACCATGATTTGGCGTAGACCATCGCCCAGATAGGTGAGCGGCATGGCGGCCATGATGGGCTTCATGAAAGCAGGCATAAACTCGACTGGGAAGAAGATACCAGATAGGAACATCATAGGGAATTGAACGAATTGGATGATGGGCTGGGCGCTCTCCGCTGTGCGAGCTCGGGCCACGATAAAGTAGCCGAAGCTGATGAAAGTGAGTGTCCCTAGGAACACCAGGCCGAACACGGCGAACCAGTTACCCACCATCTCGACATTGAAAGCAAAATGCGCTACGGCGATGATGATGAGTGTTTGCAGAAGGGCGATGATCAGGCGTTGGGTGATCTGGCTCAGGATCACGATCTGCTTTTTAAGAGGGGTCGCGCCGAAGCGTTTTAGAGCTTTCTTCTCGCGCCGCTCCACCTGGACGATGCCGCTAAAGAGCCCCAGGAAGAGGATGGACATGCTGAGCACGCCCGGTACCAAGTAGGAGATGTAACTCAACTCCTGGCTCTGGATGGACTCTTCCCTAAGCGATAAGGGATCCGAGCGCTGGGTGATTTGTTGGTTGATACCGCCTACTACCTCGCGCATGATGGAGAGAATGATCTGGGAGGATGTCGCTTGGGAGGGGTCGTAGTAAGTAACGATATCGGCATCCTGCCCGCTGTTTAGGGCGCTGCCCAGATTTGCTGGAATGAGAACCACCGCGCGGCGCTCGCCAGATCGGAGCGCACTAAGCTCTTCGTCCAGGGTGCCTTGCGTTATGCTAAAAGGCACCACGTCTTCAAGTGCCCGGACGATGCTTTGGGAGACGGGCGAGCTGTCTTCGTTCACCATGCCTATGTTGTAGCTTATGTCCTCGTTCCCGCTGAAGATGAATCCGAAGAGGAGCATGAACAGTACCGGGAAGGCGAAAGTAAAAAAGAGCGCTACCCGATCGCGCAGGAATTGCTTGAAATCCGCTGCCAAGAGTCTCAGAAATGCCCTCACTCCCTTATCCTCCGCCCGGTAAGCTTGAGGAAGACGTCTTCCAGGGTGGCCTCGCGCACCCGCAGGTTTTTGAGCTGATCGTCAACCTTTGTTTGTTCTGTGTATTTGAGGAGCGAGGATAGTGTAGCGGCAATGTCCGAGGAGTAAATGGTAACCGTACCCTGTTCCAGGGACACCTGGGTGGTGCCGGGTAGCTCCTCAAGCAACGAATTTGGGGGTGGCGGCTCCATTTCGAACTCAATGGCGGTTTCTCGGATATGATCTTTGATGAGCGCTCGCGGTGAGCCTTGGGCAATGATTTGGCCGTGATCCACGATGGCCACGCGATCGCATAGGTGCTCGGCCTCATCCATGTAGTGCGTGGTGAGGAACACTGTCTTGCCTCGCTTGCGCATGTCCTCTATGACTGACCAGAGGCTGTGCCGGGCTTGCGGGTCAAGTCCGGTGGTAGGCTCGTCCAAGAAAGCGATGTCTGGGTCGTTGATAAGCGCCAAAGCGACCGACAGTCGCTGTTGCTGGCCACCAGAGAGGTTCTTGACCAGTACCCGTCGGCTTTCCTCCAGCGCTAGTAATTTGAGAGCTTCTTCTGCAGACAGGCTTTTCTTATAGAAACTGCCGAAGAGACCGAGAATCTCCTGGACGGTGAGCAGGGGCAGGAGAGACGGAGCTTGCAATTGCACCCCGATGCGCTCCTTTATCTTGGCGGGCACGCGTGCAACATCCATGTCCAGCACCGATACCCGGCCGGCATCAGCAGAGCGCAGGCCTTCGATGATTTCGACGGTGGTGGTCTTGCCGGCACCGTTGGGTCCAAGCATGCCGAAAATCTCGCCCGCTGTGACATGAAAGCTTAGGCCGTTCAGGGCCTTGATGGTGCCGTAGGCTTTGTGCAGATTATCGACTTCAATGATAGGCATTTTCTGAGGTGTGGGCGGGGTTGTCTGCGGGATATGTCGGGTTAAGCTCGCCTGATGAGGATACCGATGACTACAAAAACGAGTATTGCGGCCACGGCAGCCAGGAGTATAAGCCACAGCGGCAAGCGCTGAGCGGGTGAAGATGCCTGGCGAGGCATATTTTTCAGGTAATCGTCACTGGGGATCTCATCGGGTGGCAGGGCATCGTGCACCGACCAGTCTTGGTACAGGCGCTTCAGGCGCCAGCGCCCAGTGACAAAACTCTCGACTGGCTTGTACAGACGCTTGCAGCCAGAGACAATCATTGGCCAGATTGGTCGAGATGGCGGAGGGGGCTCCTCGGGGGTATACGGGGACGCGGCTTCCGTTTCGGAATGGCATGGCATCCTGGGTGGGGGAGTTATACCGGAGAACGCAGGTGCTGTAGCTGCGGCGGAATATGGGACGGCGCCCGCTCCGAAAGCGATCTGTTTGCCACATTCGGGGCAGAAGGTGGCAGAGATAAGGAGGCGTCGACCGCAGTAGGGGCAGAAAGCAATGCCTTGTGAGGGATCATGCCCGCTGACCTTGTCGCCGCAGTAGGGGCAAAAAGTTAACCCTAGCGGGAATTGTTCACGACTTACTTCACGGCCGCATTTAGGACATGCCATCCTTGCCTCACTGAGTTAAACCATCAAGTTCAGTTCTAAGCGGAGGCTGACTCAATGGTATCTTAGCCAAGGATTATAGCATCTGAACCAGGCATTTTGCCAGTTGCCCGCAGGACACCAAAGATGGCCTGACTATTACTTGCCCGGCATTACCCGAATGGAGGTAGCTATTGTAGCCGCCACTCGCCCAGAGGTGCAACACATTAGCCTTGGCCAAACCATAGCGACGACCATGAATCACTGCTGGATTACGTCAATGCCGACCTTGGCACTGCAATCTCAAAGCCTGAAGCCCTGACATCATTTGGGGCAAGAGTATAATTAACACGAGAGGCTGGTCGAATTGCAATAAGAGCAGGAGTCGCCTCAACAGCGCTCTCGAGACGTGAGCCAATAAGCTCTGTCTTTTGCGTTTAAGTAATGCGTAGGCTCGTTAAAGCCCAGAAGACTAATCGGCCCAATGATGGTTTATTGGCAACCCATCATAGCTTGCTGGGGCATCATCAGGGTTTCTATATCAAACGCAACTGTGGCCTGGAAGGGCTTAAGCGTGTAATTTCCCGGCGATGAGTAGTCCTATCAACGCTACGACGATGCCTACTGCGGCTCCGCTGAGTACCTGGACGGGGGTATGCCCGAGCAACTCGCGCACGCTGAGTTCCACCCCTTTGGGGCGGCGATTCCAGAGCTCGTGCGAGATACGATTCAGCATTCCTGCTTGGATACCTACCGCGCGTCTTACACCGGCTGCATCATACATAACGATCAGGGCGAAGACGACGGCTATCCCAAAGAGCGTTGACCCGAATCCTTCCAGGAAGCCGATGGTGGTGGCGAGCGAGGTGACCAGGGCGGTATGAGCGCTCGGCATACCGCCCGAACGTATAAAAAAGCTCCAGTCCCAACGCCGCTCACGGAGGCATCCCCCTACCACCTTGAGAATCTGGGCGCTAACCCAGGCTACGAGAGGGATGATGAGCGTCAGGTTGATAATACTATTATATATGGCGCGTATGAGCATTTTCTTTCAGCCTAAAGGGTGCAGATTAAATCATAGCGATGCCTGTCGTTCAAATTTGAGGGAAATTCTAAGTTATTAGTGACTCATCTTTGAGGCACGAGGGCTGATTCGAGCAGGCAGCTCTCCACCTGCGGGATTCTGAGAACGGCGTGCCTGCCAATCCTTGAAGCATTTCACCCCCTGCTCGTCGGTGAGCACATCCCAGTATCGATAATAATCTGCAACATAGAATTTAGATACGTGGGCGGTACTCACGGTGACCACGCGCACGCCGAGTTTCTCCACCTCCCCGAGTGCTGTCGCTGAGGCTACGGGTACAGCGACCACAACGGACTGGGGGTCGCGTCGCCGCACCGAAGCTACAGCAGCCATCATGGTATAGCCGGAGGCTAGGCCGTCATCTATAATGATGGCGGTCTTGCCGGCAATGCCAGGTAGAGGGCGCGTGCCCCGATAGAGAAGGCTGCGCTGACGGATGTCGCTACGCACCTTGTTGATCTGGAAGTTGATCTGGTGCTCGGTGAGGGGGAATTTCTTAAGTACCTCATCGTTAAGGATGGCGTTTCCGTCATCGGCCACAGCCCCGAAGCCACCCTCAGGCAGGAGGGGAATGGGCAGTTTGCGAGCGATCACCAGGTCGAGATAGGTGGCAAGTTCAAGCGCCACGGGTACGGCAACGGGCACACCGCCGTTGGGAATGGCGAGTACGACGGAGGACTCGTTTTTATAACCCACGAGCTTTGCAGCGAGTTGCCGCCCCGCGTCATAGCGGCTCTCAAAGATGGGAGTGGTAGTGGGCTGGTGCTTGCGTTCGTTCATCATTTTGTCTTCAAGCCCTCTTCCTGAATAAGCTCGCGCCCGCTGGTCAGGAGTTCCTCCAGACGGGCGGGGGCATCATTTAGCTTCATCTTAAGATAAGTCTCCAGAGCGTGCTGTGGGGTAAGATGGGCAACAGACACACCGGCTAGGCGTACTCTAGCTATGCGCTCGATTTTGTAGGTGATGGCGAAGTAATGGGCCGTAGCGGCAGCGGCGCGGATGGCAGCCTCACGCACTTGGCCTTGGAGCACCTGGGGCAGGGTAAGCTCTAGGCGCACAATGCTACCGTTAAGCTCCTCGGCTCTTTGGTTTAACAGCGTGATGACCGTGTCGGTGGGGTCGGGGTCATCGATGTCTAGCGTCTTCGTCAGGGTTAGGAAACGCCGCCCGACAATGGACTGCAGGTGAAAAGCTGTCTTCCGTTTGCCGTCTTTGGAGACGATATCCGCTACGTAAAAACCTTTCTCCAATCCCTCGTCACCGAAATCCAAACGCTCCAGACTGCCGGCATATACCACTGGTGGATCGTCTGAAAGCACCTGCTGGCGGTGAATGTGGCCTAGGGCGACGTAGTCGAAAGCGGGGTTGGCAATGGCGGAAAGAAGCAATGTGTGTTCTGTTCCGATGGTCATGCCTTCCTCAGAGCCCAACTTGGCTCCATGCACCCAGACGTGGGCGACAAGCACGGCGGGGATGGTGGGGTCGAGCTTGGCGACCATGTTTGCAATGATGCCGGCAAGGATTTCTCGTAGGCGCTGGTTAACGTCCTGGAGATCAAGATTTTTGGCCTCGTCACGGGCGATGACATTGCCGCGCTTAAGCCACGGCAAGGAGACAACTTGCACGGGGCCGCTTTTGGTGTTTATGCGGCAGATGTTGGGCCTACTTGCCACGTAGACGCCATCGACAGCTAAGGTGTCAAAGATTTCGGTGGAGGTGGCGCGTCCCATCGCCCCCGGCAGGTCGTGGTTGCCCACCAGCAAAAAGACGGGGATGCCGCATTGGGAGAGGCGCTTGATTCTCTTGGCGAACTCGCGTTGTTGGGTTTGGGAAGGATCGCGGCTCTTATAGGCATCGCCACCGAAGAGTACCAAGTCAACATTTTCCTTGATGGCATAGTCCACTAGTTGATCAAAGGCACCGAGAAAATCCATAAAGCGGCTGGAGAGACCGCTTGCGGGGTCTATCTTGCCGTAGGTCTCTACCCCCAGATGGATGTCCGCAAAATGGATAAGCTTCATTCGAGTTGTGAGTGGCGAGCCTTGGATATTTGGCCTCTAAGGCTCAGGTCGGCTGCTAGCCCAACTTCTCCGCTAATATGTCTAGTAGTTCGGCGATGGGCACGCGTGTTTGTGCCATGGTGTCGCGGTCACGCACGGTGACCTGTTGGTCTTCCAGTGACTGGAAGTCGGCGGTAACGCAGAGGGGGGTGCCTATCTCGTCCTGTCGGCGGTAGCGGCGGCCAATGCTTTGGGCATCATCGTAGGTCGCATTCCAGCGGGCGCGTATACGGGAATAAATCCCTTTCGCCAGCTCCGCGAGCGGCTCTTTCTTGGAGAGCGGCAATACGGCGACCTTGATCGGGGCGATGGCCGGGTGGAGGTGCAGCACGGTGCGTATGTCGTCTTTGTCGGGCTCCTCTGCATAGCCGTCGCACAGGAAAGCCAAGACGGCGCGGTCTACCCCCGATGACGGTTCAATAATGCATGGCACAATGGCCTCTTTGTTGTCCTCGTCGTAGTAGCTTAGTGACTTGCCAGAGAAAATGGCATGCTGCTTAAGGTCGAAGTCTCCCCGATTGGCGATACCCTCAAGTTCGCTCCAGCCCATGGGGAAGAGGTATTCAATGTCCGAGCAACACCGAGCATAATGTGCCAGGGCGGCTTGTTCATGAGCGCGCAGTCGGAGGTGTTCGGGTTTTATGCCGTACCTGATAAACCAACTCAGGCGTTCTTGGGTCCAATAATCGAACCACTCCATGTCGGTACCCGGGCGCACAAAGAACTCCAGCTCCATCTGTTCAAACTCGCGTGAGCGGAAGATGAAGTTGCCCGTGGTGATTTCGTTGCGGAAGCTCTTGCCTTGCTGTGCGATGCCGAAAGGCAATTTTTTTCGGGTGGTGGTGAGTACATTTTCGAAATTGACGAAGATGCCCTGGGCTGTCTCCGGGCGGAGATGAACTATTGCCGCCTCTTCCTCCACCGGCCCCATGAAAGTCTTGAACATAAGATTGAACTGGCGCGGTGCGGTAAGTGCCTGGTTGCACTCCGGGCAGATTTGGCTTTCGAGTTGGTCAGCCCGGTAACGCAAGTGGCATTTAAGGCATTCCACCAGAGGGTCGGAAAAACCGGCAAGGTGACCGCTGGCCTCCCATACTTTGGGGTGCATGAGGATGCTGGTGTCCAGTCCTACCACGTCATCGCGGCTCTGGACAATGGCGTGCCACCAAGCTTGTTTTACATTGCGCTTCATCTCGACGCCGAGGGGGCCGTAGTCCCAACAGGAAGAGAGTCCGCCGTAGATCTCGCTTGAGGGAAAGATGAAGCCGCGCCGGCGGCTTAGTGAGACAATCTTTTCCATAGGGGTCTTGCCATCTTCTTCAGTCAAGGTAACTCCTTATCCATCTCTGCGGGTTTCGTTAAAAGAGAGCACAAACAGGACGATTAACACTAGGGTCCCGATACCAATAGTGAGGAGAGTGAATAGCCATGGGGTCATGACGTGGGTCAAGTTGCGCGCATAGTAGGCGGCATCCAGTGCTACAAAAGCCACCAGGAGCTGGGGTAATACCAGCATATTGACCATGAGCCAGATGATGCGCCTCGGCCGCGTTGGGGCGGGAGAGCCTGTCAGCAGCCGTCGTGCCAGTCCGGAGATAGAGAAAGCGACTGCGACGGCAAGGCCTGCTACGACACATTGAGCACCTATCATGAGGCCGATGAAAAGTTCGCGGCCAATGAGGCTCTGAGGGGTGCCTGATGAGGAGAAACGGAAAGCGAGTTCTGCTGGTAGTGAAGGATAGAGGGCGGCAAGAGTGATGATGGTAACGAGGGCCACCGCTCCCGGCAGGGCGATATAGCTTAAACGAAAAGATACATCCGCTGCGGGCTTTTCTTTGGGCGCCATCGGAGACGGCGTACGTCGGCGTCCAAGTAACCAGATGGCTACACCACCTAGCACGAGTCCAACAAGGAAGACCAGAGCAATTACTACGGCAGTCGAGGGTGTCATATGCGTTAGGCTGAATATTAAAGTTACCAGCTTTAAATAGGGATGTCAAAGAATAATGATGAGAGCGGAGCGACGGTGGCGAAAAAATCTTCCATTTACGGTGTGACCGGGAGTATAATGCAACAGAATAACAAGTAGGAGGACTCCATGCCCGTGTTTTGCAATAGCTGTGGCACGGAGAGCCGCGAAGGCGACAGTTTCTGTGCTAAATGCGGTAGTTCCCTTGTGGCTATGTCACGGGTGATGTCGGAGAGCATAGCGCGGCGTACCAACGGCTTTGCGATTGCAGCCCTAGTGCTTGGTCTTGTGGGCATGTCTCCCCTGGCGATTATCTTTGGGGTGTTGTCTCTTAAGCAGATAGGCCAGGATCCCAACCTTGATGGTCGCGGAATGGCCATTGCCGGACTCGTTTTGGGCATTCTTGGGACGATAGGACTCTTTTTGTGGGGGTCGGTCATTGGTTTGGCCGTTTGCTCCATGCCTTTAGGGGTATGAGTAAGGATTCCCTGGGACTGGTTATATATTGATTATTGAGACCATAACGGTCAGTCCGTATGAGACGAACTGCTATGTCTGCGCTACCGCAAGGGGTGGAGACGCTGTGGTCATTGACCCTGGGGATAATAGTGAGCTTATTCTGCGTCGGGTGCAGGCCTTGTCTCTGAACATTACATGCCTTATCCTGACCCATGGCCACCGCGACCACGCTGGGGCACTAAAGGAGCTCAAGCAGGCTCTTGGGGTGGAGATTGCGGTGCATGCTGCCGATGCCGATTTGCTCAATGACGATTTCCAGGCGGCCATGTTGGGCCTGAGGTTCCCCTGCCCTCCTCAGCCAGACAGATTGCTTGAGGATGGGCAGGAAATTGTGGTGGGTGGACTCACATTCAGCGTATTGCACACACCGGGGCACAGCCGCGGTAGCATTTGCCTGTTGGGGGATGGCCTGGTTTTCACGGGTGATACCCTCTTTCAGGCGGGCATTGGCCGCACCGACCTGCCTGGAGGGAGCTACCCAGAATTAATAAAGAGCATAGAGATGCGGCTTTTATCATTGCCGGATGATACCATTGTTTATCCGGGTCATGGCTCGCCGACTACGGTAGGCGATGAGAGGCAGCATAATCCGTTTTTAAGGTAGCCAATGAAGGCTGTACCAAGGGTTTGCCATGTTAGAACACAATACCTCGGGCGGTAGCCAGGAAATTGGACAAAGCGTGGACTTCAAGTCCTACTGTCGGGATGTCCTTGATTTTCCTAAACAGGGTATCATCTTTCGGGATATCACCAATCTCTTAAAAAATGGCCCGGTCTTTATGATGGCTATTGATGCCATGGCCCTGCCGTATAAGGATACGATGGTTGATGCCGTTGTTGCTATTGAGGCACGGGGCTTTATCATCGGTGCGGCGCTTGCCTATCGGTTGGGGTGCGGCTTAGTTCCGGTACGCAAACAGGGCAAGCTACCTTGGCAAGTGTACCAGGCAGCCTATGACCTTGAGTATGGGCAGGATCATCTTGAAGTGCACCAAGATGCTGTTGTGCCCGGTCAGCGCGTCTTAATAGTAGATGATGTCATTGCTACAGGCGGCACGGCCGCCGCTGTGATCCGGCTGATTAAGGAGATGCGGGGTAAAATCGTGGGAGCGGCTTTCCTTGCTGAGCTTACGGCACTGAATGGCACAGAAAAACTTCTTGGTATTCCGGTCTTTTCGCTGATAAAGTACTAAATGATGGTTGCGCCAGTTCGGTGCAAGTAATATAACCGAGCGAGAGTCTCAGTCCGGTAAAGTCCAGCGAACAGCCGGCGCCAAGTCCAAAATAATGCCCGCATCTCCCCTGTTATGGTGGTCACTCTATGTGTCTAAAAACACCTTCGCTAGTTAGGCCCTACTGAAGAACGCCCCTTTTTTCTCCCTGGGCTGTTGATATGGCAAAACCATGATCGTAGTATCCCATATTGAAAAGACGCAAAAGAAGCCTT
>JGI24702J35022_10001634_pt1 | contig 13898 bp, 7 predicted proteins | sample TergutTh196P4_FD_35022 | JGI IMG/M metagenome (IMG submission 35022)
TCGCCGGTATGAAACCATCCCTCTTCGTCAATCACTTGTTTGGTATATTCGGGGTCTTTATAATAACCTTTCATCAAACAGTTTCCTTTGGTAAGAATTTCCCCGTCATCGGCAAGTTTGAACTCAATACCGGGAAGAATTTCCCCTACGGTTCCGGGTTTTAAGATACGTTTTTTAGGGTTATTTACAGCTATAACCGGTGATGTTTCTGTTAGTCCATATCCTTCAAAAACAAGTATTTGGGCTGCAGTAAACAAACGAACTATCCGTTCTTGAATAGCGGATCCACCGGAAACCACCACCATCTCTTTCCCTGACATTTTTTCACGCCATTTGGAATAGATCAATTTATCGGCAATCTTAATTTTTAATAAATAAAACCAATTTTTATTATAGTTATCGTATTTTGTAGCCAATTTGAATGCCCAAAAATAGAGCATCCGTTTTATACCTTTGAAATCTTTTCCCACAGAATAGAGTTTATCGAACATCATCTCCAATACGCGGGGCACAGCGCAAAAACCATCTGCTTTCATATCATTAATATCTTTGGCAATAGTACCCAAACCTCCTGCATAATAATAACTTGCGCCAAGAAACTGATAATGATACATCACTGTTCTTTCATACACATGGCACAACGGAAGAAAACTCAATAATTTGTGATTATGATTCAATATTTGCAAGTCTATCAAAGCCATAAAATTGCAGCATAAATTTTGATGCGACAACATCACCCCTTTTTGATTGCCCGTCGTTCCTGACGTGTATAAAATAGATGCAATCTCGTCGGTAGAAATAGTTTTTTTATTCTCTTCAATTTTATCGTACCACTTTGCCGCGTATGCTTTTCCAAGATCAATAATTTCTTGATAATTGCGTCTGCCTTGAATAGTATCAATGGTAAACAGTTCCGGCTTTTGTTCGAGGTCGTTTATTATGGGCTCTACGCGTTTATAAATTGCCTCAACGCCTATTACCACCATTTTACAATCGCAGTGGTTAAGAATATATTTATATTCGTTTTCATTGAGGGTTGAATACACAGGAACATGCACCATATTTGCCAGAGTAATTCCCATATCCATGAAGTTCCATTCTGCACGATTGTACATGATGGTGGCTATTTTGTCTCCTTTTTGGAATCCCATTTCTAACAGTGCGTAAGCAATATTATGTGCAGTATTGTAATAATCTTGTGTGCTGAATTTTTTCCAACTTTCGCCGGCTCTATTTGCCAACATATCGGGTTTAGAATATTTTTTTTGTTCTTCTAAAATGTCGAAGATGCGGGTTGCTATCATAATTTCTTAAATTTGTTAATAAATGTTAATATTGCGGCAAAAATAGAAAAAAATTTTAATCAAATAATTTTGAATTTTTAACCTTTTGTCTATAACATTATAATATTATTTTATTTTTTGTACTATTGCAGCACCATAAAATAAATAATATAATCTTTAGTAATCAACAATTTAGAATAATAAAATGAAACTTGACATTCTTCTTGGGTTGCAATGGGGTGATGAAGGTAAAGGTAAAGTAGTGGACGTGCTTACCCCACGTTACGATGTAATTGCGCGTTTTCAAGGTGGTCCAAATGCAGGACACACCTTAGAATTTAACGGTATAAAACATGTGTTGCACACTATTCCTTCAGGAATTTTTCATCCTCAAAAAATAAATATTATTGGAAACGGCGTAGTAATTGATCCTGTTGTTTTTCAAAAAGAGATTAATAAATTAGAAGAAATGGGGATAGACCCCACTCAAAATCTCTTTATTTCTAGAAAAGCGCATCTTATTTTGCCTACACACAAATGGATAGATGCTATGTTGGAAATACAAAAAGGTGAACAAAATGTTGGCACTACCTTAAAAGGAATTGGTCCCACTTATACCGACAAAACAGCCCGATCAGGATTTCGGGTTTGTGATATTATCACCCCTGATTTCTTAGATAAATTTTCGGTTATCTATAAAAAACATTCAGATTTATTAATAAAAAATGGTTATAACCCCAATGAAGATATTGAAACCGCTTTCCAAACATGGTTCGATTCTTTACAAACTCTCTTGCGTTTCAAGTTAATAGATAGCGAATATGAGATCAATCGCTATTTGAAAGAGGGAAAAAAAGTGTTGGCAGAGGGAGCGCAAGGAACACTATTAGATATTGACTTCGGATCTTATCCGTTTGTAACTTCATCAAATACGGTGGCGGCAGGCGCGTGTACAGGATTGGGTGTGGCGCCAAACCAAACCAAACGTGTGATAGGTATTGTAAAAGCCTATTGCACCCGCGTAGGAAGCGGTCCATTTCCTACCGAACTTTTTGATGAAACCGGCGAACAACTTCGCAAACAGGGACACGAGTTTGGCTCTACTACCGGACGTCCGCGCCGCTGCGGATGGTTAGATCTAGTTGCCCTGAAATACGCCATAATGATAAACGGCATTACAGAGTTGGTTCTTACAAAAGCCGATGTAATGGATAACTTTGACATTGTTCAAATTTGTACTCAATATCAAATTGGAGATGAACTCACTAACCGCTTCCCTGCAGAAATAACCGCAGAAATTAAGCCTGTGTATAAAAAAATGAAAGGATGGAAACAAAATCTTTCGTTAGAAAAGGATTACCAAAATTTACCGCGGGAATTTAAAAAATATGTGGCTTTTATTGAGATGGACACAGGAGTCCCTATTACTATTGTATCCACAGGTCCCGATAGAAATGAAACGATAATTAGAAAATAATGAAAAAAAACAAGTTGCTAATTCTTGGCGTAATAGTATTAATGATAGGTATATTTATATCTTGCGCTTCTAATAAACACAGCGTTTATAAACATAAACCAAATCCTAAATATAAGAGCGTTTCGGGATGTAGTTGCAGATAATTTTATTTATTTGCAATAAATGAGAATGAAAAAGGTAATCAATACACGAAATAACCCCTTTTATTCGTTATCTCTATCGTAAATTTTGTCTCTATGAAATTAGTTTATTTTGGAAAAAATGCAGCGCTGTGTTTATTTGTGTTTTTGTGTTTTAATCAGTTATTTGCGCAAAAACCGTTAGTGTTTGAATCACCGAAGTATGAATTTGATAACGCAATGGAGTTGTATCAAAAAGAAAAGTATGGTTCAGCACAGCAAAATTTTAAATGGGTATATGAAAATACTACCGATAAACAACAAGATCTGAAAATTGACTCCTATTTTTATATGGCATTGTGCGCCGCTAATCTTTTTAATGAAGACGCTATCTTTCTACTCAATAATTTTATTGACCAATACCCCGTGAGCGCACAAGTGCCAAGAGCTTACTTTGCACTCGGAAAATTCTATTTCTACAAAAAAAATTACAAAAAAGCGATAGAAAGTTTCGATCTAATGGGTGAAAAGAACATTAATAAAGAGATTCGCGCAGAATACGCCTATAAAAAAGGATACGCTTATTTTGAACTTAATAAATTTGCAGAAGCGCGCCCGTTGCTAAAAACTGCAAGCGATTTGGAAAGTTCGTATCAAAATAGAGCCATCTATTATTTGGCATTTATCAACTATCAGGAAAAACAGTATGATGCCGCATTAACAGGTTTCTTAAAAGTAAAAGAAGATCAAGAATTTAAAGATGTTGTGCCTTTTTATATCGTTCAAATCTATTTGTTGCAAAAAAAATATGATGACGTAATTGCAAAAGGATTACCGTTGTTTGAGAAAGCAAACGACAAAAACAAAATTGACATTTCACGCTGTTTGGCATTGGCATATTTTGAACAAAAAAATTATGAAAAAACAGATTTTTATTTTCAATATTATTTTACCAAAACCAAAGATAAAATTGATCGTTCTGATTATTATGCCGCAGGGATGGCAAATTATAAAATAGAAAATTACAGAAATACAGTGGATTTCCTTTCTAAAACTACATCGGTTCAAGATAATATGGCGCAAAATGCCTACTATACTATTGGAGATGGTTATTTAAAGTTGGAGGAATGGAATTTGGCTTCGCAAGCGCTTTATGAGGCATATAAAATGGATTTCTCACCCACGATTAAAGAAGACGCCCTCTTTAATTATGCTAAAATTCAATTTGAAAAATCATCATCCTCTTTCAATCAGGCAATTAAAGCATTGGAACAATATATTAATGAATATCCTAACTCCGTGCATAGCGATGAAGCGGATGATTATCTTTCAAGAATCTATCTGTCCACAAAAAACTATCAAGGCGCCATCAATTCGTTAGAGAAAATACAGCATAAAAGTCCAGCGTTGTTAAAATCTTATCAACGATGCACATATTTTCGTGGGTTGGAGTTGGTGAATAATAAAGATTATGAAAATGCGGTGAAAAACTTTGATAAATCGTTACAATATCCGATGGATAAAAATATTGAAGTATCATCTTTGTACTGGAAAGCGGAGGCGCAATACAGAGGCTCGCAATTTGCAGATGCGGCGCAAACTTTCAAATCCTATCAAAAAAATAGCGAAGCAAAAAAAGATGAAAACTACGCATTTTCTTATTACGGATTAGGTTACGCATTGCTGAAAAACCAAAAATATGGAGAAGCGGAGAAATCTTTTATTGAGTTTTTGGGAACAAAAGGAAATGATAATGAAATAATTTCCGATGCGTATTTGCGCTTAGCCGATTGTCAATTTATGCAAAAAAAATTAACCCAGGCAATTTCCAATTATGATAAATGTACCAAATTGGAACAACCAAACGCAGATTATGCACTGTATCAAATGGCTATCTTGTATGGTTATCAAAAAGAATTGACCAAAAAAGTAACAACATTGGATAATCTACTCAAAAAATATCCAATAACAGGTTACAGAACGGAAGCCGAATTTGAATTAGCGTCAACATATCATGCACTAAATCAATATATAAAAGCAATTGAAGCGTATCAAAATTTTATTCAAACATATCCTAAAAACAGTTTGGTAAGGCAAGCGCAAAACAAATTGGCACAGGCATACTATAATAATAATGAAGTGGATAAGGCGATTATTGCATTTAAGTATGTGTTGGAAAACTATCCCAAATCTCAAGAGGCAACCGATGCGTTGGTAAATCTTGAAACGATCTATGCAGAATTGGGAAATCCAACAGAGTTTTATCACTATGCACAATCCAAAGATCTAACTTTCACTACTTCCCGACAAGATTCAGTAAGTTATAAATCTGCTGAAAATAAATTGGTAAGAGGGGAATTAGATGCGGCATACAAAGGTTTTTCCGATTATTTAAAACAGTTTCCCAAGGGGATGTTTGCCCCTAACGCATTGTTTTATAAGGCTGAATACGATTATGATAAAAATAGAATTGAGGATGCTTTGGCTGGATATGAAACATTGATTTCAAATTACATGACCGATAATCATGAAACGGCATTACGAAAAGCAGGACTTATTCAATTTAATAATCATAATTATCAAAAAGCCTGTCAATATTTTTCTGATTTATTGGAAGTATCTTCAAATGAGAATAATAGAATTTTGGCAAACAACGGTATCATGCGTGCCGGTTATGAGTTGCAGAAGTATAATGAAGTGAAAACCAGTGCAGAATATATCATCGCGGCATCGCAAGCGCAAAGGGAAGTGAAAAACGACGCCTATCTTTATGCCGGTCGCGCCGCGATGGAATTAAAAGATTATAACGCGGCAAAACTTCATTTTACTGCTTTATCGGAAAAACCTGTGAACGAAAACAGCACGGAAGCCGCCTATTATTTAGCGTTAATAGAACTGAAACAAAACCATCTGCCCGAAGCGGAAAAGTTGATTTTGAAAATTATTAACGGGAATTATTTCGGAGAATACTGGATTGCATCTACTTATATTTTGTATGGTGATTGGTACGCCGCCAGCGGTAAAAACTTTCAGGCGAAAAACACCTATCAAAGTATTATTGATAACTACGAGGGAGAAGATTTGCGAAAAATAGCGCAAGAAAAATTGAGTAGATTAGAGGATTAGGTGATTTTATTAGTCGTAGGCTTCAGCCTGCGGATGATGATGAGATTTAAAGATTATGAAAGAAATAAAAGATTTTTTACCTGTTAGGGAACGAACGGAGGATTGCGAACGTTTTGCTACCATTATTCGTAAACATGCTCAAAACTATATTAAAGAAAATGGTTTGCAAGCTTTGATATTGGGAATTTCCGGAGGTATTGACAGCGCTTTGTGCGCCGCGCTGTTAAAGCCTGTTTGCGAAGAATGTAATATTCCGCTGATAGGTCGTTCCATTACAATTGAAAGTAATCTACCCGATGAGATTGAACGTTCGATAAAAGCAGGGGATAGTTTTTGCCATGATTTTCAATATCTTAATCTAACTGAAACCTATTTAGAAAATAGAAAAAATCTAATTCATTTGGATGACTCCATACTTTCCAAGTTGCGTCAAGGTAATATGAAAGCAAGAATGCGCATGATGATTTTGTACGACTTGGCGCAATTGAACCGAGGCATTGTGATAGCTACTGATAACTTTACCGAGTATCTTACAGGTTTTTGGACATTACACGGGGATGTGGGCGACTATGCCCCTATTTTGCATTTGTGGAAAACGGAAGTGTTTGCGCTTGCTACATACTTGCTTTCGGAATGCAATGAAAAACAGAGAGAATCTTTACAAATGTGTATTGATGCAGTACCTGTAGATGGGCTTGGCATCAGCGCTTGCGATTGTGAACAGTTAGGAGTAAAAGATTATTTTGAAGCAGACAAACTGTTTGTTCGTTATTTTTCCGGTGAAAAAAGATTAGAGGAACATCAACTAATTAAGCGATACCTGCATTCACATTATAAAAGAAACAATCCGGTAGTGATTCCGAGAAGTGAAATAATATAGCCAATATTTGTAACAATGCATACCCTTAACAACTTACCTATGTCCCATTTTACCCCTCACGATTTAGCCTTTATGGCGCAGCGCGGCAGTGACCCGCAAGAGGTTGAAAAACAGTTCGATTTCTTTAAAACCGGCTTCGATTTTGCAAATATTCAACGAAATGTTACTAGCAAAGATGGAATTTTTCAATTTAATGAAGTAGATGTAAAACACTGGGAGGATGTTTATGAAAAAACTTTTCATGAATATGATATTGTAAAATTTGTGCCTGCCTCCGGCGCCGCTTCCAGAATGTTTAAAGATCTGTACGAAGCGATTCAAACAGAAAAATTTAATGATAAAGCAAAACTTTATGTAAAAAAAATAAAAGATTTTGCATTTTATAACGACCTGAAAGAGAGAATAGAAAAAGATGGCTATGGTTTTGAAGAGATTTTGAAAGATGAAGATTCTAAAATTCTTTTTGAATATTTATTGGAAGAAAAGGGGTTGAATTATGGAAATCTTCCCAAGGGGTTGTTAAAATTTCACAAGTATGGCGATGAAAACCGTACCGCGTTGGAAGAACATTTAGTAGAATCGGCGCTATATGCTAAAAGTAAAGATCATGTATGCAAACTGCATTTTACTGTTTCACCCAATCATTTAGAAAAATTTATCGGGTTGATTGCTCAAATAAAAGAGAAGTATGAAGAACGGTTTGGGGTTACTTATCAAATTACGTATTCCATTCAAGAGCCATCCACAGATACGTTGGCGGCAGAATTGGACAATACCCCGTTTAGAGATCATACAGGAAATTTGTTGTTTCGACCGGGCGGACACGGCGCACTCATCAACAACCTCAACCGCATTCACGCAGATTTAGTGTTTGTGAAAAATATTGATAATGTGATAACCGAAGATAAGTTAAATCCTACTCTTACCTACAAAAAAGCGATGGCAGGATACTTGATTTATTTAAAGAAAAAAAGAGATGAATATCAACTGATGCTGATGGCTGTCGTTGAAAAATTGAGTGGCAAACCCGCAATGGCGATAGATAATATACCTGATAATGAATTACAGGAGATCGTTAGATTTGCCAAAGAGGAATTGAGGATTCAATTTAAAAATGAAAATCCCACAGTAGAGGAAATTTTGAAAAAACTGCAACGCCCAATGCGCATTTGTGGCGTAGTGAAAAACGAGGGCGAACCGGGGGGAGGTCCTTTTTGGGTTACTAACCGCAACGGCGAAACTTCCCTCCAAATTGTTGAATCTTCACAAATTGACATGAATAATCCGTTACAAAAGAACTTCATGACCTCTGCCTCCCACTTCAACCCTGTGGATATGATTTGCTGTTATAAAGATGTAAACGGAAATTTCTTTAATCTTAATAACTACGTTGATTCTTACACTGGTTTTATTTCAGAAAAATCTTACGAAGGGAGAACGCTCAAGGCGATGGAACTTCCGGGACTTTGGAACGGCGCTATGGCAGACTGGATTACCATTTTTGCAGAAGTACCGCTCGGCACGTTCAATCCGGTAAAAACTGTGTTTGATCTGTTGAAAAGAAATGAAAATATTTAAAATTTAAAACTTAATGTTATGAGTTACAAGTTACAAGTTACAAGTTACAAGTTATTTTTCATCGCTTTCTTCCTTTCTCCTTTTCTCCTTTTTTCACAATTATCAATTCTCGACTCTATCGTCATACTTCATACTAATGATACCCACAGTCGTTTGGAATCTTACGATGAACCCGGTGTGGGCGATGTGGGTGGAGTAGTGCGGCGGCATACTTTTATTCAGCAAACTCGAGATCAATATCCTAATATAGTTGTAGTAGATGCCGGCGATTTTTCGCAAGGAACTCCTTACTACAACCTCTTTAAAGGTGTTCCCGAAATAGAACTCATGAATAAAATGGGATACGATGTGGTTGCATTGGGAAACCACGAATTTGACAACGGCTCCAAAATACTGGCAAAAAGATTAAAACTTGCCGATTTTAAAATTGTTTGTGCAAATTATCAATTTAAAAACAAAAAACTTGCTAAATTGGTTAAATCTTACACAATATTAAATATTGGTGGAAAAAAAATTGGTTTTTTTGGACTGTTGTGCGATATGAAAAGAGTAGTAATGCCTAATTATTATCAGGAAACAACATTTTTAAACCCCATAATTACAGCAAAAAAAATTATAGATATACTAAAAAACAAAGAACAGTGTGATCTCATTATCTGTCTTTCTCATTTGGGAATTGACGCGGAATTTGAGGGTGATATTACAGATAAAGACCTTGCTGCGCAAGTACCAGGGATTGATTTTATTATCGGCGGGCATACCCACAAATTGTTAGAAGAACCTCTAATTATTAATGATACCAAAATTTTACAAGTACGTAAAAATGGAATTTATGTAGGAAAATTAGTAATTAGTGATTAGTTGTAAAAGAATCTCTTCAATTTTCACTCTTTTTTGCAGCATGGAATCGCGCTCGCGAATAGTAACCGTGTCGTTTTCCAATGTTTCATTATCTATGGTAATACAGTAGGGTGTTCCAATGGCGTCTTGTCTTCGGTAGCGTCTGCCAATGGCATCTTTTTCATCATATTGGCACATCATTTTTGGTTTTAATAGTTCCATCACTTCGCGAGCTTTTTCGGGAAGTCCATCTTTTTTTACCAAAGGTAACACTGCCACTTTTACAGGCGCTAATTGGGGTGGAATTTTTAGCACTACACGTTCGGAACCGTCGGGAAGTTTTTCCTCTGTATAAGCGTTGCTCAATACAGCCAAAAACATTCTGTCCACGCCAATAGAGGTCTCTATCACATAAGGGATGTAACTTTCGTTTGTTTCGGGGTCAAAGTATCTAAGTTTTTTTCCGGAATATTTTTCGTGTTGCGCCAAATCGAAATCGGTGCGGGAGTGAATCCCTTCCAACTCTTTGAATCCGAATGGGAAACGGAACTCAATATCGGTGGCGGCATTGGCATAATGCGCCAATTTTTCATGGTCGTGAAATCGATAATTTTCTTCGCCAATTCCCAAAGAGAGGTGCCATTTTTTACGCATTTCTTTCCAATACTCAAACCATTTAAGTTCTTCTCCCGGGCGTACAAAAAACTGCATTTCCATCTGTTCAAACTCACGCATACGGAAAATGAACTGTCTCGCTACTATCTCGTTACGAAATGCTTTACCTATTTGTGCAATACCAAATGGAATTTTCATTCTTCCTGTTTTATACACATTTAAAAAATTCACAAAGATGCCTTGAGCGGTTTCGGGGCGCAGGAAAATTGTGTCAGCCCCCTCTGCCACAGAACCCATCTGCGTAGCAAACATCAAATTAAACTGACGCACATCTGTCCAATTTTTAGTTCCCGATACAGGACAGGCAATCTCTAATTCTTCAATTAATGATTTGATGCCGGCTAAATCGGTTTCGGTCATCAAAGCAGCAAAGCGACTGCTAATGGCATCAATTTTTTCCTGATTTCTTAAAACATTGGGATTTGTTTTACAAAACAATTTTTCATCAAAATTTTCGAACTTCTTTTTTGCTTTATCTACCTCTTTTTCAATTTTTTCTTCTAATTTTTGGAGATAATCTTCAATAAGCACATCGGCGCGGTATCTTTTTTTCGAATCTTTATTGTCAATAAGCGGGTCGTTAAATGCGTCCACGTGTCCGGAAGCTTTCCAAACAGTGGGGTGCATAAAAATGGCGCTGTCAATTCCCACGATATTTTCGTGAAGTTGCACCATTGCATGCCACCAGTATTGTTTGATGTTGTTTTTGAGTTCCACGCCATACTGTCCGTAGTCGTAAACGGCGCTTAATCCGTCGTAAATTTCGCTGGATGGAAAAATATAGCCATACTCTTTGGCGTGGGCTATAATTTGTTTAAAAAGTTCGTCGTGTGTCATAAAATTAGTTTTCAGTTTTCAGTTTTTATTAATCATTAATTACTAACTAATCGGTTAAAATCCGGTCTGTTTCTTGTAGAGAAGCCAACACTGTTTCAAAAGTTGCGGAATGAGGAGGTGGTAAGTTGCTGGTTTTGTTCATATTAGTACATTTTATTAAAAAAAATTCTCAACGTTAATTCGGCGGCAAATATACACCAATAAATACCATTTGTTAAGGGGAATGGGTATTTTTTTAATCTTTTTTCTAAATCTAATATATATATTATAAATTATATTACTTTTGTCCCCACTATTCTAATAATCGAATAATTATGAAAAAATTTTATCTTTTCCTTTTAAGCATATTTTTATTGAACGTTTTTTCTGTAAACGCGCAAAGTACAGACGGAACAGATTTTTGGCTAACCTTCGGAAAAAACTGGAGAGAAGGAACGTCAACTGCAAACCCACCCGGTGAAAATAATACTATTGTCGTTCCACGAATACGAATTGTGAGTAAAGACTTAGTAACCGAAGTGCAAATAGTATTTACTAATTTATCTGCTACAAGTCCTGACAGAGTCATTTCACGTACTCTTCAACCCAGAAGTGCGGAAACAATAGCACTGAACACAAATCAAAAAAATGCGGCGTATCTTACTTCGTCAGGAACTTCAAGTTTAAGCATTCATATTACCAGCGATCACCCTATTACCGCTTATGCGTTGAATCAATGTAATAAATCTGCAGACGCTACTAATATTTTGCCCGTACCCGCGCTGGGTACAGATTATTATCAAATATCATATCAACCTCAAGGAAATTGGGCTACTCCCATGTATGGCGCTCCCTCTTGCCAAGACGCGTATGCCGTAATTGCAACGGAAGACAATACCAGGGTTTTTCATGCTAATGGAACCACTCCTGTGGCAACACTTAATACAGGACAAGTATATTACAGAACTTCCGGATCAGATATGACCGGCACTCATGTTACTGCTGATAAACCTGTCGCTTTTTTCGCCCTTAATCAAGGTACCTGGATTAAAAATAGCAGCAGTAAAGATTGTTTGTTTCAACAGTTGGCGCCTGTGGATACATGGGGCTATAATTTTCTTATACCCGTTACCAATATTTCAGGGAATAATCATATCGACAGAGTGCGTATTGTGGCATCTCAAGACAGTACACATGTTACACGACACGGAGGATCACACGTATCGGCTCCCGGAGGGCAAACAGGACTTACACCTTACACCCTTAATGCAGGTCAATTTATTGAACTTGAAGTTTTTTATAATCAGGATGGATGTTTTATTGAAGCAGACAAACCTGTTGGAGTGTGCCCTTATCTAATAACACCACCGAGTACCAGCGATTATGACCCTGCGCAGGCATGGCTCCCTTCTATGGAGCAATTGGCTACCGCTGCATTGATAGCGCCTTTTAAACCTACTTCCGGTACTTCATTAACAACTCACATGGCATTGATTTTAGCGCCTACCGATGCGGCGCCTAATACAAGAGTTACTATTGGAACCGGTTTGCCAACTACCTTACCAAGTAACGGATGGAGAGCCAATGCAGCGTCTGGAATGTCGTTTTACAACTATGACATGACCGATTTAGATGCATCATACCGCTTTACTAACACTGATGGAATTATTGTAATGGCATACGGGTACGGTCCTGCAGAATCTTACTATTATCTTGGTTACTCTTCCATGCTCAATTTGAACGCCTATTTTGAAGCAAACAACGTACATAACGGACTGATAGAGAACATGCTTTTTTGTGATGAATATGAAATCGAATTTATAGCAACCTTAGAAAATGTATTTAACTTAAAATGGTATATTAATGATCCGTTAAAACTTCAACCGTTGCACGAAAATGAGGATATCTGGGAACAAACTTTTTCTGCTGGAAATTATTCTATTGTGATGTATGTGGAATTTATTGACGGGACTACTAATGAATTTGAGGGTATTTTGCATATTGGTGCGAATATTACTGCAACTGCAGATCCTGGTATTGGGGGAACAGTTGTTCCCCCAACAGAATGCGTTCAGGTGGGCGAAACGGTTACCCTTACTGCTATTCCAAACACCCCCGATTATGTTTTTGATGGATGGACACAGGGTAATACTCCTGTTCTCGGAGGCGAAACGCTCACTTTTACCGTTACCGGAGACCGCGATTTGACAGCGCATTTTAAATTAAACAATGTAGATATTACTACTTCGGTAGCACCATCAAATGTAGGTACCACTGAGGGAGACGATAGTTATCAGGTAGGAAGTATAGCAACCGTAAAGGCTACCGCTGATTCCTGCCACACGTTTTTGAATTGGACAGACGACAAAGGGCGTGAACTTTCTACGGATAATCCTTATTCATTTACGGTTACCGGACAGCTTCATCTCATAGCTCATTTTACACTAAACAGTTATACGGTTACTTTATATGCTGACCCATCGGTTGGAAGCTCCCTTTCCGGAGATGGCGAGTACAACTGCGGCGACTATGTTACAGTAACCGCTACGGAAAGCGACTGCTATACATTTGAAAATTGGACCGACAATAAAGGAGAAGTGGTTTCTGATGAAAATCCATATACGTTCAACATTGAGAATACTTGTGATTTAACTGCTAATTTTACGTTGAATACCTATAAAGTTGCTTCATCTTCGCATCCGGAAGAGGGCGGAACAACTTTAGGCGATAACACCGATTTCCCCTGCGGCGATTATATTATCTTAACAGCAACCCCCGATCCCTGCTACAACTTTGTAAACTGGACAGAAGATGGTAAACAGGTTTCTACAGACAATCCGTATAACTTTAAAGTAACTGAGCCTCACAATGTAGTTGCTAATTTTGAGATTAAACTTTATAATGTTTTTCTATTGGCTAATCCTTCAACGAGCAATGAGGTTGATGGATATGGTTATAATTTCGACTGCGGAGATCCGATAAATATTAACGCCTCTCCAGGCGACTGTTACACCTTTTCCAACTGGACCAACAGCGCTGGTGAGGTGGTTTCTACCGATCCCAACTTCACATTTACCATTTTGAGTGATACTACCCTGACTGCC
>JGI24702J35022_10001635_pt1 | contig 13897 bp, 10 predicted proteins | sample TergutTh196P4_FD_35022 | JGI IMG/M metagenome (IMG submission 35022)
GCCTTCAGGCATTTAAGGGATGCGGGTCATAAGGCTATTGCCCTTATGGGCGCGGGTACCGCGAGGATCGGTGATCCTTCGGGCAGGAGCGAAACGCGGAAGATGCTGAGTTACGAAGAACTGGATAAAAATGCCGAATCCATCAAAGCGCAGCTCGACAGGTTTATCGGTTTTGACGGGAAGACTGCCTGGACAGCCAACAACAAGGACTGGCTTGCAAATCTTAATTACATAGATTTTTTAAGGGAAATAGGAAGGCATTTTTCGGTAAACCGCATGCTCAGTTTTGAGTCTTATAAAATGCGTCTGGAATCAGGGCTTTCCTTCATCGAATTCAACTATCAGCTGCTCCAGAGCTACGACTTTCTGGAACTCTACCGGCGTTACGGCTGCCGGCTCCAGATCGGCGGGGATGATCAGTGGGGAAATTTGGTGGCCGGTGTGGAACTGATCCGCCGGGTCGAAGGGATCGAAGCTTTTGGTTTAACCTTTCCGCTAATAACTACATCGGACGGTAAAAAAATGGGCAAGACTTTAAAGGGTGCGCTCTTTCTTGATCCCGCCATTACAAGCCCTTACGAATTTTTCCAGTACTGGCGGAATATCACCGACGCGGACATAAGGCGCTTCCTCCTCATGTTCACCTTTCTTCCTGTTGGGGAAATTGACGGTATCATGGCCGCGGGAAAAAATCCCAACGAAGCCAAAGAACGTCTGGCCTGGGAGGTAACCTCGCTTATCCACGGGAAGGATGAGGCGGACAAGGCAATGGCTGGAGCGAAGGCAGCTTTCGGCGGCGGGGATCAGGGGGACAAAAATGCCATGCCCCGTGCGGAATTATCCCGCGCCAAATTCGAAGCAGGTTACAATATAGTGGACCTTTTCTGCGACGCCGCCCTTGCTCCTACCAAGAGTGAAGCGCGCCGCCTTGTTCAGCAGGGCGGAGCTTTTGTTTTTTCGGGCGGAGAAAGCAGGGCAATAATAGATGTAGCCGCAGTTATCGGAGCGGAAGAGCTGGACGGGGAAGGCGAAATTATTTTACGGGCGGGCAAAAAACGTTACTGCCTTGTAAAAGCTTCCTAAAGCGATGTAACGAATTTGGAAATGTCCCTGACAAGTTTTTCCATGTGCAGGATAAAGCCGTCATTTTTCGCCAAAACGGTTTCGACATCTCCGGATTTCGCCGCCATTTCCAGGGCTTCNGCCTGCCGGCCCAGTTCATTNGCACAGATTCCGTAGCAGGAGCCTTTAATTCCGTGAACGATAATAATATAATCCTGAATTTTAGTCAGGTCAAAGTGCCGGATGTTGTTAAGGAGAGAAGGCATGCCGGCCGCAAATGATGACAGGATGCGGATAAAGACGGCTTCCTTGTTTCCCATGCGCTTTATACCCGCGGCAAAATCAACGCCCTCTATGGGCGATTCAGAAGCGGTTTCGGCTTTCATCATGCTGCTTTTTTTCGGGCTGGTTTCACTTTTATCAGCCTGAGGCAGGGGAGATTTTTTTTCTTTCTCCCGGGATTTCTCCTCTACGGCTGCATCGTCCATGTGCTGTTCCTGCCGTATTCTTTCAATTTCCGGCGCCCATTCCGCCGATGCTTCTTTTTCCCTGTTTCTAACCCATCTCTGCAAAGCCACGTCAAGTATTGCCATGTCAATGGGCTTGCTCAGATAATCCTGAAAACCATTCCCGATGAACATCTTTTCATTCCCGATTATGGCATTTGCCGTAAGGGCTATGATTGGAACTGTCCGGGCATAATCGCTGTCGATTTCATTGCGGATAATTCTTACAGCCTCTATGCCATCCATCTCCGGCATCATATGATCCATGAAGATGGCATCGTATTTCATTCTTTCTTCCCGGACCAATTTAATTGCTTCCCGGCCGGAATATGCAACATCAATGGTTAAGCCATAGGGAAGCATCATGCCCCTGGCTACGTCCAGGTTGGTAGATACATCATCGACCACCAGAACAGCGGCGTATGGCATGGGGTTCAATATAATTCTTTTCCGGCTTCGTTTTGTGGCGTAGAAACGGAATTTGGCAAGTTTTTCCGCCAGATCCCCGCCTATGGGAGCGGGATCGACAATGTCCTGTGGAATGGTTACCGTGAAAGCAGTCCCTTTCCCATATTCACTTGTTACATTAATGGTTCCACCCATTAATATAACAAGATTTTTGGTAATTGAAAGTCCGAGACCGGTACCTTCAATGTGACGGTTGGTACGGGTGTCGAGCTGGTTATACTCAGAGAAGAGTTTGCCTATATCCTCTTCCTTTATTCCTATGCCGGTATCTTTTATCGTACAGACAAGATTTGCTTTCCTGTCTTCCGTAATTTCCGAGGAATTTTCACCAGAGGCAGTTTGTTTGTCTGAATTATTGCCTGCAATTGGTTCACAGCGAATTTTAAGCCATACAGAACCTTCCCTGGTATATTTAAAAGCATTGCTTAGAAGATTATTAAGGATCTGCTTAAGCCGCAGTTCGTCACCGTAAAGAGTCTGTGGAAGGTTTTCATCTATGTCAAGCTGAAAGTTAATCGGCTTACTGCCTATGCGCACCATATTTAGCGTGGCTGTATCATTGATAAAACTGGCGGTTTGGTATTCAAACAATATCAGTTCAAAACGGCCCGAATCGATCTTTGAAATATCCAGAAGGTCGTTAATGATGCTAAGCAGGCTCATCCCCGAATTGTGAATTTTGTCAAGGTTGACAAGAGTATCGTCGGGCAGTTTTTTCCTGAGCTCAAGCTCGCCAAGGCCGATTATGGCATTGAGCGGAGTTCGAATCTCGTGAGAAACATTCGCAAGGAAATCCGCCTTTGCCCTTGTGGCGGCTTCGGCCTTGTTTTTTTCCCTTTCGTAGATCCGGATCTGAAATTTAATAAGAAAGCCCGAAAGAAAACCGGCAATTAAAATGGTATGGATTATGTCTATATAACGCGCATATTCATGCTGGAACGGAATAACCAGAGAGGGATAAAAATATTCGGTTATATAACAGCCTGCCATAATGGCGATATGAATTATGGTCATTACGAGGCAAAAAGTTCCCCGGAGCAGAATGAAGATGAGGATTATGCACAGAACAAAATAACCTGCCAGGCCGCTTGAAATGCCGCCATTTGTAAAATATATAACCGGAAACAGAATGTCGCAGATAAAGATTAAGGCTATGGGAATTCCCCATTTATAGAGTTTAAACCTGGTACATAAAAAGAAAGCTGCGCTGGTTATTGTTATCATCCCGGCTACCGCGAAGATTGCCGTCAGGGAAACTCCTTCGATTATTCTGACCAGAAGCGCTGCAATTTCAGCAATGATGCCAAAGATTAAAACAAGATTAAAAATTTTATGTTCCAGAGGAAGCTCATCCGAAAACAAGTACCGGTTTATTTGGCTGTCTATTTTCTTTCGCATGTATGTTTCCACCCCCGGGCTACATATATTTTTTGGGTTCTTCTCCCTGTACCTTGGCATAAAGTTCTATCAGGTTTTTGGCTGTACTGGCAGCTATTTTACCCAACAGGACTTCTTCTATCTGAAACAGCCCCACTTCGCTGGACATTGACACTTCAATACGGATTGGTTTTTCTCCGCCCCCTGTTAGACGGACTTCTTCAATGGAATTGGCCGAATATTGATGTATGTTCCCTGCTCTGGGTGTTTGGCTTAATGCTATGGGTATGCGGGCCCTGCCCTTGGTCATGTCACAGCCGTCTGCTACCAGGATGATCCCCGCTTCAAGAGAATGAATGGTGCGATTCGCCATGTGGCCCGAGATGCCTTCCAGCGCCAGAGTACGTACCATTACTTTTTTTTGCATTTTGTTTGAATAGACTTTTTCCAGGAGCCGGTCAAGAATGGGCGCAGCCAGATATGCGCTGTGTAACTCATGATCCTGCCTGCCCATGCCCATGCCCAGATCATGCAGCATTGCGGCAAAGATAACCCCCATTAGGCTGTCTTCAAAATCGCCCGCATTTTCTGTTTCAAGGCTTGTTTTGATGCCCGCCTGCCGCAGGAGACCCATCATGATAATTGCGTTAAGGGCAACTGTCCTCATATGTACCGGCCCGTGATCGTTATATCCAAGGCGGATAATTGAGACATTGTTGGCATATTCCTGAGCGGCATGGATCTCTTCATCCGCTGTGATTATTTTTGCGCCTTCAAGCACTTTTTCCGAAGGTTTTAATTCTTCCAATGCTTCAATAATTTTATTGTTCAGGGATAATTCTTTCGGTGACTTCATTGTCTCTATATTATATCTTAAAACGCAGGAGGAATAAAGGGTCAATATTATTCCGATATTATATTAATGGTATCATGATGAACAAAAACGATTTTTTTCTTCGGGCTTGGAGCATTTCCATTACTTCGGTTTTGGGGAAATTCTTCCTGCTTCTTCCCTTTTTGTTTTTTTTACTGCCCGGAATTATTGCTTTCGCCCAGGATCTTTCCCTCGGCTCCGAAGATCTGCGTATTGAGCTTAGGGCTGACGGGGGATTTCATCTTTTTATCCGGAAGAAACCAGATATAGGATCAGTACTTATAACCGAATCAACCCGGGACCCTTCCATGTCAGCCGATAATTACGCCTTCCGTGCGCCTGAATGGAACCCCGTCAACGGAAATGAGATAAGGCTTTTAAACGGGGTTCCGATTCCCGGAGAAAGCAGGATTTATTCCCTTATAAGTTCTACAGTTGAAAATTACCCGGATTTTGGACCGGTTTTCCACATATATATTCCATGGCTTTTGTATTACGGATATGAGAATGGCAGGCACGGTGAGGTTTATGTTAGCGATGGTACTTATTTTAATATAAGGGCATTTAGTCTCCCCTATGGCGACTATAGGGGCTATTTTGCGGATAATCCCTTTGTTTTGGAGGCGGTCCAGGAGGCGCCGGAAAAACCAGATGGGAATTACATGGAAGAAACTGAAGCAGCTTTTAATGAAATAGCCAGGCAGGGGAGGGGAGATTTTGTCTATGCCCCAGATCCTCCGGCACTGGTTGAAATAATAGAAGACTTCATGAAAGAAGAACTGGGGAAAAGCGTGGATATTGTACTTTGTATGGATACCACAGGCAGCATGAAGCCCTATATTGACGAGGTTCGCAAAATGCTCATACCCGGGATGAGGAAAATAATTTCGGAATTCAAGGATTTCCGTATAGGTATGGTTCTGTTTAAAGACTATTATGATGAGTACCTTAACAGGGTAATTCCCTTTACAAGGGATTTTTCCCTTTTTCAGCGGAACCTAAACGCCATAAGTCCTCGCGGCGGAGGCGATATACCGGAAGCGGTTTATGAAGCCCTCTACGAAGGGGTGGATAAATTCACCTGGGCCGCTGAAAGCCGTCTCCTCATCCTGATTGGGGACGCGCCGCCCCATCCCAAACAGCGGGGGAAAATTTCCAAAGATATGGTTTACCTTAAGGCGGAGGAAAGAGGGATCAAGATGAACTCAATAATTCTGGCTAAATAGATGAGAGTTAGCTAATGAGAATGCGGGGCTCTTCATTATCCGGGTTTTACTTTATTCTTGCAGCTTCCAGTTCACCAATTCTCGTCATGACCTTCTGGGCCAAAATCTTGAATTGGGGAGGAAGAAGTTCCTCATCCGGTGTATTGTAACGTTCCAGAAGATTGGAAAATTCAGCCTTTGCGATGTCATATTTTTTCTGCTTATAGTGGATAAAAGCGATCTCATACTCGGCAGCACATATACTGTCTATGTCATACGGAAACCGTTCGATTATGGTCTCGTAATACTGAAGGGAAATTTTATATTTATTCCTGTCAGAAGCTTCCTGTGCCCGCTGGACCAGTTCGGCGACGGTTAAATTATCGGGAATTACCACCGGTTTGGAGACGCAGGATGCTGCCAGAATGGCCGCAGTCAGAAAGATCGCAATATTCTTTGATTTCATGTTATTTCTATATCATTTCGGACAGAAAAAAACAAGGGGGTGCCTGACACCATTTTGTGTATAAATATTCAATAATCTAACATTTTTTTGCAAATTGCGCCGTACTCTATTGACAATAATTAATATTTATGCAAAAGTATTGAACAATAAGCTATTCAAAAAATTACGGAGGAAATAAAATAAAATGATAGTGGGCATAATTGGCGCAGCTGGATATGCCGGTTCTGAATTGGTCAGACTCCTCGCCGGACATCCCCGTGTAAAAGGATTTTATCTTGGGTCGGTTAGTTTGGAGGGAGGCTGGATAGAAGAAGTATATCCAAATTTTATTGGGAAAATCTCCAGCCCCCTGGTTAAGCCTCTCGATGTGATTGCTGCCTCAGATCTGGTTTTTGGCGCCCTGCCCTCCGGGGTTGGGGAACCCTTTGCCGGCGCCTGTCTTGAGAAGGGTATTAATTTTATTGACCTTTCTGCGGATTTCCGTTTTGGCGATGACGAAGAAACTTTTAAGGCCTGGTATGGAAAGGGTTTTATTATTCCGGAACTTAGGAAACGATCCGTATACGGTCTTCCGGAACTTAATCGCGAGCAGATAAAAACCCTGGCAGCTTCCGCTCCGGTGATAATCGGCAATCCGGGTTGTTATCCCACAGGTGCTTCTCTGGGCATTTATCCCGCCCTGGCAAAGGGACTTTACAGGGGGGAAGGGGAAACCATAATTATTGATGCAGCATCCGGGGTAACAGGCGGCGGCCGGGAACCCCAAAAATCTTTCCACTTTCCGGAATGTTTCGATTCAGTTTCTCCCTATAAAATAGGCGCCCACAGGCATCTTCCCGAGATAAGCCGGAACCTTGCGATGATGTCGTCCGGAAGCGGTGGCGACGCGCCGGCTATAATTTTTACTCCGCACCTTGCGCCAATGAACCGGGGCATACTCAGTACCATATATATCCCGCTAAAAGAGGAATGGCAGGCAGAGGGAGCGGGAACTGTTTCCGCGCCGCGTCCGCCTGCCGGTGAAATAGAGGCAAAAACCACGGAAATCAGGGAGCTTTACGCGGCTTTTTACAAAAACGAACCTTTTATTCGCATACTTCCGCCGGGAGTTATCGCTGCCACCGGCAGGGTAAGGCAATCCAACTTTTGCGATATTTCGATACATTTGGATCAGCAGGGCCGCACGCTTATAATCATAAGTGCAATAGACAACATGGTAAAAGGAGCAGCAGGCCAGGCGATTCAAAATATGAATATATTAATGGGGTTTGATGAAACCTATGGTTTAAATGCAATCCCGTCGATGTTTTGAAAATGGGGAGTTTTTATGAGTGAACCAAAAGAAATCAATGGAGGGATTTGCGCTCCGGTTGGCTTTCGGGCTGGAGGAATTCTCTGCGGTATCAAGGCCTCTTCCAAAAAGCGCGATCTGGCCCTTATTTATTCCGAAAAGTCCTGCACTGCCGCGGCTGTTTTTACCCAAAACAAGGTCAAAGCCGCAAGCGTACAAATAAGCCAGGAAAATATTGCGGGTGGTATTCTTAGGGCCATAATTGCCAATTCCGGAAACGCCAATGCCTGTACCGGCAGTGAAGGCCTGGCTGCCGCCCGGAAAATGGCGAACCTTGCGGCAGATCTTTTTGCCATAAGTCCCGCCCATGTGGCGGTGGCTTCTACCGGTGTTATTGGCGTACCACTGCCGATCGCCGCCATAGAGAGCAGCATAGAAGCTCTGGGGAATTCCCTTAGGGGAGACGAAGCCGGCCATGCCGCCGCCATGGAAGCAATCATGACTACGGATACACGTAAAAAAGAAGCCTCGGTGGAGATAGAGATAGATGGCAGGCCGGTACGAATAGGAGGCATGGCAAAAGGTTCCGGAATGATACATCCCAATATGGCAACCCTGCTCTGTTTTATCACAACAGATGCAGCAATATCCAGGGAAGCCCTTGATGCATGTTTGCGCAAAGCAGTGGGCCATTCATTTAACCGCCTCTCTGTAGACAGGGACACCTCAACCAACGATTCGGTTATCATCATGGCAAACGGCCAGGCGGGGAATTCACCCATCAGCAACGGCAGTTCCGGTTATGAGATCTTTGAGGAGGCCCTTGAAGCTGTCTGTGTAAAGCTTGCCCGTGCCCTTGCCAGGGACGGAGAAGGGGCGACGAAACTGGTGACCGCAGCCGTTTCCGGTGCGGCTGACGAAAAAACCGCGGAAATCCTTGCAAAGGCCGTGATTTCTTCAAGCCTGGTAAAGGCCGCCTGTTTTGGCGCAGACGCCAACTGGGGCCGCATCCTCTGCGCCATGGGTTATTCAGGTGCGGATTTCATCCCCGCCGAAACCGATGTAAGCTTCGCAAGCGGTGGAGAAGAAATTTCTGTCTGCCGCGGCGGGGCGTCTCTGCCTTTTTCGGAAGAAGATGCCAAGAGGATACTAAGCCGGGAAGAGATCGAAATCCTCATAGAAACGGGAACTGGATCCGGCTATGCAAAGGCATGGGGCTGCGATTTAACATACGATTATGTAAAAATCAACGGCGATTACCGTTCCTAGGGAAGTTCAGCATGAATGGAAATTTAAACAACGCTGACAGGGCGGAGGTTCTTGTTAACGCCCTGCCGTATATTCAGAGATTCCGCGGAAAGACTGTGGTGGTTAAGTACGGCGGGAATGCAATGATCAACAACGATCTTAAAGCCGCTGTAATCCAGGACGTGATACTCATGGCCTGTGTGGGAATCCGTACGGTACTGGTTCATGGCGGCGGGCCGGAAATTGAGGCAATGCTGAAAAAAACCGGCAAGGAAACCCGCTTCATCGGCGGACTTCGGTATACCGACGATGAAACAATGGAAATAGTTCAGATGGTTCTCTGCGGTAAGGTTAACAAAGACATCTGTTCCCTGATTCAACAGAGGGGAGGCAGGGCCATGGGGCTTTGCGGTATCGACGGCGCTCTGCTCCAAGCCAGCCGTATCAGCAGAGGGGGAGAAGATCTTGGGCTTGTGGGAGATATAGATAAAGTGGATACAAGGCTTCTCAATTCCGTTCTGGATTCCGGGGTAATTCCCGTAGTGTCTTCCGTGGCTTACGGAACAGGCGAAGACGAGGGCCGTTCGCTCAATGTCAACGCTGACATTGCCGCAGCAAAAATCGCCGGCGCCCTTGGGGCAGAGAAGCTCCTCCTTATGACAGATGTGCAGGGAATACTGCGTAACCTGAATGATCCGGATTCCCTGATCAAGGAAGTCAGCCGGGAAGATCTTGAAACCCTCAAAAAGGACGGAACTGTGAGCAGGGGCATGATTCCAAAAGTGGACTGCTGTATTCTCGCTCTAGACGGCGGTGTTAAGAATGCCACCATCATCGATGGCCGTATGCCCCATGCGCTTTTAATAGAACTTTTTACTGATGAGGGAATTGGGACAATGATTAGCTAGAAGGATTATTTTTCAAGGAGATTATCATGAATGATGTTTTTATGAACACATACCACCGGCTGCCGGTAATTTTTTCCAGGGGGGAGGGCGCCTGGCTTACGGATATTAACGGGAAAAAATATCTGGACTTTACATCGGGTATTGCTGTAAATTGTCTTGGCCATGCCTTTCCGGCTCTGGTAAAGGCGATTTCCGATCAGGCTGCAAAGCTTAACCATACAAGCAATTATTTCCTAAGCGATACATCCGCGGCTTTCGCTGAAAAGCTTGTGGCTGCCTGCGCCGGCGCAGGAATGAAGAAAGTCTTTCTGGCAAATTCCGGAGCCGAAGCCAATGAAGGCGCCTGCAAACTGGCCCGGAAATATTCGCTGGTCAGGCACGGCAGGGGAAGGCATACCATCGTAACCTTAAGGGGAAGTTTTCATGGCCGGACCATTACCACGCTTTCCGCTACAGGCCAGGATAATTTTCATAAAGACTTTGGACCTTTTACCGAAGGATTTGTCTATGTGCCCGGCGGGGACCTGGATGCCCTTGACAAGGCGCTGGATCCCAATACAACAGCGGGTTTCCTGGTTGAGGCAATCCAGGGTGAAAGCGGCATAAGGCTGCAGTCCGCCGAGTACCTCACCGCCGCTGCAAAGCTCTGCGCGGAACGTGACATACTCCTGATGTTCGATGAAGTCCAGACCGGCATGGGCCGGACCGGAACCTTCCTTGCCTGTGAAGGTTTCGGTATTAAACCGGATGTAGTTACCCTGGCAAAAGGGCTTGCAGGCGGACTTCCCGCCGGGGCTTTCCTTGCCGGCGAAAAGGCTGCCCAAATTCTGGATATTGGAGATCACGGTTCCACCTTCGGGGGAAATCCGGTTGCCGCTGCTGCGGGCCTTGTGGTTCTGGACATTGTAACAAACCCGGAATTTTTATGCAGCATAACGCGGAAGGGAGAGAAGATAAAGGAAATTCTTGCATCCTGGAAGCATCCAAAAATTACCGATATCCGGGGCAGGGGACTTATGACTGGAGTGGATATTAATGCGGATGCCTGGTCTGTACTTGAGGCGGCGATCGGAGTTGCGCAAGCGCCGCCGGCGCAAAAATCCGCGTCTCAGCCGGCGGAAACCGGTCTTCTCCTCCTTACCGCCGGCAAGCAGACCCTGCGTCTCCTTCCACCCTATATCATAAGTGACGCTGAGCTGGAACAAGGACTGGATATATTAAAAAGAGTATTGTAGTATTGTTTTTATGAAAAATATCATTCATGTGGACGCCTAGTGAACATCAGGGATTGTGACAATAAATACGAAAAATATTTAAAGCTCCGCCTTAAAAACACTCCCAACCTTTTGCTTTTGCTTAACCGGGAAGGCTCAATAGATTTTTTAAGCGATTCTTTTTCCAGCCTTATAGGAGAAGAAAAAAGCAGGTATATCATTAACCGGCCCTTTGTAGAACTCTACAGGATTTTTCCAACTGACTCGAGTGCGGAAATAGGACAGGCAATAATCAATAAAATCAAAAACAGCCGCAATATTTCCATTACCCAGCTTAAGGCTGATTTTACCGACAGCTTTGTCCCGGATCCATATATTTTACAGGTTATTCCCCTCCTTGACAATGACGGCAGTTTCGAAGGAATGCAGGTAACCTTGTATAACGAAAACACCATGCTGCATGCCGAAACAGAGAACCAGCTCCTGGCCCTGATGGAATACGCACCCTTATCATGCACGCTCAGGGATGAGAATAATCATATAATTGCATGCAACCAGGAAACGGTGCGCATGTTCGGAGTCTCAAGCAAAAATGATGTGATTCAGCATTTTGAAACTTTCTACCCGGAGTATCAGCCTGATGGCATGCTCTCTGAGGAAAAAAGAAGGATTTTTACCGAGGAAGTAATTAAAAAAGGCTATATAGAATATGAATGGATATATACCTCCGCCTCAGGCGAAAGCATACCCGTAAATGCTACTATGGTTGTAATTCCATGGTACGAGAGCTTTCGCATAGCGGTCTATGCCCGTGATATGCGGAATATCAAAGCCAAGGATGAAGCCATACGACAGGCTGAGTATGCAAATGCCGCCAAAAGCAATTTCCTTGCCAACATGAGCCACGAGATACGCACACCCATGAATGCCATTATTGGAATGAGTGAACTTATACGCACCGATAACTTTGATGAACAGCAGAAGGAATTTTTCGAAGATATTAAAAATATGTCCCGGGCGCTTTTAAAAATCATCAATGACATTTTGGACTTTTCCAAAATCGAAGTGAACAAGATGACACTTTCACCTGTACACTTTAACTTGCGGGATGTCGTTGATAATATGGTTTCGCTTTTCAGGTTTACCGCCCGGGGGAAAGGACTTGATTTTGATTTTTCCTTTGAACCCGGAACCATGGAATTCGCCTATGGAGATGATGTAAGGATTCGGCAGGTTGTTACAAATATCCTCAACAATGCAATAAAGTATACAAGGCATGGTTCGGTCAAATTTCGTGTGGGATCTGCCATCCTGAACGGGAAAGACTATACGGTTTTTACAGTCTCTGATACCGGAATAGGGATAAAGGAAGAAGATTCCGCCAAACTCTTCAGCCAGTTTGAACGGTTTGATACCAGACTTAACCGCGATATAATCGGAACCGGCCTGGGTCTGGCAATTGCAAAACGCCTCACAGACATGATGGGCGGGTTTTTTAATGTAGAGAGCGAGTACGAAAAAGGCTCGGTTTTTTCCGTATATTTGCCCCTAAAAAAAGGAAACCCTTCCAAAATGCAAAAGGCAGTCGAATCGGGTACAATCATTGCGGATCCTTCAATACAGGTCCTTGTTGTAGACGATAATCCCGTTAATCTCAGGGTTGCAAATGTCTTTCTCTCCAAGTACCAGATCATGGCTGAATTTGCCGAGAGCGGCGAGGACGCATTGGAAATTTTAAAGAGCAAAAAATATGACCTTATTTTTATGGATCACATGATGCCTCTGATGGACGGCCTNGAAACTACGGCCATTATCCGAAAAATGGATTCTGCGCCCTGGTACAAGACAGTACCAATAGTGGCATTAACCGCAAATGCAGTGGAAGGAACCAGGGAGCTTTTTCTCCGAAGCGGAATGAATGATTTTATTTCAAAACCAATTGAGGTAAAGGAACTTAACCGTGTCCTGACCAGGTGGCTGCCTGCCGATAAAATCCGTTATGTGCAAACAGAAAATGAAGCTGTTCCCAAAAAACCCCTGCCGGATTCAGCTCTGCCCAGGAAAGAACAGCCTGTTTTAAACAAGGCAGTGGGGCTAAACAATTCCAGCGGAGACGAGAGACTTTTTATTCAGCTGCTTCGGGATTTTTACAAAGTTCACCGTAATGACCTGGACAAGCTTAAGGCAGCCTGGCAGGCAGGAGATCGAAGGACCGCCTGCCGTCTGGCCCATACCCTGAAAAGCTCCTCCGCCATTATCGGCGCCCAGCTGTTCAGCAGGATTGCCTATAAAGCCGAAACAGCCCTGAATGAAAAATCCAATGAAAGTACCGGGTCCATAGATAAGATCGTCGCCGAACTGGAACCGGTTTTTACGACCCTTGTCAGGGAGATAAGCGGCCTTCTCTCCTCGGAAGTCAATCAAAGCAAGGCTCTTCCCTTTGACAGGGATAAAGCCCTTGTATTGATTCCAAAATTGATTCCCCTTCTTGAAAGGTCCGATTGTTCGGTCTTTGGACTCCGCGATGAAATAGATGTTATCTTTGCATCCTATGGGGAAAAGGGAGAGGAACTGCTCAGGCTTGTGGATGAATTCGAATTTCCCAGGGCAGCGAAACTCCTTTTAGAGATCAGGGATGAGCTGGACAATAATTTTTCAGGTATATAATCGCTGATGCGCCTCTTCATTGCGATCAATTTTAGTGAAAAAATAAAAAATCAAATTCTGGAACTTCAGGAACAGCTCCGCAGTCAAAGCTCAAAGGGGAATTTTACCAAACCCGCGAATTTTCACATAACTCTTGCCTTTCTTGGAGAAACTCCCGAAGAAAAAATAGAAAGTATTTGCCGGATCATTGATGATATTCAAATTACCGGATTCGAATTGTGTTTTAACCATACAGGCTGCTTTACCCACAGCCGCAAGGAACTATGGTGGGTAGGCGCTGATCCCAAAAGTCCCGGCCTTTCCATTTTAGCAAGCATTCAGGGACAGCTCATAGACCGCCTTCTAAAAGCCGGCTTTTCTGTTGACACCCGTCCATTCAGGGCACACATTACACTGGGCAGAGAAATTAAGCATCCTTCTCCCATATATCTGTCTCCTCCCCGGATTATTGTAAATGTAAGGAGCATAAGCCTCATGAAGTCGGATCATGTTTCAGGCGGGATGAGGTATACGGATATGTACACCAAACTATAATTTATCGAACTGTTTGCTGCAAATGGCATTGAGTAAACATACAGATGCTGGAATACGACCCTGCGGGCCGTTTGTCG
>JGI24702J35022_10001637_pt1 | contig 13881 bp, 6 predicted proteins | sample TergutTh196P4_FD_35022 | JGI IMG/M metagenome (IMG submission 35022)
ACGGCGTCGTACCAGTTGCCCTCGACCTCGCCCACCCACCACGAGCGTTCAACACTGTCTCCGGGGTAATGGTAGGCGCCGCGCAACGTGGCGTTCCTGTTTGCAAACAGGTCGATGCTGACGATGTTTGATACTTTTGGATAGTTGCCCGGCAGACCGTCTTTCAGGTCGAGTTCCATCTGTATTTTCATCCAACCTGCTGGCATGATGTCGCCTGCCGGAAGCAGGGACAGTTCGGGGGCAAACTTTTGACGGGCATTCTTCTCTTCTTTATTTCCTGTATTTCCTGTCGAACAGGCGGTCAATAATCCTCCGACGCCTAAACTGCCTGTCACGCCTGCTACGGCTACATTCGATAAAAATGCGCGCCTGCTTAATGTCGATTTTTGGGGGGGCAGGTGATTGATGGATGCTGAAATTGATTCTTTTGAAGTCATTGCCACTTTAATTTGATAAATTTAGTTTCCCATGGTTTCAAGGTTATTTGTTCCGCTTGCCCAATCCGGTTTCCATTGGCATCGCAAGGCTCATGGATCAAGTTGCCCAATACCGGCGATGTGGCCTCAAAGATGGTCGGTTTTCCACCGATCTCACGTATTTGCAACAACACTGCCTTTTCGTTTTCCACCGGTCGCATGTTCACTAACAGCACATGATCCGGTTTTATTTCGAGGATGGAACCGCAGGTTGCACCTTTCGCTCCGGTTTTTCCGGCTTGCAAGACTCTTGTGGGCATTGGTATCCGGGCGCCCCAGGCAAACCTGGTGGCAAATTCCACACTGCTGTCAGTTGAAGAGGTCAGGAAATAGGTCCACTCGAACTCGCCATGCTGATCGGCATTGAAGTTGGTGTTCCAATGGTTGTTCATGGGCCAGGAATAGATGTTACCGGTTTCGGGCAAGGCATTTTCCCGGAACCGGCCGCAGTTGAACCCTCCCAACTGTACCAGCGACACTTCCTGGCTGCCCATGAGTATCTGGCCGTCAGCGTTGCGTACCGTTGCAAAGTTTTGGGCGTTATTCCAGTCGTTGGACGAACCGGGTATCTGGTCGATTCCGGCTTGAACAGTACCTCCGGGTACGTCATAGAATATTTTTCCGTCAGGAAGTTCAAACGGGAATGAAACATACACTCCCTCGGGGGTCATTACCTGTTTTTTACGGAGCAGATGCACAAAGTCAATTCGTTTGACGGTTTTGAATACCCTTATTTCGAACATGTAGTTCTTTTCGCCTGTACCGGCTTCCGTTTCACCGCGAAACACCCAACTATCCCATATAGCCCCCTCGTTATATCGTTCAAACCACACTTTGTCCAATCCTGTACGTTTGGCTTGAGGGTACAAGGTAAGGTGACCCGGACGGCTTTCGAGTGTTTCATAAATAAATTCGCCCAACTGCCAATCCGCGTCTCCGGAAAGTATTTCCCGATTCAATTCCCTGTCATAAAGATGGCTGATGGCGCCTTTTTCGGGGTTGACAGTCATGCGATACCACCGGTTTTCAACTGTTGTACTGTTCAATTTTTCCGAAGAAGCAAATGTGACGGGCGGCTCGTTCTTGACATGGATGAAATACTGCCTGTAGCCCAATGCCGGCACGTCGGTCACCCAGAAAGTCCAGTAGGTGCCATCCGAATGACTTTCGGTTGCCTGCATCGGAATAATATTTCCCGTTTCGTCTACAATTTCCACTTTTTTGTTGCGCGGAAGAATCTCGTGGTCAATATAGGCTTCCGCCAGTCCGCTGTGTTTCCAGTTGTGCGGGTTGAACACGGTGATGGACGGCACATCGGCGCGTGGAATGTACATTTGCAGCAATCCCAATGCAGTTTCGCCGATGGGGCGTGAACGGCGGTACGCTTCCCAGGCATACGACATTTTCAGCGAGCGCTGTTCCATGGTGTGTTTTCCGAAAGGGTCGTTTACACTTGCATGGAATCCAAAGGTGTGTTCGTCATAAAACAGCAACGCTTTATTCACTCCGTCTATTTCGCGGTGGATACCGTCGGGCATTTCCGAGCCCAGCATTTTGGCCATCGACAGGGCTATCTGATTGGCGATGACATCAGCATGCGCCAGACGCGAGGTGGCGGCTTCGCGTGCGCCCGAACCGATGCCGTCGTTCCACCAGTCGGGCCAGGCGCCGCGAATGGTCTGCAACGTGTGTCCGTATTTCTGTTCTACTTCCCTGAAGAAGTCTGTCGGAATGGCCGAACGCATTTTTGGAGATTCGTACTTTTCGTTCCATTTTCGGATGAGTGACTGGCCTGCGGTCGATGGCGGGGCATTATCGGTAAAATAACCCGAATATTGCAGCGAAATAATATCAAACGGGTAATGGATCGTATCCATCGTGTTCAGGTATTCAAACACCTTTTTTTCAAAAGCAGCAAAATCATCCTTCTCGATACCCAAGAAATTGCCATACATGTAATGCTCCGCCCGAAAAGCAAGCGTTTTCTTACCCGAAGGCGATTCCCACCAGAAGGCAGTCGGTTTGTCGAATGAAATCAAGGCTTTATATCCGTGCGTTCCCATGTTGAGATATTTGATGCCCATATCAGGGAAAAACTCACTGAAACACCATCCGATACCGTTCACATCGTTCTGCATGGCTGTCTCCACCTTTAATCCGGCCTCTTTAAACTGTTGAATGGGATAGAGTGAGGCGGCAAGCGTCTGTTCATCGGGCATCTCATTGAAATTGAAGTACATGCCTGCTATTTCGATGCGACCTTCGGCCACCCGTTTCTTCAGCCGTTCGATCTGTTCTGCCGGACGCCATTTCAGGTATTCGCTCACCGCCCATGCCGCTTCGCATGTCCATCGGAAACGGGCGTCATCGGGCCACGGGTCGGTGGCGTCGCAATAATCCAGCGCATAGTCGATAAAACGGATATGTTCGGCTAATATTTCCGTTTGCGAACGGGTGTACCCAATGTCGGTATGGGAATGTTGCACAAAGTTTACCTTCCAGTTACGTATGGGCTGCAGTGTTATTTCCTGTTTTTGCACTTTGCCGTTGATATTGGTTTCGACAGTTGCTGTTTGTGTGGACGACACCGGTTCTACGAGCACATCGGCGCTGTTGTAACCCAACGACAGGGGCACTTGTCGGGTGATGCCTCCAATGGTAATTTTTGCAGTGGCTGGTGCGCCAAAATAATGAATATCCATCGAAACAGGCTGAGAGAAGCCTTGTGTGTTTTTCAGGATGGCAGGTCGGGGCGTGGCCTGTATTTCCGACTTGACGGGCGATTCGAATACCATGCACCAACTGTCGGTGCCGGCATTGCTCCCAACCATACGCAATTGCAGCGGTGCGCCGACGTTGAGATGTTTCTTCGGGATGCGCAGGTAAATGTAACCGATACGGTCTTCATTGCGTGTGTTCATCACCGGTCGGAAACTCAAACGCGAACCGTCGCTGGCATTGATGTCCCAGGCGTTCATACTGCCGGTAGTCATTGTAAATTTTTTGTGACCGTTGATAAGCAAGTCGACCGTAGCAGGCACTTTACCGTACATCACACCGGATTCGCCTGCAATCCATACGAAAGTTACATGTCCGGCGCTGATTTTGGCAGGCAATGTTTCGGTTTCCCACTCGATAGTCTGATTACCTCCGGTGGTGTTGACAATGAGTGCACGATTGGCATACGGCAGGTGTGATTCATGGTTGACAGAATTGCCGGAAATACTTCTCGCGTATCCCTGCAACAACAGGTCATCTTTCTGTAAAGGCGACATCTGCGCGTTGGTCACTGTCCACAAAGATAGCAAACAGATAATTGAAATGATTGATTTTGACCTCATCATATTAATTAGTTGATTTTTTTACTTTATCAATGATCGACTGAATAAAGTCCTGTTCATAATTCCACACAACTTTATTGTTGGACGGCCCCACGGGTTTTCCAATTTTCTTGCGGTCTGCCAGGGCTTTCTTCGTATTTAACGCTGCATCCATTTTTGCTTTAAAATACTGCATTTCTTTCATCTGTGTTTCAGTAACAAAACCGTCACACAGTAAATCCTGCCATAATATGCCCGGTACACCTCCCGCATCGTAAGTCGCTTTCCACCACGGATAAACTGCACAAAGCACGTGTATCATAGCGCCGGATATCTTGTTTGTCGTGTTATAATAGATGGTATAATTTTCGTCTCCATATCGGGAATTGATCACAACGTCACGCATGTTGTCGAACTGTGGCAACCACATGGACTCTATCCCCTGCTTCGTGGTCGCGCTTATCAACTCATGCACTTCCGACGGAGTATACGGCAATGTAGTATAATCGGAATGTGAACGGAACAGTTTGCTGTATATGATATCCTCGGCAATTATGGCATTTCGCCGCTGGCTGTAATAGGCATGTCGGTAGTGGTCGTTGTCGACGGTTGGGTCAATACCGGCTACAACAGCATTGCCTCCTTCAGTGCGAAGGGCCATTTTCGTATATGGGTCTATCTTTCGAATTTCAGCGAGCAGGTCGTTGTAGTTTTTGATGCGCATTTGGGTGCGGAACTCATCCAAGTCGTTTACGGCCGCGTTCCAGTCATGAAAGGGCAAGTTACGGTTCCGATATTCGTATTTGTGTCCGTATGGGTTTGCTTTTTGCCCGTCTTCCGGGTTGATGTCTTCAAAACTTCTGTAAGCGCTACCCCAGACAAGGTTAACAGCCTCTATATTTGTGTATTTTTTTCTGACCCATTCCTGGAATCTCACAATCGACGAATCACCCATGGGAAAACGGGTGTGAATGTCGTATCGCATCCATCCGCGCGTATCTTCAACGCTGAAGGCGAGTATGTTGTCGGGGTCGCGCCAGTAGTTGTCGCCAAAACGCTCCATTTGGTATAAATAGGTTATCCCTGCTGCGATGGGCAGGTTTGGGTCGGAATAATCGGCTTCAAGCGCCGCGCCGTGAAGTAGCGTGAAGTCTCTTCCTGAAATCCACTTTGCAATATTCGCTACCGACAGACGGCCCAGCGGATATACGCCCATTCCCTCCTGCTTTATTTCCAGTAGCCGCGCAACGTCAGAAGAATACTTGATGGCATCGGCAAATGTGTTGCTTATTACTTCGCCATTACGGATGCTACTGAAACAGTCGTACAGCCACGGCATACCTGTTGTTGTGATAACGTTTACGCCGCAAGACTTCATATCCAGCATGTCTTTTACGATGCTTTCGGCAGGGTATGGCGAAACCTGTATATTTGCCCGCATATCCGCCATGGATTGTGTAAATATGACCGGCTGCTTTAAGCCGTTTTCGACAACATAATTCTTGTTTTGCGCATTATAAATTAATGTTAAGTCATCGTTTATGATGACCGGTATAACAGCGGTACATATCCCGGCAGGTTCCGATGTTATCAACTTTGCTACAATCTGTTCCGTCCACGGTGCAGACTGTATATATAGAACAGATGACACCTTTTCTTCGCTCAATCCGTTCCTGTACTGTTCGTACGATGTCATAAATTCTTCAAAGTAATGTAACCATGAAGGACTGTTCCATGTCTTTCCGTTCATTGATATACTGAATTGCCGGGGTTCTTTGACAGCGGGACGATCACTTGCGGTAAACTCCATAGTAGCAATATAAAACCACCTGCCATCCCAAATATTCACATAGGGTTGATAATCTTCTTCTGTTCGGTAAAATGCCCGCATGACAACTCGATATTTGCCTTCGGTTAGTCCGTGGCTCTGTGGCGTTTTATTGGCTTCCCCGCCTTTATCGGTAATAAAGTTGACCCAAAATTCACGCGATTCGCCCGGATAAACATATGTCAGTTCTCGTATGTACATATTATTGGGGACTCCCACATGGATATATTTTCCATCAGCATCCTTTTTCTCCAATTGGGGATAAAATGCAAAACCGCCTATGCCTTCCGGGTCAAGAATACTGTTTCCGGTATTGGTGAAACGAAAACGCAACCACACGACATCACCGGCTTGAACATCTGAAGAACGGATCAATGGCGTGGTATCGTAGTTAGGATACTGTGCAGCAGGGCTGTCAGTATTGTCAGGCGACATGTAATTGCGTGCATTTTCACGTAAAGTTCCCGTCACATAGCCTAAATATTCAAAATCAAGTTTCAACTCGCCGGGAATGGATAAATCGTATAAATCCCGTCCGTTGCGTTGAGACTCCTTTTCGAACGCAGTGGCAGATACCGTTACGGGAGATTTAATTTCGCTTTTCCTTGTCAGGGTGTATTCTAATGGCACAATGTCATAGGGTCGTATTGTTTTGGGAAAAGAATATTCCAATTTCATAAAATCATTTTCTATTACGCCCGCAGTCTTTTCGGTGTGATCATACAGATTGAGCATGCCTGTCTTTTGGGCTTCACGGCTCAGTGGATTATAAATCACGCCTTCATCGGCATGTAGTTCATAACCCGTCAGTGGCGCGGCTACAGGTTCTTTCGGGATCAGTTTTACGTTTTTCGTATCGCTACCACAACCTGTCAGCAGGCTCAAAGATATGGTAAATGCCATTATCCATATCCATATATTTTTTTTATTCATTTGTGTGTTCATTGTTCTTTTACAGTTTTAATTTGATGAATTTATTTTCAAAAGGGATAAAACGGGTTTCTTTCAATCCGGTTTGCAGGGGTTCTTCCAGGGCATTGACCACCGAAAATTCCACTATTTTTCCTGTGCTGCCGGTTATCTGCAATGTTGTTGATACCCCGTCCAGTTCCCTGACATTAATGAGGACATAACCTTCCTCCAGCGACGGTGTGGCCGAAGTCATCAGCAAGTTATCCTTACTGAAGCGGAATGACGAGTCGCTTGTCGGCAGGTTGTTGGCTTTGCCTTCGGGCATGATCCTTGCATAGACGGGCACGCGCGAACTCCATCCAAAGCGCGTAGCAAAGGTATTTGAGACATCGCTGTCCGAAGTGAGGTAATAACTCCACCGCAATTCGCCTTCCTGCGAAGCGCGGAAGTTGGTGAACCAGTAATTGTTGGTGACCCATGAATATACATGGGGAGCGTCGTATGTTTTCCTGCGCTGTCCCGTCCACAATCCGCCCAACTGGAACAGTGGCGCCAGGTCGCTTCCTATGATGATCTGCGCTTTGCCGTTGCGGGCTGCCACGAAATTCTGAACCGTGTTCCAGTCCGTAGCGGTTCTTTCGAGTTGATTTTCGCGCGAACTGACCACGCCGCCCTGCACGTCGAAATACAGTCGGGCATTGTCCAGCCGGAACGGGAAGGCGACATAGATCCCGTCGGGATCGGTGATGGGCGTCTTTCGGAGGGCATAATGCAGTTCTATCCGTTTTTCGTGATGGAACAGACGTATTTCAATTTTCACCCCGAATCCGTCATCGCAACATCCGGACTTGCCCGTTATCAGGACACTTTGATAAATCGCGCCGTTGGCGCCTGCCTGAACGTGAACATCCGTCAATCCACTGCGCTCAAATTCCGTCAATGATAAATTTAGCGTCTGGCTACGGTTGCCCAGCAATGATTCATATACCAGCGCGCCTAATTGCCATGACGACGCCGGGTCAACCATCTCCAACTGCAATTTTTTATCAAACAGACGCGTGATGCTGCCTGCCTGCCTGTCAAAAACGATTTTAAAATATTCGTTTTCAACCGTGTCACTGTTCAGCGCGGCGTGCGGTAGCGCAGGCGCGCTGTCCGTGCCCGTGACGATACGGTACGTTTTGTAACCCATGGGCGGGAGGTCTTCCGCATAAATGGCGTAGTAGGCGCCTTCGGTACGTGAACGTAAATATTGTGTTTTCAACTCTTTGCCCGTTTCATCCATCACCCTGAACGACCGGTTATGGGGAATGATCTCGTGGTCGACGTATAATTCTACCGCTCCCGAGCGCGACCAGTTTAGCGTATTGTAAAATGTAACTGTCGGGTATTCGCCACGGTTGATGTCGCCCTGTAACAGGCCTATGGATGTTTCGTACATGATTTGGGCTGTTTTTAGGGCTTCCCATGCGTAGGATGATTTTTCGCCCCACTGCTCCATGCTGTTTTCGCTCATCGGATCGGCGATACTTTCGGCGGCCCCGAAGGTGTGTTCGTCGTAAAACAACAGGTTTTCATGTGCATGTCTGATTTTATCGGGCACATGCGGCGGCAACTGTTTTTCTTTCAGTACCGCCATCGAGAGCAATCCCTGGATGGCGATCATGTCGGAATGTGTTTTCCGTGCGGCTGCCGTTTCGCGGGCTGCCGAACCGAAACCGTCCGTCCACCAGTCGGGATAGGCTACACGGTACACCGGCAACTGATCGGCATATTTATCGGTGACGTAATCCATGAACTCGTGAAATACGGCGCTTCTGAGTTTGGGCGTGGCATAGGTATTGTTCCAGTCGCGTATCAAATCATTTTGACGCATGGACGGAGGCGAATTATCGGTCAGGTAGCCGGAATACTGGAGCGAAACGGCATCAAACGGATAACCTCTCTGTTCGAGGCTTTCGATATAATCGAAAAAGGCAGGCGCCATTTCCTTATATCCAACCCTGTCGATACCCCAGTAGTTTGCCAGGTGGTAAAGGTCGCTGCGGATCGAGAAGACCTGTTTGCCCGACGGCGATTCCCACCTGTAAACGGTCGGCTTGTCGAACGGTACTGTTGCGCGAACGCCGTGCGAGCCAATCGTAAAATACCTGACGCCGATGTCGGGCATATAGTCGGCCAGACACCACGCAATGCCGTTCACATCGTTTTGCATGGCCGAAGTGACGGGAATCCCCAACTTCTTAAATTCGCGGATAGGTTCCAAAAAAGTTTTCAACGAATTTTCGTCCACCATTTCGCTCATGTTGACGAACATTCCGGTTACTTCAATCCTGCCTTCCCTGATATATTTCAAGAATTTATCCATCTGTTCCCGGGGCCTGTTTTGCAGATATTCCCTTACCGCCCATGAAGCCTCGCATGTCCACCGGAACTTTGCATCGTCGGGGTAATGGTCGGTCAGTTCGCAGTATTCAATGGCATAATCGATATACCGGATATGCTCGGCCAATATTTCCGTCTGGGATTTGGTATAGCCGATGTCGGTGTGCGTATGCTGCACCAGATAAACTGTCCGTGATTTCACGGGTGTAGCCTTCACGGTTGTTTGGGCAATGATTTTTGATTTTACAGACAATGCAACTGTTACATCTGTTTCCCGCTTCACTTCGGGTACGCTGATTTCAATCGTGTTGACCCCTTTGTTCAGTACCGTCTTTTCTGAAAATTTCCCGTCAATCAACAGATCGGCTGTCTGTGTTTTTCCGGAATGAATCGCCTGTAAACTGATCGGCTGGCGCAGTTCCCGGTTTTTTCCATAGATAAGTCCCTGCTGAACATTCGATGCGATAATGTCTGTTCCGCCGGTTGCCGGTTCGGGTTGCAGCGGGCAGGCTGTCGACAATGCGAGGTGGTCGAACACCACCCAGTGCGCTCCGTAAAGTGTTTCTCCGTATTGAGAACTGCTACCGTGTTTAGAGGTAATAATTATGGTATTCGTCCCTTTTTTCAGTACATTCGCGGGAATGTCAATGATGGTCGACAGTTTTTCAGGATTGGCTTTCCGGACGGAAAAATAATCGTGGAATCCGCCGGGAGGCGCCTGTACTTTCAGTTTATAGTCATTGACCATAAATTCCAGCATGGGAGGCGAAAAATGCGTTTCCACGTAATGCACCTCCAGCCGCGCGGGACACGGCTCGGGCATATCCACGATACCGAAACGGATAACGATTTGTCTGGAAGAACTGCCCGCCCAATGGTCAAACGGCCCGGGCAAAATAAACGGAAAATCCGTTCCCGGATCACTTGTTCCGATTTCGTAAACCGCCGGCTGATTTCCGAATTTTTGGGCATACTGCAAAAAATCATACGGTCCCAGCGCAAATTCTGCCGCGCTTTGATCCTTTTGACCTATTTGCCAAAAAACCGGCATGGATTGGGAAAAAACAATACCCGTCCATACGACGAGGATGAATGAGAAGATCACACACTTTTTCATGTTGCTTATTTTATGCAGTCTAAACTTTATGTTTCCCAGACAAAACGATAATTGAACCTTCTGTTGGGCGCTGTATCACTATTGAGGCAATCTCTGCGTCTACTCTTGATTCGCGTGATTTATCGTTTTTTTAAGATGATTAAATTTATCCTTTTGTTACCTGCGATGGAGGTAAAACTTTTGTCATCCTCATCTCCTGTGAAATATATCATTAACTCATTGCCTTTTATGACAAAACTTTTCGCATTATCCAAAGCCCACACCATATCCCTTTCTTCATGAGGATTTGGTACATATATTTTAGTAGAGCCACAAAATGTAAGGTTAATTAAATTTCCGGATAATGAACAAAGCCAACCACCGCCATTATAAGTACTATGTAGTACCCAGACTTTAGATTGACTGTACATCCCAGTTTCTGAATCATAAACTTCACATACTGTATCAGTGGGTGCAACAGGTATATCGAGGTATGCGTTTGTTATATTAACTACATCGGAAATATTCTTTCCGTCTTCAGTGTATGCAAACTTCACACAATCCCATTCTCCAATAAGAAGTTCAGTATCTATCGTTCCACTTTCTGACAGATTGAACGAAATTAATTCATCAGATAATGTCTCCTCAGGCAGGTCGGCCTCATTTCTATTTTGGCACGACCAACTAAACACGACACACAACGTCAAAATTGCGACCTTTTGCAAACGCTCAAAGGATTTTTTGATTTTTCTCCTCATGATATTTTTAAATTTAAATTATTGATTACTGGAATTACTTCTCTTCCCGTATCAAAATTCGGTATTGTCTTAAATGTGTGGATTTTCATATTTATCTATCAGATTACATGAGTATTAGTTTTATCTACCAACAGATTTGAGACATGACCCAAAATTCATAGAGAAACTCATGGGTGTTCCACCTTCACTTATTTGTCCAAACATATATTGGACTAAAGCGCCCATCAGGGTTAAAATAAAAACTACTCTTTTCATGGTTTATCGTTTTTTTAAGATGATTAAATTTATTTTTTTTTCTCCTGCGATAGAGATAAAATCTTTATCATCCTCATCTCCTGCGAAATATATCATTGCCTCATTTCCTTTTATGACAAAACTTTTCGCATTATAAAAAGCCCAATATATATCCTGTTCTTCGTGTGGATAATGTGGTAGGCCTCTTTTTGTCGTGCCACAAAGTGTAAATCTAATAGAATTACCTGATATTGAAGCAAGCCACATACTACCGTTTATACAACGTAAATTCCACTGTTCCGAAAAAATGTGCATCCCAGTTTCCGTGTCATAAACTTCACATACAGTATCAGTGGGTGCAACTGGAATTACCAGGTCAGCGCTTTTTATCTTAACTACATCTGAAATTTTTTGCCCATCTGCCGTATAAGCAAACTTTATAGCATCCCATTCTCCAATAAGAAGTTCAGGGTCTATCGTTCCACTTTCTGACAGATTGAACGAAATTAATTCATCAGATAATGGCTCCTCCGGCAGGTCTTTTCTATTTTGGCACGACCAACTAAACACTACACACAACGTCAAAATTGCGACCTTTTGCAAACGCTCAAAGGATTTTTTGATTTTTCTACTCATGATGTTTTTAAATATAAATTATTGAATATTTCATATTTATGCATCTTTTTTTATTTGATCAAATGGTTTAACTGCCGGATGCAGGCGGGGCTGATGCTTTGCGCATCAACCCTCGCCGGCAACAGCAGTAAACATCACAGGACGACTTCCTGAAAAAAAGCGGATGATGTGCTCATCGCTTCTTTTTTCTGTCGTCTACCATCCGGGGTTTTGCCAGTTTGCCCCGGTAGCGGCTTCCACTTTTATGATTTCTTCCTGTCTGATGGGCAACATCAGATACTTTTCGGTATGTGTGCCACGGTCGGGCAACTTGATACGTTGATAGTTAAGTGTACCGTCTCCGTTCCTCGTGATTCGCATTCCGGTCACAAAGTTATCCGTTTCGTTGAGAATCTTCCAGCGGCGGACGTCAAAGAACCGGTGTTCTTCAAAGGCTAATTCGATGCGGCGTTCGTTGCGGATACGCTGACGTAACTGTTCCTGCGACAAACCATCCGGCAATTGGGGCATNCCGGCGCGCAACCTGATGGCATCCACTGCGGCTTTGGCTTCTACCAACCGGCTTGCTTCGCAGGCTGCTTCCGCAAAATTGAGGTACAACTCGCCCAAACGGAAAATTTTCATCAAACCATCCTCGTCAGTCGTCTGGTCCGACTTGGCATTGTTGAATTTACGCATGTAATATCCGGTACGCGTAAAGCGGGTATCGGTGATCTGGTCGGAAATGCCGCAGTTACCGCCCACAAAGGTCTCAACCGGAGTGGCGATTGGCGGCGGAATATAATACTGAATACGGAAATTTTTGACATCTATCCATTCCGGCACATTAAGCCCCAAAGTACCCGATCCCGGGTCAAAACGGAAAAGTTGACGGCAATCTTCCGGGCCTCTGTGACCCCATCCTTCTGCAGGGGGGTCGGTAACAAACTCAGCATTATGTCCGTCCTGCACGTACCCAAAAAATCCGGAGATATCATACATAAACTCACCCCAATTATCCCCCTCGGTTTTCGGAATAAAGACTCCTGCCATATATGCAATATTCGGAGCAGCGGGAGCAGGATCTATGGATAACGTAACCATATACAACCGGGTATCCGGAATGTCAACAGGACATCTATACTCAAATCTGACATACGGCCTTCCTTCTCTATCTGCAAGATCATTCACCCAGTCACCTTCTATATCCGCCGCAATATTAGGGTTGCCTCCTGTTATAGGAAAATGCAGATAATCAAGTGTGCCATCCTCCTTATAAAATTTTTCAGGCTCATCGACATTGTAATTAAATACCCATCCGCTCCAAGGAGCGTCGTACAGGCTCAAATAATACTCATTCCCGATAGTAGGGTTCAGGTCTATCCATCGGGGTGAATTATTATAATATATGGATCCGTAGAATCGCGGGTCTCTGTTGGCGTAGGGATCATTGGGATTATAAAGAGTATTTGCCGGGTTATAATTGGGTTGCAGATGGTTTGCATCCAAATAGGGTTGGTTCAGGTCTAATACCGGCTCTCCGTTTCTGGTTTCATAAGCGTCCACCAATTCCTGCGAGGGGCCGGCGCCCGCTTTTTGCATGCCGATAGTGATGGGCGTACCCGCCAACGACCATACATTGGTTCTGTAGGCGGTGGTTTCATAAATGGTTTCCTTATCTCTGGAGCGGCTGCGGTCAGCCTGCTGTATGAAATAATAGGCGTACGGATTTTGCGCCACCGTTTCGGCAACAGGCAGGTTATACAACTGATAGCCACGCGCCAGACAGGCGTCCAATGATTCTTTGGCGATTTCGGCCGCCTTTTCCCAGGTATATTTACTTCCGGAAACATACCACAAGGGACTGGCGGCGTACAGCGCCGTTTGCGATCGGACGGCGTGTGCGAATCCCCGCGTCAGCATCACGTCTCCGTCATTGACCGCCCAGCGGAATGTGGAAGGAATACCTTCCGTTTCCTTAGTGGCCAGCGCCGCATCGCACTCGGCAATGATGAAATCAGCGCACTCTTCAAAGGAAAAACGCCTTTCGTTCGAGTAATCATGCGCCAGTTCGTAGGATTGCTCCATGATCGGAACGCCTCCGTAACGTTTGATCAACTGCAGGTAATAATAGGCTCTCATGACCCGCACTTCGGCAATCCAACTATTGCTTTCATCTTCCTTAAATTCATACGTGGTTAATTCCGGATTGGTGAAAGATTCAAGAAAGAAATTACACCTCCAGATACCCTGGAAA
>JGI24702J35022_10001639_pt1 | contig 13878 bp, 11 predicted proteins | sample TergutTh196P4_FD_35022 | JGI IMG/M metagenome (IMG submission 35022)
ATCAATCATAAACGGTTCCATGTGACGTCCGGACTTGTCGGTCGAAAGGGCGTGATAGGACATATATTTATGTTTTGTCACTGCATTGTTTGTGAAACCGATGCCATCGCTGCATTGTGCACATTCCTTACGGCAGATAACAGGGCCAAGTTCCTGCTGGTCGTCAAGGAAGGTACCTAATCGAACGCCCAGCACGCGCGCAATTTTTATCAACGGCGCTAAGGAAGGGAAGTCTTCGTTTCCCTCGATGCGCAGGATCTGTTCTTCTGTCAAGCCTGAACGCTCAACCATATCCTCAATGGATATGTTTTTCATCTCACGAATACTCTTAATCTTTTCTCCGATAATCTTGTTCGTCTTCATATTTTTTATACAGGTTTTGATTCGGGGGGCAAAAGTAGTGGTTTTTTTTAATAATACAATTATTTTATTACTATCTTTGTAGCCATTATGAAATCAAAAGAACGCGTACATGCTTCACTGAACCGGAAAAATCCCGACCGTGTTCCGATATGGATGTGGTATCATCCTGAAACAGTGGAAATTATGTCAAGAGAATTAGAGATACCTGCCAAGTATGTTTCACTTGCAATGGAAGACGACATACGACAGACATGGGTAGCTAATAATTATGCCATGGAAGGCATTGTGCATCAATATGATGGCGAAAGCCATACGGATGCGTGGGGTATCAAGTGGGTAAAAGTAGGGCCATTTAATCAGATAGCGCATTATCCTTTGGCGGAAGCATCGGATGAGGAATTATCAGGTTATACCTTCCCCTATAGCCGTATTCCGGAGTTACTTCAAAATATGATTCCGGTAATCGCTTTGAAAGAAACGTATTTTATAGGCTGTGATGTATCGCCATGTCTTTTTGAATTGCTTTGCAGACTGAGGAACATGCAAAATGCGATACTGGATTTTTTGGTCAATCCCGAATTAACGAACAGCCTCTTGGAGAAATCATCCGATTTTGCCGTTACAATATCTCAGGAAGCAGTCAACAGGTTTGAGCTTGATTGTTTGTGGACAGGCGATGATGTAGGAGGACAGCAAGCGATGATATTAGACCCTGATATGTGGCGAAGCAAGGTGAAACCCCATTTGAAAAAAATTATTGAAGTCGGGAAAACACGGGGATTGTGGATCGCTTTTCATAGCTGCGGGGCGATACATCCCATCATACCCGACCTGATAGAAATAGGCGTCAACCTGTTAAACCCTGTTCAAGCGAACTGTCCCGGGATGGATCCCTTGGAACTTAAGAAAGAATTTGGAAAAGAATTGTCATTCATGGGCGGGGTGGATACGCAGAATCTGCTTCCTAACGGAACGGCTGCTGAAGTTCGCAAGGAAACGGAAAAACTCATTGACGGCATGATGGCCGGTGGCGGAGGATATATATTGGCCGCATCCCACGCCATTCCTCCGGAAACCCCTATAGAAAATATTTACGCCCTGTACGAACCGGCTGGGGTTTCCAAAGAAAAAATATTGGATAATGCTGCGGATATAAGAAAAAAATTAAATTATGGACAAAAAGATGGATTATTGTAAGGAGATAAGTCGATTACGGAAGGAGAAAAACGCAGTCATACTGGCTCATTATTATCAGACGGCTGATATTCAGGATATTGCCGACTGCGTGGGTGACAGTCTTGCGTTAGCCCAATGGGCGGTAAAGACCACAGCCGACATCATTGTACTGTGCGGCGTTCATTTTATGGGCGAAACGGCGAAGTTGCTCTCGCCCGAAAAAAAGGTGTTAGTTCCCGATATGAACGCCGGTTGTTCATTAGCTGACAGTTGCCCGGCAGATGCGTTTGAAAAGTTTATACGTGCTTACCCCGGTTATCAGGTTATATCGTATGTCAATACAACTGCCGCCGTCAAAGCGTTGACGGATATCGTCGTCACATCAACCAATGCACGCCGGATTATAGATTCTTTCCCTGAGGATGCCAAATTGATCTTTGGCCCCGACCGTAATCTCGGTAATTACCTGAATAGCATCACCGGACGCCGGATGCTGCTTTGGGACGGCGCCTGCCATGTCCATGAACAATTCTCGTTAGAAAAAATACTGTCGCTCAAAAAAGCCCACCCTGAAGCCGAAATGATAGCCCATCCCGAATGTAAGCAACCGGTTCTGACAGTAGCCGATTATATCGGTTCCACTGCGGCGCTGATTACTTATGTAACGCAATCACTGAAAACGAAGTTTATTGTAGCGACCGAGAGCGGTGTTATTCACGAAATGCGCAAACAGAATCCTGAAAAGACGTTTATTCCGGCGCCGCCCAATGACAGTACATGCGCCTGTAACGAATGTAATTTTATGCGCCTCAACACGATGGAAAAACTATTTCTATGTCTGCGCGATGAAACGCCTGAAATCACCATCGCCCCTGACATCTGCGAGCGCGCCGTCCGACCTATTCATAGAATGTTGGAGCTATCTTAATAAAAAAATTATCCGATACAAGTATTGGATTTGATTTTTTTTTCTAAATTTGCATTTCTTAATGAAGGTTAGGTATGAAAAAGATATTTAGTAAAGTGTTAGTTGTGTGCGGGATGCTGTTTTCTTGCGCTTGTTGCGCTCAGAAACCGAAGTTTGATTCTGTGTCGGCGGAGGCGTTTGAGAGGCTTTTAAAAGATAACAAGGAGGTGCAGTTAGTTGATGTTCGCAGGCCGGAAGAGTTTGAAGCGGGACATATTGAAAAAGCCGTTTTGATCAATGTGCAGGATGCGGATTTTATTACGCAAGCGAAGTCGTTATTAGACAAATCAAAACCGGTCGCCGTTTATTGCAGGAGCGGACGGCGTAGCAAGGATGCGGCTAATATACTGGTAAAAGAAGGTTTCAGTGTTATTGATTTGGATAGCGGATACCTCGGTTGGATTGCATATATAAATTCAAAAAAATAAACAATGTATGGTTGAGCGGGATTATATCATGCGACTTTTGCAGGACTTTTTCTCTATGATAGCGAAATTAGTGCGGCTGAAAGTTGAAGAACCGGACACAGCACACGTACAGGAGCGTTTCTATGAAGTTTACCGGCAATTTTTTCGCCAACCGGCGGAACATTTTTATGTTACGGATAAAGAGGACATCTTGGATGAATTAGAAAAGGAGGAACTGAGCGAAACCGAACAACAAGCCATGATACAGATGCTTTCCGAGTTGTTGTATCAAGACGGACTGATAAAAAAAGACCTGTCGGAAAAATTTATGTTGCTCGAAAAATCCTTGTTCCTGATGCAGTATTTAGCGCAATACAGTAAGACCTATTCATGGGACAGAGAACAGAAAATGAGCGATATAACTAAAATATTGACGGAATATTGATATAGTTTTCAGTTTTCAGTTTTCAGTTTTCAGTTTTCAGTTTTTAGTTTTCAGTTTTCAGTTTTCAGTTATTCAGTTTTCAGTTATTATTTTATCATATGAAAAAATTAATTGTAAGTATTTGGCTATGTGCAATATTAGCATGTGTTTCGGCAAAATCGGAAGAAGCGCGATTATTACGTTTCCCTGCCACGAATGGTACGGAGATCGTGTTTTCCTACGCTGGCGATTTATATAAAGCGCCGATTACAGGCGGTGAGGCGAAACGACTGACTTCACATGTAGGCTATGAGATGTTTCCCCGTTATTCGCCTGACGGGAAGACAATTGCATTCACCGGGCAGTATGACGGTAACACAGAAGTGTATACGATACCTTCCGAAGGAGGTGAACCGTTACGGTTGACATACACCGCTACCAATGCGCGGGACGACCTCGGCGACCGCATGGGTCCTAATAATATCGTGATGTGCTGGACAACTGACGGACGGCAAATCGTTTACCGTAACCGTATTAGCAGTGGATTTGACGGCAGCCTGAAACTTGTGTCGAAAGAAGGCGGCCTCTCGGAACCGATGCCCTTACCCGAAGGTGGTTTCTGTAGCTATTCACCGGACGGCAAAAAATTGGCGTATAACCGCGTGATGCGTGAGTTCCGTACATGGAAATATTACAGAGGCGGCATGGCCGACGACATCCGGATTTATGATGCGGAGAAGAAAACCGTCGAAAACATCACTAACAACGATGCGCAGGATATTTTCCCTATGTGGATAGGCGATGAGATATATTTTGCTTCCGACCGCGACCGGACAATGAATATTTTCGTGTACAATACAAGCACAAAAGAGACGTCCAAAGTAACGAATTTCACCGATTTCGATGTGAAATTTCCTTCTACTAACGGCAAATTGATTGTCTTCGAGAACGGCGGTTACATTTACAAGATAGACCCAGTCGTCAAGAAAGCGGAAAAAGTGACCATAACGCTTACATCTGATAATACCTATGCGCGTAGCGAAATAAAAGACGGCAGCAAATATTTTGCAGCGGCAAGCCTTTCACCCGATGGGAAACGTCTTGTCGTCACCGCCCGTGGCGAGTTGTTCAATCTGCCGGCAGAGCAGGGGGTAACCAAGAATATTACGCGTACCCCTGGGGCACACGAACGCGCCGCCGCATGGTCGCCCGACGGGAAACATATCGCATACATCTCTGATGAGACAGGCGAAACGGAACTTTATATGCAGCCTGCCGAAGGAGGCGAAACGATAACATTGACAAAAAATAATGACACGTATATACGTGATTTCGATTGGAGCCCGAATAGTCAGTACCTCATTTATACAGACCGAAAAAACAGACTCGTAATATTGAATGTGCAGAATAAAAACAAGACTATTGTCATGCAAGACCCAATAGGCGCACCACGTAGCGTCAAATTTTCGCCCGATAGCAGATGGATTACCTATACGCGAGACGCAGCCAACCAGTTCGCGGTTATATATGTGTATAACTTGGCCGATAAAAAAGAATATCCGGTCACCGATCATTGGTATAGCTCCGGCTCACCGGTCTTTAGTACGGATGGAAAATATTTGGTGTTTACCTCTTCGCGTGATTTTACGCCGACATATGGCACAAAGGAATGGAATCACATCTATGGCCGGTCGGATAACGGAGTCTATCTCGCCCTCCTGAAGAAAGATACCCCTTCGCCGTTCTTGCAGAAAGACGACGGGAGTGAAGCGACAAAAACAGAAGTGAAAGTAGAGGAAGGAACGAAAAAAGAAGACGAAAAGAAAGATGAAAAGGTGGAAAAGAATGTCGTCATTGATACGGATGGTCTTCCCGGTCGTATCGTAAGAGCGCCTGTTAACGCAGGTACTTACGGCAGTTTTTATTCGGACGGCAAGAAAGTATATTATGCACGCGGAAATTCAATGTTTGTGTATGATTTGGAGAAAAACAAGGAAGATAATATCGTTGACGGCGCGCGTATGTGGGTGGAGCCGGGAAGCAAAAAGGCCGGGTTCATACGGGGCGGACAAATTTTTATCACGGATATACCTTCAGGAAAAGTTACCCTTGACAAACCGGTGAATATGACCGATATGAAAATCACCGCCGATTATCCGAAAGAATGGGCGCAAATCTTTGATGAAGCATGGCGCGCTTTCCGCGATGGCTTCTACGTAGATAACATGCACGGCGTCGATTGGAAAGCCATAAAACAGAAATATGCGGTTCTCGTTCCGTATGTGAAAAACCGCTTGGACCTGAATTATGTGATTGGAGAGATGATCAGCGAACTGAACTGCGGACATGCCTATATCTCTACCGGCGAGATGGAACGCCCTGTGAGGATAAAAACAGGTCTGTTAGGGGCCGAAATTTCGCGCGACAAAAATGGTTTCTTCCGAATAGAAAAAATTTATAAGGGCGAGACATGGAGCGCCGACCTGCGGTCGCCGTTGATGGAGCCGGGTATCGAAGCCCAAAACGGCGATTACATTGTGGCTATCAATGGTGTTCCCACTAATACAGTGAACGATTTATATGCCCTGCTTGTCGGCAAAGCGAATGTGCCGACCGAGATAACCTTGAACAATACAGCCTCTTTAACCGGCGCCCGCAAAGTAGTGATCCGTCCATTAGAACAGGAATATTCGCTTATCCATTACCAATGGGTGCAGCGTAATATTGAAAAAGTAGACAAGGCTTCCAACGGAAAAATAGGTTATATCTATATCCCGGATATGGGCGCGGAGGGCCTCAATGAGTTTGCCCGCTATTTCTATCCTCAATTAGATAAGGAGGGACTGATCATTGATGACCGCGCCAATGGAGGCGGTAATGTGTCGCCGATGATACTCGAACGTTTAGCGCGTGAACCCTACCGCATGACAATGTACCGAGGTACGACACGTACCGGCACGATACCCGACGCGGTACAGGTTGGGCCCAAAGTGTGTCTGATCGATAAATATTCGGCTTCCGACGGCGATCTGTTCCCATGGGGATTCAGGGCGTTAGGTATCGGCAAACTGATAGGAACGCGCACATGGGGCGGCATTGTCGGAATAAGCGGTTCGTTGCCGTTCATCGATGGGACGGATTTACGCGTGCCGTTCTTTACAAGCTACAACATGGAAGGCGAGTGGATCATCGAAAACCACGGCGTCGATCCCGACATCTATATAGATAACGACCCGATCAAGGAATGGAACGGCGAAGACGAGCAGTTAGACCGCGCTATCGAAGAGGTGATGAAAGAACTGAAAAACCGTAAACCCCTACCTCCGACCCCGACGCCGCGTGTGTGGAACAAATAGATAGACATACATATATTAAATAATAATTCATCATGAACATCACAAGACGAAAATTTTTGAAAACAACGGCTGCTGCGGCAGTTGTGCTGCCGACGATGAGAGCAGGCGCTCCGCATAAGATGTCGGCCAATGACAAGTTGAATGTAGCATTGATAGGCTGCAAGAACATGGGCTGGGGGGATTTGACCGACATGATGTTGGTTCAGGACGTCGAATGTGTAGCCTTATGCGACATCGACAAAACGATATTGGAAAACCGGAAAGCAGAACTCGTCAAAATGGGTAAGAAAGAACCGGCGATATATGGCGATTACCGCAAATTACTTGAACGAAAAGATGTGGATGCTGTTATCATCGGGACACCCGACCACTGGCACTGCCTGCAAACGGTTGATGCCTGCGCCGCAGGGAAAGATGTATATGTGGAAAAACCGGCAGCCAACAGCATCGCCGAATGTGACGCCATGGTCACCGCAGCGAAACGATACAGCCGGGTGGTGCAGGTAGGACAACAACAACGCAGTAGCGGCCATTGGCAGGAGATGGTAAAATATCTGCGGTCAGGCCAACTCGGGACCATTGGCAGGGTGCATATATGGGGTAATTTCACCTATGCCGCCGTTATGCCGAAACCGGATTCGAATGTCCCTGAAGGAGTTGATTTTGATATGTGGTTAGGTCCTACACCTGTCAGGACATTCAACGAACAACGATTCCACGGCCTCTGGCGTATGTTCTGGAATTACGGAGGCGGACTGATGACCGACTGGGGCGTTCACCTGCTTGACATGGGACTGTGGGGGCTGAATGTCACCACGATGCCTAACAAAACAGTAGCGACAGGCGGCAAATTCTACTTTCCGGAAGGAGCACACGAGACACTCGATTCGCAAACGGTAAGCTACCTCTTTGACAACTGTATTATGAGTTGGGAACATAATGCAGGCGTACAGACAGGCCCTTATAACCGAGATTACGGCGTACTTTTCAAAGGGACAAACGGTACACTCGTCGCCGACCGCGGCAACTGGGTCGTCATTCCCGAACCGGATGGCAGAAGAGGACAAAAAATACCTGAAGTCAAAGTGGAAGCCGATAATCAGGACCATAAACTGCATGTGCGGAACTTCGTCGAGTGTGTGAAGACAAGAAATTTCCAAACAGCCTGCACCATAGAAAACGGAAGCCTCTGCGCCAAATATGCCCATCTGGGGAATATTGCCGCCCGATTGAATACGGCATTAGTATACGACGACGTAGCAAAATCGTTCAAAGGCGCCCCTGATGCCGATAAATACCTCAAACCCGAATACCGCGCCCCCTGGAAATTCCCCGAATAATGAACTAAACAAAACACCGGCGCTCATTTATTATATACATTTTGTAGCCATTTTGTAGCGCTTAGGGGACTAAAATCTTTACTGTTTTAATAGTCCTTAGGTGAATTATACCCTAAAAAAGTGAATTGGGAGCTAAAAAAATGTCGATTTAGCGTAGGGAATATCGCTACTTATTCGATATATAAGTAAATAACGCGAACTAAAGATGTTAAGTAAGGAAGAGTTTGAATTAGTCTATGACGAAAATTTTGACGTAATCAGGGATTTCGTCTTTTATCATTGCGGTGATTCGGAAATGGCTTCAGATATAACTCAGGATGTTTTTATGAAGATTTGGGAAAAGCAGGAAAAATTAGATAACAGACGATTAAAACCATTGCTTTACAAAATGGCATCGAACCTGTACGTGGATGATTATAGAAAGAAGAAAATACAGGCAAATTATGAGAACTACATGAAACCGGTTGATGAGATGGATTTTTCGCCTGAAGACAGAATGATTTTTAAAGAACTGTCGACTGCTTATTCAAAGGTATTGGAACAGTTACCCGACCGACAAAGGGCCGTTTACATAATGAGCCGCGAAGAAGGAGTAAAATATGCGGAAATTGCAAATATTTTTAAAATAAGCGTTAAAACCGTAGAGAAATACATCGGAATAGCTGTACAATTATTAAAGAAACAACTAATTCAATATAAATAAGTTATGGATAAAATAAAAATAGTGCCCGAATACGCGAAAAGCAAAAAAGAAATCTGGAAAGAAAAATTTGAACATTTGGAACAACCAAAGAGGAAAAAGGTTTTTTTCAAAAAAGTCCCACTATGGGCGTATGCGGCGAGTTTTTTAGTACTCTTACTATTGGTTTGTAATATGTATACCGTTACCATAGAAACGACAAAAGGCGAACATAAGGAATTAAAATTGCCCGATAGTTCAATCCTAACAATGAATGCTGAAAGCAAAATATCCTATAAACCTTTCAAATGGTATTTTTCGAGAAAGGTCGAATTGGAAGGAGAGGCTTGTTTTGATGTAAAACGAGGCGACCGTTTTTTGGTAAAAACAGGTTTAAACCGTGTGAATGTGTTAGGGACAACATTCAATGTATGTGCACGAACCGGATTGTACAGTGTGACCTGCATCGAGGGACGGGTAGAAGTAATTGCTGAAAATGAACAAATTGTCCTTACCTCAAACATGCAGGCTTCTTTGCGGGCTCATAAACTCACAATTAAAAACGGAGTAACGTCTTCCGATGCAACGGGATGGAAACAAGGCCGATTTATGTTCGATGATACGCCTTTGCAGGAAGTGATAGCAGAAGTAGAACGCCAATTCAATATAAAAGTTAATCCCAAAACATACCCGAACTATCTTTATTCGGGGAATTTTTTAAAACTCCAAAAACCCGAAGAAATATTGGAAATTATTGGGTTACCTTTCGGTATCAATTTCAGTATTGAGTAGATGAAAAAAACCTGTTTACTCCTGATTTTGCTGTTTACAACAGCCAATGTTTATTCACAAGTATTGAGGATGGAGGTCAATGATGAGCCGCTCAACAAGGTATTGAAAATGCTTAATATTGAGATTTCATTCGATGCAGGGGATTTGTCAACCTATAAAGTGTCGGCATCCCATTCATTTGAGAATCCGGAGAAAGCGTTGTTGTGGTTGCTTGAAGACAAACCGTTAAGTATCAAAAAAGTGGGAAATGTTTATGTGATCATACCAAACAAAAATATAGCGCTTCTCAATGCCAACATGGCTCATGATACAGGCAAAAAACAGTTTAATTTTACAGGATACGTTATTTCTCATAATTCAAACGACCCTTTGGAATATGCTTTTGTGAGTCTGCTTGACAGAGATGAAACAACACTTGTCATGGGACTAACCTCCGAAAAAGGGAAATTCTCAATTCAAACAGAACAGATACCTTCAAAAATTAAAATCAGTCATCTCGGATATGAAACGCTGTTGAACGATATTTCCGGTTTTGATGCAGACCTTGGGGTGTTTCAATTAATCGACAAGAACATCCGGCTGAATGAAATAGTAGTAGGGGCCGAAAAGATACGAAACGGATTAAACGGCACGACCTACACCATTACCCCCAAAATGAGCGCAGGAGTAAATAACGCGCTTGAATTGTTAGACAATATACCCGGTGTATTTGTTGATAAGTCATCCGAGCAGGTCAGGTTGAATCATAACGACAATATTTTGTTGTTAATAGACGGAGTAAAATACGACCAAACCTGGTTAAAATATCTTTCGCCACAACGGGTGCAGGCAGTCGAAGTCGTTTATTCGTCATCCGGTCGTTTTGTATCAGAAGAACATGCAGGTATCATTCATTTAAAAATGAAAAAGGATTATACAGGTTTTGACATTAATTTTTCCAACGCGGTTTCACTTAATCTCTCTTCAAAAACCAACTATAACCGATTGACGGAAAACCACCCCGTAGCAGGCTTTAACCATTCAACAGACAAAATCAATTTTTTTGGTTTATATGCGTATGATCACGAAAATCGTAACATAAATACAACAAAATCCTTATACTATGACCAAAAAGAACTATACTTTATTACCGACAATCTTCCAAATGACTTATATAAACTTGAAAACCAAATAATTATCGGAGGCGTTAATTATCATTTGACCCCAGCGCATCATATTGGCATGAAAGCTGATTTTGTTGCAGGCAACACATATACCTTTGAAGAATACAAAATGCGAAGAGTTGATCAGTCCAAAAATTTCGATCGTATCCTCACGAATACAACAACGAACAGGATTGAGGCAAAAACTTTTACAGGCACATTATACTATCAGGGCCAAGTATCCAACAGTATCCGTCTTTCCGGCGACTTTTCGTACAATTATTATTTTAACGATGTGAATAATGACTATGTACAGGATTATGAACCAATCTATCAATATGCCGATGTATGGAACGAATACAAGCATCTGAAAGCCCTCAATGTAGAAACTCAATATTTCCAATCACAAAAACTGACTTTTGATGCCGGATATTCCAATATAAGCCGCCAATATGCTTCCAGTAGCAGTCAGGGCAGAGGATTTCTGGATTACAGTGAAAACAGAAACAAGGCGTTTGTTTATCTATCCTGTTATTTCTCAGGCAATACCGGATTAAAGACAGGAATCGCATTTGAACATATCAGGCAGAAAAATGGAGAAAAAATTAATAAGTATTTGCGAGTATTACCCTATTTCACAGTAAATCACAAAATTAACAGGACGATAAACATCGTAGCGGGTTATTCCGGAAACCAATCATATCCTTCGCTTTATCAAATCAGTCCGATGAACATTGTGATTGATACGTTCCTGACACAAATCGGTAATCCGGAATTAAAATCAGCCGTCAGACATCACGCTTTTATCGAACTTTCGCTGTTGGAAAACCTTAAGATAACCCCTCAACTAACGTTTATCGATGATGGTGTCAGCGAGATTTACGACGTTAGATTCTTCAAACTGTATCGAACCTATGAAAATGTAAACATGCGTGAATATAGTCTTCATGCATCCTACGATAATACGCTTGGTTCGTATTTCCGATTGAACAATTCCGTTCTTTTTTATCACAGTGAAGCATTTCATCAGGGAATCCGTCATAAGTTAGACGGATGCACTTTTCATTTCGAAGCGGCGTATTATCATCCGGATATCGGTTTTGGCGCTCAGGCAGGCTATTTTAGAAATATGAGAAAAGACATTCTTTGGCAAGGATATCAAATGTCGGACAAAGACTATTGGAACGTGACTGTTCGTAAAGAATTTTGGCATAATCGCTTATCCTTTTTACTTTCGTATATCCCTCCGGTTGGACTTGGCGTAAGGTACAACAAAGTAAAAGAGATGAATACGACTTTTTACAAAGAGAAAACCGTTCAAAACCTTGCATCTTACAACCAAATGCTATTACTGAAAGTAAGTGTACGAATAGAAAACGGAAAAGGAAAAAACGCTGGACGCCGAATAGAAAATATTAATTATGAGCGTGAAAGATAAAACTAACCTTGATTTGGAAAATTATTTTTCTCTTGCCATAGGGATTTTTCACGCTTATTCGGTATATAGATATAAACGTAAATTATATGATACGAATGATTCTACTAATAGCGACTTTTGGGTGCGTTTTGCTTACAGGATGCCGGTCAGAATCGGAAGAAATTCCGGTGCAAACCGCCTCAAAAATAATTATCAAAGCGGCAAATGCCGATTTGACCACAATAAATACGCCCACAGACCCTGCCATATTTACAGGAAATGACATATTATGGTTCAACGAAACAACGAAAGAACTCCGCTTTCAGGACAATATTTCGATCAAACCTGCCGCTTTTAACCTACCGGGAATAAATTTTTACATTGATGAAGAATATCTGTTTTCTTCCATGACGTATGTAAACAGTTCAAGTTCTCAAACTTTTAATAGCTTGGTGCTCTACTACGACATATTGGGAAACAAATATTATCTGACCGATGGGTATCCCGAAGTATCTGTCCTGTCAGACCCTCAAAAAGCACAGGAACAGCGAAATGAAAACATGCAAAAAATTACTGCTGAATGGAATATATTCATTGAACAGCTAAAAAAAGAAGATAAGTACAAATAAAATTTTTATAGAGATGAAATCAAAATTATTTATGTTATTTACAGCTGTATTCTACATGTTTTCATGTAATAGTGATCGTGTTTCGGCGCCGGATGAAGATCAGGTAACCGGTACGTATTCATCAAGTGATGGTTCGGCGAGTGATACGATTTCCGTACCGAACATACCTGATCAGCCGGGAAACCCGGAAATTTATGAATCTCGGTTTACACAGTTAGAATTGGATAAAATTGCATCCTTAATAAATTTAATCCCTGATATTGTAAAAACTGATTTTGAGAAAAAATATATAGAATGGAAAAATACTTGGAGCAGACCGGAAATTGCTATTCATAGTGATTCAAGAAAATATGCAGAATCTGATGAGTATGAAAATCTATTAAAATATTCGCAAAAATATAGAAATATAATTTTACCATTGGTTTTTGAAAAGATCGCTCACGATGAGTTTTTTGCAGTAAATTTGCTGGAAGATTTAACTTTTCCTGAATACAAATACATTTACGATGATATTGAATCTAATCTTTATAGAAACGTAAATGTAGGAAATCCACTTCCTTCATCTCTTTCAATATGGATAGATTATTCAAAAGAATTACTTATCAATATGTAAATTCAAATATAAAGAATATAAAGAACGAAGCAATCCGGACCGGTGCACCTGGATTGCTTCGTAGGCTCGCAATGACGAGGAACAGGCTCGCAATGTCGAGGTTAATATCCCCCCCTAATACGAATTTTGTGTTAACGTAGGCTTTCCGTCCACGTAACTCAAATCAATCTGCGCCAAAGGAATAGGTAGATAGCGTTTATTCGTCGAATAAACGACGTCGTTGAGATATTCGATATGCGCTTTTTCCCTTGCAATGTAAGTATTGATGTACTCTACATCCACGTTCCAACGGATAAGGTCGAAGAAATAATGTCCTTCCAGCGCAAATTCAAGGCGTTCTTCAAACTGTATCCGTCTGCGGATCCAGTCTTTATCCCTGCCGGCCCAAGAATCTTTATATTCGTCAACAACATAATTGGCTGCGGTAGGCCCGTCGCCAAAAGGAGCGTCATCGCCCAATCGGACATAAATACCATCACGGGCGCGGGCGCGTATCATATTAACATATTGGCGGGCTTTTTCCGAATCGCCGATTTCAACTTCACACTCGGCAGCCCATAACAGTACCTGCGC
>JGI24702J35022_10001640_pt1 | contig 13876 bp, 7 predicted proteins | sample TergutTh196P4_FD_35022 | JGI IMG/M metagenome (IMG submission 35022)
GCAACACGCGGGCTTTACATCGCATCCGACATCATTCCCGATCCGTTCTTCGTCGCGCAATTCCGCTGTCCACAGGGCGTCTTTTCACACGAAACCGCTTTGTTTTTTCATAACCTTTCCGACAGGGCGCCATTTCAGTTGATGATGACGATACCATCGGGCTGGAATACGAGGCTGCTTTCAAGCGACGATGTGATTATATTCTACTGCAAAGCAAAATACGCGCAGTTGGGCGTGGCGGAAACCGCAACACCGTACGGTCATTCCGTGAAGGCATACGACGCCCCGCGTACAATCTGTGATTGCCTGCGGAGCGTGGATAAACTGGACAAGGATTTAGTGCTGACCGCGCTCAAACGATATATGAAAGATCCGTCCGGCAACAAGGCAAAATTACTGGAGTATGCCGGATTGTTCAAAATCCGCGACATTGTAATGAGATACATGGAGGTATTGTCGTAATGTTCACAAGCGCGACGCAGTTGAAAGGCTGGATTAAAAACAAAATGTTTGAATGAGTACACAGAATTGTCGGCATACAACAAATTTCCTATTAGCAACGGGCATTGTTGCCGATATAAATTCATTGATCTACAATGGATATTATTGAAGCGGTAAAAAAATACAATTTGAAATATGTGGACAAACGGGGTAGCGGCGGCGATGTATGGGTAATCGGCGGGCTGGAAATTTCATCGACGATTGCGCGCCTGCGGGAGTTGGGTTTTGCATTTTCCTATATAGCAGGCGGCGTAAAGAGCAGTAACTACAATGATGCCTGGTGGTGCATGGGCACATCCAATAATGTTATGAGCCAATCTGATAAGTACCAACTAACGCGACCCGCAGATGCTCATACCGAAAAATTTCATTCGCTAAGCGCCCCCTCAACGCCGGTCACGGTATCACCTAAAACAACGCTCCGTCCTATGGCATACGAAATGTTATCTCAAATATTGTCAGCCCGCTTTGCAAACGGCTTCAGAATTGACTCACACATTGAACTCGAAAGATTTCGGGCATTTGCCGCTGAAGATTTGCACGAGGAGATTTCGCTTCCGGATGATGAAATAAGAAGGCTTATCGAAGCCTGCGGCATGTTGTTTGATGGAAAAATCTATGTCGTTTCCACACAGACGAAAGAGCGGATAAAGAGAATGGCAAGTGCGTATTTCGAGAGCGGCGCGCAAGTCATTTTCTATGATGAATTCTATGCTAAAAACGAAAAATGGCTGTTCGGCGGCAGCGTAATCTCCGCGGATATGCTGGTGAGCATATTTCACAAGCTGTTTTGGGGACTTTCGTTCACTCAGCATTATTTCGGAAATACGAACGAGTCGCTCTCCAGCGTGCTTGAAAAGGAAATTCTCCGTGTTTGGGGCGACGATTTGCTGTTGACATACGATCAGCTTGCAGAGAGATTGCAATACATACCTATTGAAAGGATAAAGTACGCGCTTAGCCAAAACGGGGACTTTATATGGAATAGCGCAGAAACCTATTTGCATATCAGCCGAATCTATATCACCAAAGAAGAACGTGAAATAATCCGTGAAGATGCCGGGCGTAAATTCGGCGTCCGTGATTTTTTCTTCATTACCGACTTGCCGTTTGATGAAATCGCGGAACGTTATCACGAACTTTCCATAACGGCGATTCATGACTCCGTGTTTCGAATTTGCCTGTCTGACAAGTATGACAAAAGAAGCAAAAGCGTAACCCGCAAAGGCAATGCCATTGACGCGCTGGCGGTTATGAAGTATTACTGCGGGGTAATTGACAAATGTTCACTCGATGAATTGTTGTATTACGCAAAAGCTCTGACGGGTAAAGAACATCGTTGGATACCTATGGAGGCGGGCAACGCCGTTTTGGTTCGCATTGATAAAGACGCCTATGTTGCAGATAAATATGTCAGCTTCGATTCAGACGCTATTGATGAGGCAATCAATCTGTTTGTTAAAGGCGAGTATTTGCCGCTGAAGTCTTTCACGACTTTCGGCTCTTTTCCCGACTGCGGACAGAAATGGAATTTGTTTCTGCTTGAAAGCTACTGCCGGCGTTTTAGCAAAAAGTTTCGTTTCGATACTGTGACGGTAAATTCCCGTAACGCCGGCGCGGTTATCCGTAAAAACTGCGACTGGACCTATGAGCTGATTATGAGCCATGCCGTGGCGCGTGCAAAAGTTCCATTGGAAAGCCTCGCCGTGGGCAAATTCCTGACCGATAGCGGGTACACGGGCAAAAAAAGCACAGCCGGCAAGATTGGCGAAATTATTGAAAATGTAAAAAATTTGCGGGAAGTAGCTAAATTATTACCATCGTGAAGCTATACGGGAAAGGAGGGATTGAAGTTGTATTCGTACACCTACGACGGTAAAACCGGCGGGTTGCTTCTTAATTCTTCCCCGACCGTTTTTTCCAATGAACCGCGCCCGGTTTACGCGTCTGAATTGGACGTGCTGGGTTTTGATAAATATTGGAATTACGACAAGCAGACCGACCGACCGTATATGTGGGCGGAAGCGAACTATTACTATTATCGCGGGAAACTTGTTGCAAGGATACAAGGCGGAAATCTTTATACCGCGCCTACTATTCAGCTTGCCTTTGAATGCAAAGAGTTCCGGGAAACGCCAAATGCCAAACCAAAGGAAAAAGTGGTTTGCGATGATCCAGATAAACAGCCTTCTTTCACGGACAAAAAGGGAAATATATTCACCGTTTTTGAACCGGAGCCGAATGGGATACCACTTCGTCCCATAGACATAGCGGCAATGACGGAAGCCAGCCGCGAAATGATGGAAATCATCGAGCAGACCACGGTCAGGAAAATACTGGCCATATACGATAAGTACAAAAACATGCTTGACTGTTTCCATGTCGCGTTTTCCGGCGGCAAAGACAGCCTTGTTCTTCTTGACCTCGTAAAAAAAGCCCTGCCAAAAGGGAGCTTCGTAGTTGTTTTCGGCGATACGGGAATGGAATTTCCCGATACTTATGATGTAATCGAAAAAACAAAACAGCAGTGCATGAATGAAGATATACCGTTTTATATTGCGCGGTCACATCTCACCCCTGAAGAATCATGGAAACTGTTCGGCCCGCCGTCGCGCGTTCTCCGATGGTGTTGTTCCGTGCATAAAAGCGCGCCGCAGACATTAAAACTGAGGGAGATTACAGGCAAAAATGATTATATGGGCTTGGCATTTGTCGGTGCACGTGCCCATGAAAGTGTAACTCGTGCAAAGTATCAATATGAAAATTATGGCAAAAAAATCAAGGGACAATATGACTATTACCCTATTTTAGAATGGACATCTGCAGAAGTTTTTCTTTATGTTTTTCAAAATAATATTTTTATCAACGAAACATATAAGAAAGGGAATTCTCGTGCAGGTTGCTTGGTGTGCCCGATGACAGGAGGGTCAAGTGAGTATATGCGGTATGTTACATACCCGAACTCTGTAACACAATATTTAGGTCTAATAAAGGATACAAGCGATAAGCTTTTTACAGATTCACGCTTTTTTGATTTTATGAATCGCGGGGCGTGGAAATCACGAGGCGACGGAAGATTTGTCGCAGGAACAGCAAGACAATACCATGACGAAACAACAGATGGAAGAACACAAATTACCATTAGCGCCCCATCGTCTGACTGGAAAGAATGGATTAAAACCCTTAACTGGGATATCACCATTTCTGTACAAAAGATAAAAAATGGATATGAGTTTACCGTTTCTGAAGATGATTTGAAAAAGAATCCATCATTAGCAAAGGTTTTTCGACAAGTATTCCGAAAAGCAGCTTATTGTCGCGGTTGTGGTGTTTGCGCGGCTAATTGCAAAAATAGGTGTATTTTGTTTGAGAATGAATCCGTTAGAATCGAAGGGTGTCGAAATTGTCTTGATTGCCACAACCTTCCCGGAGGGTGTCTACTTTACGATTCTTTAAAAATACCGAATGGGGGTCAAAAAATGCGCGCCATCAATTCTTTTACCGAACACGCTCCTAAATCTGAGTGGATTACATCTTTCTTTAATGACAAGGAGAGCTTTTTTGAAGCAAACAACTTAGGGCCAGACCAGCAAGTAAAGTTTAAGGTGTTTTTGACAGATGCATCGTTGGCAGAAAAAAATCATTTTTCTCATTTTGCGGAACTTGTTACTAATATCGGATGGGAAACCGACGTAGCGTTAGGGTTGATTTTCGTCAATTTAGTTACTGCCAATCCACAGATAGAATGGTATGTCAAAAATCTAGATATTGGATACGTTTATACTCGTAAGAACGTCATTGACATGCTTCTTTCAGACGGTCTTTTAGATAGACCAGCTAATGCAGTTACTAAAGCATATAAGCGGATTGTAGAAACGCCTCTCGGTACCATCCTTCACTTCGGTTATGTCACCGACGACGGCGACCTCGTCCGAACGAAATGTTCCATAAGCGACCCGCGCGTGGTGCTGTACGGCTTATTCAAGTTTGCGGAAAAATGCAACGACTACAAAGAGTTCACGCTTACGACGCTTTTGAACGACGGGATAGACCGCGACGGAATAAGCCCCACACGCATATTCGGGCTTGACCGTAACGATATGACGCCGATTTTATTGGGCTTATCCGCGAAATATCCAGAGTTTATAACGGTATCGTTCACACATGACCTTGAAAGGATAACGCTGGCGAAAGACAAATCGTCCGCGGATGTACTCGGCTTGTTTAAGGGAGATGCAGCAAATGGCTAAAAACAAATACCGCGAATATTTCGATATTGACGAGATGTACTTCCCCTGCATTGATGATTCGGCGATCAAAGCCGGCGCGCCGTGGGAAAACACATATCCGCACAGTGCCTTCATTGACATGCTTACAGCGATGGAACGGGTTTTAGCGCGTCAGGACATGAAAACTCTCTGGATAGAGGGCGCATACGGTACTGGCAAATCGCAGTGCGTCTATACTCTGAAAAAAATTCTCGAAGTGCCGGAAACCGAACTTCGCGCCTATTGGAACAGGTATGCGCCGTTGAAAAACAAGGCCGACCTTCTTGAAAAAATTATCGGTCACAGAAACAAGGGCATCGTAACGGCGCATCGCTATGCATCCGGCGGGATTATGACGCCGCGCGACTTGTTCTTTGCCGTACAGGAAAGCGTTAAATCCGCGCTTATAGAAAAGAAGGTTGATTATCTGGGTGAAAATACGCTTAAAGACTGCGTCATTGAATGGATTGATAAACCCGTGAACAAGTCTTATTTCAATGCTCTTCTGCAGGAGCCGGAATGGAAGGCTTTATTTCCGCAATCCACGGCTGATGAAATTCTTGCGGCTTTACACAGAGACGCCGAAGTCAGGGAACTGATGAAAAATATCTTCCGTCTTGCAGACAAAGTGGGCATTACCGCGTTGAGCATGGATTCAGATAAGCTCATTGCCTGGCTGACGGATATTATCGATAATAACGGCATTAAGATTGTTTTGATCTGGGACGAATTTTCCGACTACTTTACAAACAACCGGGATCGCCTTTCCGAGTTTCAAAAACTTGCCGCGCTGGTACAAAATAAGCCATTCTTTTTTATAGTGGTGACGCACGAACCGCAGCGAATTTATATTGCGGAACACGATAGAGGCAACCAATTAAAGGTCAGCGACCGCTTTATATCCATACCAATTTCTCTTCCTGATAATATCGCGTTCGACCTTATCGGACACGCTTTCACTGAAAAACAAGCCGCCAAAACCGACTGGGATATATGTGCCGAAGACCTTAACGACCGGGTAAAAACCTCTCGCGCCAGGGTTATGTCGGTTACGAAAATAGAAAGTCCGCAGGTAATGAAGAAAATTATGCCGCTTCACCCGATGGCGGCTTTGCTCTTGAAGAACATAGCATCCGCTTTCAAATCTAATCAAAGGAGCATGTTCGATTTTATAAAGTCTTCAAATACTGACGATGTAAAGGCATTCCAATGGTTTATCGAAAATGTGGGGCCTTATGACGACCACCCGCTGCTTACTGTTGATATGTTATGGAATTTCTTTTATGAAAAAGGCCGAGACAATCTTACCTCGGATATCCGTTTGATATTGGACACGTTCCCGCAGCAAGAGGATTTGCGCGAAGACGAAAGCGCCGTTCTAAAAGCCATTCTCATAATGCAGGCTATTGATCAACGGCTGGGCGGCGCGGTTGACCTTTTCAAAGCCACAGATCAGAACCTCAGCTATGTGTTTGAAGGCATTTCCGACCTGGAGGGAACTAAATCCGCGAATCTCGCAAAGGGACTTACGGACAAAGGGATACTGATCGCTAATCCTATAGACGGGGGGCGGCATGTCTACGCTGCCGCCATACTCGCCGGAGACCAGGCAAAAATCGACAACCATAAAAAAGATGTCCGGCAAACCGGCACATCTTCAAAACTTGTTACCGAAGGCGGATTATCTACCGTCTTGTCGCTTTCGCCCGCTCTTCGTCTACGTTTTGAATCGGAACCTGGTACGGGCAAAATTACGCCCGTGACTGCCGCTGACTTCACTCGTACAATCAACATCCTGCGTAACAAGTCAACATCAACAAGCTGGAATTTTCACGCGGTTATTGCTTTCGCCAAAGACGAGGCGGAAGCTGCGGCATTTCGCAGGAGTATAAAAACTGCGGTCGCCGAAAAGCAATACGAGGATATCGTGTTCATTGACGCGCTTTCTACTCCGCTTGGTCTGGAGGCATTTGAACAGTATGTGGATTTCTCCGCAATGGCGATGTATTACCAGGGAAATAATAACGAAGAATCGCGTAAACAGGCGGAAAAAGCCAGGCGCGTACTGGATCAGGACTGGAAAAACCGCATATACAACGGGCAGTTTATCGTTTATACCTACGCAAATCAGGAAGGCGAGAAACCGGGCAACGGACAAGGCGTGGCAAGCGTCCTTCAAACCATTGTGACGACCCGCTTCCCATACGTGTTTGACTTTACGAAGAACCTTTCGGAAAGCCAGTTGAAAATTACTCCGGCGATGAGACAATCGGCGAGGTCCGGCATATCGCAAACCACTAGCGGCGTCGTAGTCGGCATTGAAAAGCACGTACTGCCTACTGTCTGGAAAATGGATAAGTATTGGGAAAACCCGACGACTGTTTCGCTCCCAATTTCGAAAATCAAAATGGAAATAGACAAGCTTATTGAAGAATCGTTTGCCGGCGAGGGGCAGATTTCAATTGGCGAAATCTACGATTTTCTTGAAAGGGTGTATGGTTTTGCTCCGTGTAATTTATCGGCGTTCATTGCGGGATTTCTCTTAAAAGAGTATGGCGGCGAACCGTTCCGCTACAGCGATTCATCGGGCGGACACGAGCAGATGTCGCAGGACAAACTTGCGGAGATGCTTGGCAACTACATAGGCAAATCGCCAAAGCCGGTATTTATTGTAAAGATGACCCCCGAAGAGAAGTCTTTTTATGAACTTACGGAAAAGGCGTGGGGCATATCGCCAAATTCGTGTTCGTCGGCGAGGCAGGCCGTCAGTGCCGTCACCGCCAAAATGAGGGATTTAAAACTGCCGGTGTGGTGTCTTGAAGAAGTGGACTCCGCCGGTGTTTTCGATGTGGTTCAAAAATATATTGAACTCGTGCAAAAGGAAGGCAACGAGGCGCATAAAAAAGCGGTGGAAATTGGAAAGGTAGCGTCCGCTAAACCGTCGCTTGCCGACAACCTGTTTACCCTGCTTACAAGCGAAAACTGCCAAAAGGGTATGCGCGAATACCTGCACTCTTTTGAGAACGGCAGGATTATCGAACTTGCCAGGGCAATCGGCGCGGAAAATTCCGTACTTGCCGACATTCGCCTTTTGTTCGGAGTGAAATACTCCTGTCTATGGGATAAAGAAACAGGAGAAGACGAAATCCGCAAACTCCTTACCGAGTATGGCGTTGTCATGGAGAGCAACGCAATTTTGAATGTTTCCGCGCATTCACTGCAGGAAGCTTATAAAGGATGGCGTGAGCGTTTGAAGTTCATAGGCATATCCTGGGATGCTTTGTGCGCAAAGTATCCCGCATTGGCAAAAACCATCGATACGCTTCTGAAAATCTACAGGCAGGAGGATATTTTGCCTGAACAACTGAAGACATTTCACGCTGAACTTGTGGAACATAGCGCGGAAATCAGGGAATTGCTTAATAATGACAGGCGCGTATTTGCCGAAGTGTATAAGCCGTATCTTGAAGACTTGAGCGATACGGACATTGCGGATATTAAGAGCAAACTGCGGACGGGTTTGTATGAACTGCCGAAAACGGATTGCAACATTATGGTTAGGGAAACCGTCGAAGAATTCCGGAAAAACCAATTAAAGTCTCAACTATTCCGCCTGTGGACAGACGGAACGGGGACGAAAAACCCACGAGAGTGGTCAACCCGTTACAGGACGCCGATTTTGTGCTGTGTCTCCGTGGCTGAATACGAAAAAGCAAGGAAGGCGTTTGAAACCCTTAATCGCAACATGGGAACGGATACCGAGATTAAAGCGGCAATCGCGTTTCTTGAATCAACCGCAATTTTTGAATTTCTTGCGGACGACTATAAGCGAAACGCCGCGTTCGAGCGTGATATTGTCGGCGAATACCGAGCGCTGCTTCCCAACATCAATAAGGTCAGGGACGCGCTCGAACTCCTTTCCGTCGACGCCTACGACTGGCGTGACAATCCAGGCGTAAAAGCAAAAGTGAAACAACTTGCTGAAGCCGAGTATAACGCCGGCGGCAGCGACAAGGTTCTTTTGAAAATTGACAGTATGGACGACGCGCACTTAAAGCAGTATCTCAAGCGGCTCGTCAAGGACAGCATCAAGGTTGGAATTGAAATTCTGACGGATGGAGGCGGGAAGCAGGATGCAAATTAACGCGGTAAAAAAATATCTGGAATCTCCCGTCAGTGCGCCGTTTTTTTTGTTCGTCAGCGACGACACGTATGTTTCCGCTAAAAACGAGTTGTCTGAACCTGGTCTTGATACCGTCCAAATGAGCAGCTTTTGCGGCGGCGATGACAAACTGCCGGATATTGACGGGTTATTTGCCTATATCGAATCCGCCGATGTAAACGCTGAAGGAAAAAAGTTCATAGTGACGGGGCTTGGTGAATACCTTGCGCTTCGCGGGAACGACGAAGCCATGCGCGTCCTGTCCCGGTTAAAAGACCTTAATATCGGCAGGGCAAAAGTCGTGTTGCTCCTGAGGGGGCTTGCGTCTCAAATCGACCGTTTGAAAGCCGACCCGCGTTTTGACAACCGCCGATTTCACATAGAGGATAATGCGTACTGTGACTTATCTTTCACTCTTGCCGCTCCATCTGTCGGATTATCGGCTTTATCCGGATTCAAAGCAATGCTTTCGGCGCTTGAAAACGGTCGCTGCGGTATGCTTGTCGTAAATACGGCAATGGATTTGGACAAATCTCTTTTCACCCTACACAAAATAAACAATGCCTATGAAGGAGTTAAATACTCCACGCCGGGATTTAGTTTGCCGCGCTCCTGCGGAAACGATGCCCACTGGGCTGAATTACTGACGGAATTGAATCAATGTAACAGTTCACTTAATGATGTGTTTGAAAAACATGGGCTGGGCGGCAATCCGGAATCTGATTTCCATGCTCACATTGCGGGATCTGAACATGGAAGCTGGTTGTATTACATTTTCCTGAAATGCAAGACCGATACGCTGTCGAATAGCTATCTCAGATTTGTATTGGAAAAGACGAACCGTTTTGAAGATTTTGCCGCAAGCATCCTGAATGCGATAATCGATATCCCGCACAAGGACAAGCGTTTTTCCGCGTTTTATCAGGAACGAAAAGCCCTGGTTGAAAAATTCCCGGAGTCGGATATTGCCGATTTTGTAGTGAACAACCGGAAAATTACGTCTGAAAGTATTTATAAGCTGACGGACGGCACAAAGACCGAGCGGGAAGAGATGATCGCATGGTTTTCAAAAAACGGCGTTGTTCCGCAAATAGGACACATTTATCCCGCATTGGCTGATTATCTAAAAAAATATATTTTCAAATGCCCGGAACTCGCTGATCTGTTGACAGAGTATTTTGAAACATATAAACGGCAAAAATTGTCGAACGCGCTTGAGCCGGAATTTTTAGAAAAGGTGGACGAACTTGCCAAAAGCCCTCGTCGATTCAATCGGCTGCCCACGCGAAACGTAGTTTTGGAAAGCCTAAAATTAGACGCGACCGGCGACTATATTTATTGGTTTGACGCGCTCGGCGTTGAATACCTCGCTTTTATTGATTCCCTGGTTCAGAAACGCGGATTATCGCTCAGGGTAAATATCGCCCGCGCGGAATTGCCGACGATAACAAAATTTAACCGTGACTTTTACGACGCATGGCAAGGACGAAAAGAAAAGAACGAGGAACTTGACAACACTAAACACAAGGAAGCGGGCGGTTATAATTTCACGGATAATGAGCTGCCAATCCATCTCGCTAAAGAGTTGGATATCATCATGGCGGTTATTTATAAGGCGGCTACGGAACTCGGTCTGCGGCATTGCAAACGTTTCCTGATTGTAAGCGACCACGGCGCTTCGCGGCTTGCCGTTTTGCGACGCAAAGAGGAACAATACGAGACCGTTACCAAAGGCGAACATTCGGGACGATGCTGTAAGCTGTTTCAGCCTTATGATTTGCCGTTTGCGACGGAGGAAAACGGGTATCTTGTGCTTGCCGATTATGGACGGTTCAAAGGAAGCCGCAAGGCTGATGTCGAAGTACATGGCGGAGCATCGCTGGAAGAAGTGGTTGTCCCAATTATTGAGTTGACGCTGAAAGACGGAAGCGTGACAGTTAAACTTGTTGATGACACAGTGACCGTCGATTCCCGCACAGGTATGGAAATCAAGCTATTCTTTAATTCTCCCGTGCGTGATGTTTCCGTTGTCATTGACGGGAAGATTTATTCAGCCTCTTCGGAGGACGCAAACCACTACATAGTAAAATTGCCCGATAAAAAACGCGCGGGGGATTATCCGGCGGATGTTTATGCGGGTGATGATTTAATTGGCAAGGTTGTGATTAAGGCGCAAGGCAGGAGCGGGAAAATTAATGACGGGTTTGATGCTTTATTTTAAAGAGGTGCTTTGATGATTGAGAAACTCAGAAATTGCTTTGATGAAATGGTCGTATATAAAGACCTTAAAAAAAGCAATTTCTTCTCCACTTTGAGTCTGCCATCCTTCATGCGCGACTGGCTTTTGAAAAGATTCGAGGATGAAAACGGCCGTTTTGATTCCGACGAGTTGGTTCGTTTCGTACGTACCTACTTGCCGCGTAAAGATGATTGGACTGCCATAAAAAATAAAGTGGTAATTGAATTTGAAAAGGTTAAGTTTCTTGCAAAGGTATCTGTTGACATTGATATCCGGACAGGTGAAGTGTCGTTTGCTCTGCCTGATTTTGGGCTGACGGGAAAGGATACTATTATTGAGGATTCCGTGTGGCAGATATGCAAAGAAGATTTGGTGCGCGGGCGGGAAACCTGGGGAATGATTGAAATTGGTTATCTTTCTCCAAATTTTGAGACCGACTCTTTCAGGAACAAGACCAGTGGCTCCAACAGAGGCAAAATAAAGCTGACGGCATTTAAGACTTTTTGCCCCTATACTATTGATATTGAATACTATAAAGACGCGCGTCGCGAATTTGCCACGACAGAGTGGATTGATGTTTTACTTGGCGCGGTAGACTACAACGCAAGCGGCTACCTTGGCGACGAGGAAAAGAAACTTACGATGTTGACCCGCCTGCTTCCTTTCGTTGAAAAAAGGCTGAATCTCATTGAACTCGCCCCGAAAGGAACCGGCAAATCTTACCTGTTCGGTCGTGTCAGCCGTTTCGGTTGGCTTTCCAGTGGCGGCGTTATGAGTCGCGCAAAGATGTTTTATGACCTGAACAAGCGCGCGGAAGGTCTTGTATCGGGAAATGATTTTATAACACTCGACGAGGTGCAGACAATTTCCTTTACTGATGTGGACGAGATGCGTGCTGCTCTGAAAGGCTACCTAGAATCGGGTATATTCACCGTTGGAAATTACGAGGGAACCGCCGAAGCGGGAGTTGTCCTTTGCGGCAATATCAAAAAAGAAACAATGGATGATGATGGCTTTAGCAATATGTTCGAGGAATTGCCCCCGGTATTCCACGAATCGGCATTGATAGAGCGTTTTCATGGGTTTATCAAAGGGTGGAACATACCTCGAATGAACGATGACCTCAAAATTGCGGGCTGGGCGTTGAATTCCGAATATTTCTGCTCAATTATGCACGAGCTGCGTGAAGATATGAGCTATCGCGCCATTGTAGATGAACTTATAGAAGTTCCTGAAGCGGCGGACACACGAGATACCGAAGCGGTTAAGCGTATTGCGACTGCCTACCTGAAATTACTGTTCCCAAATGTTCGCGGCGCAAACGACATCACCGCCCGCGAATTTAAGCGTTATTGTCTTGATAGAGCGCGAAAGATGAGGGACACAATAAAGTACCAGTTAGGCATACTCGATGTGGAGTATCGCGGGAAAGACATGCCGGCGTTCAGTGTCAGACCCGACTCTGAAGAAATAGGGTAATTCCGTGGAAAAGAAGGGTTGTTATATATGTGGAAAAGAAGGGTTAAGCCGAAATGAAATTGGTCTGACTAAAAAACTGATCGGCAAAGATTCCGAATATTTTTATTGCCTTGATTGCCTTGCGGAAAATTTAGAAACCGACACGGAATTTTTACTCGCAAAGATCGAAGAATTTAAAGAACATGGTTGCAAATTATTCTGATTAGTGACGAGACAACGCCGAAGACGGGATTATATAGAGCGAAATATACAATGGGAATCACCTGATGAGATCACATACGCCGGTAATTAGTTTAACGCATAATTTTGATGGCAGAAAATTCAAATGGTTGTATGCGAAATACGCCTACGGATGCAATCCACGTCATCATTGCACCAATTCCATTAGAGGAAGATACAGCAAAATTTTTTCTCGCTTGAATCCTGACTTTGTTTCTGGACAAACCGTATTTATGGACGAATTTCCACAAGATATGTGGGATGCCATCTACATTTGCGGCGTGGCTGCCAAAGGATATTCCACACATAAGAATTATCCACATAATGTCCATATTGCTATTTTACCAAAACTCGACGCGCGCGATCATTGGCAATTTGAGGATTGGTCAATGGATATCACTAACGGTGTATTTGAATATGTGCCGTCGGATAAAGAAATCGACTCTAAATATCTTTTGCTGCCGGCGGAATATTGGACATGCCGGATGTTCCGCTGGGCAGTGTGGCATTACCGGGATAAATTAAATGCCTGAGCGAGCGAATCGCTTCGTTGAGCGTTATCCGGGCTAATAAAGTTTGGTGATATAAAAAGCGCTGTACCACAGAAAATCGGCAAACTGGTTCTGGCGGTATGAAATAAACCGATCTGGTCAGAATCATTACAGGCAATGGTGCGGTTTTCATCCGGCACGGGAGCAAACATGACTGGTATCGGAATCCTGATACAGGAGTATCTGAAGCTGTTCCAAGACACAGGGAAATCAAGGGACAACTGCGCGAAAGATCATCCGAAATCTTTCAAACGAATAGAAGGCGGTACGGAAAAAGCAGTCTATTTTTCCTGTCCGTTATTGCGGTATCCATGCGAAAAGCCGCGAGAATACAGTTTGGATTCCGGATTATTACGCGCGAGCACGTGTCCCACGACAATAAGCGCCGTTTTTTCGATGTTTCGCTCCCGAACCTTTGAAGCGATGTCGTTTAAAGTTCCGCGTATGACGATCTCAT
>JGI24702J35022_10001641_pt1 | contig 13873 bp, 7 predicted proteins | sample TergutTh196P4_FD_35022 | JGI IMG/M metagenome (IMG submission 35022)
CATCTGTCAATAATAAAAGCGTCAATTGAGGCAAAAAATTTCAGATTGTTTCAGAAATTATTATTATAGATTATTGTAGCGGCGACGGCTTCTGAAATATTGCGCAATATTGTTTCATATAAACCCTTGACATCACGACGGCCAAAATGTATCATATAGATGATTTTTCCAGATGCAGTTACAAACTTTATTACCTCTTTTATTACCCCCTTTTTTCCTGACAAAGTCGTTTTTATGCGAATCAAAGCATACGAAAACAGGCGTGAAAATCAAAGCGTTGCATTTTTTGCGATATGTGTTATAATAAGAGCAACATAAGATAAGGCGTTGGTATTAAAGCGTTTTTGGGCATAGAGACAAGCAAATATATTGGTTTCAGCAAGTGCGCAACAACCGATCGGGCAACAAATTTGCGGGCGTAGTTCAATGGTAGAATTCCAGCCTTCCAAGCTGGTTACGTGAGTTCGATTCTCATCGCCCGCTCCAAGTTTTGTTATTTGAGACCGCTGCCAACGAGGTTTGGTGGTATTTCGTCAATCCCATGTAGGGGCGATTAGTAATCGCCCGCATTCCTGCAGGGCATTCCTTTTTGGGCGATTGGTAATCGCCCCTACGTATGAATTTGTGGACAGTATATGCGAGATATGTATTGCGCATATGCTGTTCATGTTGCGTTAAAGGTCCTGGACAGATATGAATTAAGGAGCGTTTTTATGGATTTTTTTGAGAAGCAAGTCGAGACGAAAACCGTTTATAGGGGGTTGATCGTTAACATCAGGAGCGATGTTGCGGAGATACAAAATGGCAACCGCGTCCCGCGAGAGGTGGTCGAGCATCCCGGGGGTGTCGGGATCGTCCCCGTGACCGCAGACAACAAGGTTTTGATGGTGCGGCAGTACCGTTATCCGATGGAAGAGGAGCTGCTGGAGATTCCTGCCGGCAAGCTGGACGAATGCGAGGAGCCCGTCGATTGCGCTATCCGCGAGCTGTCGGAGGAGACCGGTTGCACTGCGGGGAGGATCGTCGATCTGGGCGCTATTTATCCGTCGCCCGGTTTTTGCAAGGAGACGCTTTTTCTGTTTCTTGCTTTGGATTTGCAGGAGGGCGCGATGCATCTTGATGATGATGAGCTGCTCAGCGTGGAGGCTGTGGAGATTTCGGAGCTTATGGAGCTTATCATGGCGAATAAGCTGCCTGATGCGAAATCGATCATCGGCATCATGAAGGCTAAGGAATATTTGGGGCTTTAGCGACTCGCAACATCAATAATAAGCAAGATATAATCAGTCGCTAAGGCGCTATCACCGCGCGAAGCGCGGTGCGCCGGCGCGGAGGCTAAAATTCGTAGGCCGAATTCATTTCGGCCGTAAAGCGAATTAACCGGAGCGCGCAGCGTCCGGGTTGTGGGGGTGGAACCCCCACGTTAGAAAGGAATGGCAATTAGTATGGGTAAAACGGTGTTGATTGTTGATGATGAGAAAAACATTGTAGATATTCTCAGCTTCAACCTTAAAAAAGAGGGGTTTGACATTGTTACGGCTTATGATGGTGAGGCGGCGCTGGAACAGTACGCGCAGCACCGCCCGGGGTTGATTTTGCTGGATGTCATGCTACCGCTGATCGATGGGTTTGAGGTGTGCCGCAGGATTCGCAAGGCGGATAAGCAGACGCCGATCATCATGCTGACGGCCCGCGAAGAGGAGACCGACAAGGTCCTCGGGCTTGATTTGGGGGCAGACGATTATATCACGAAGCCGTTTTCGCTGCGTGAGCTGCAGGCCCGCGTCAAGGCGAATATTCGCAGGACAAGCGTGCAGACGGGCGAGGCATATAGCGGCGAGGCTTCAAGCGGTTTTTTGATTGACCACGAGAGATATGATGCCGTCATCAATGGTGTTGCGGCTGAGCTTACGCAGCGCGAATATGAGCTGGTCAGTTTTTTGGCGGCGAACCCCGGCAAGGTTTTTTCGCGGGAGGAGCTGCTGCATAACGTGTGGCAATATGATTATTTCGGCGATTTGCGGGCTGTCGATGTCGCGGTGAGGAGGCTTCGCGAAAAGGTCGAGGAGGATTCGAGCCAGCCTCGTTATGTCATGACGAAAAGGGGAGTAGGCTACTACTTTAACGATGAATAAAAGTTTAAATATAAAACTCGTTTTCATAATGTTGCTCATCATTGTCCTGCTGATGACCGTGGTGCTTGTTTTCCTTGTCCGCGGAGTGCAGTCTTTCTACACTTCGCAGTTTTATTCGCAGATGGAGTCTGTTTTTGGGCAGACTGAGCTGATCAACGAGCTACGCCTCGCTGCGGGGGAGGGCAGCGCGGTCACGCGCATGGAGGAGATTTTGTCGGTTTTTTCCGGCGAGCTGGGCATCGACAGAAGTTCAAGGCATTTCTACATTTTGGATGGCACGACCGGGGAGGTCTTGTCGTCTTCGGACCAGGCGGGCGACAGGCAGATCAGCATTACGCCGAATATTTTATCGGCGCTGCTGGGAAACTCTGCTTTGAGAGGGGATTTTCGGACTGCTTATATGGATGTCGCGATTCCGGTTGTTTCTGCTGATGCGGGCGCGCGTTTCGTCGTTTATATTGTCGATGATAAGCAGACCGTGCAGAGCTTGAACGCGGAGATTTTCCTTTTGATCCTGGAAGCCGTGCTTATTGGTTTTGTCATTGCTGTCGTAATCAGCTTGGTTATTTCAAAGACGTTGCTTTCGCCGATCCAGGGCATGACAACCGCTGCGGAGGCCATGGCCGATGGTGATTTTTCCAGAAAGATCAGGGTCGAGTCTGATGATGAGATCGGCATTTTGGCAAAGACGTTCAACGATATGGCTTCGCAGATCGAGTCGATGCTGGAGGAGTTAAAGAAGGCGGAGGTGCTCCGCAGGGAGTTCGTCGCCAATGTGTCGCACGAGTTGCGCACTCCGCTGACAAGCGTCAGGACTTATGCGGAGACGATGTATGACAATCATGAGATCACGCACGAAACCGAGGAGGAGTTTTTGCGCGTGATTATTAATGAGAGTGACAGAATGGCGAAAATCGTGCAGGATCTGCTCGAGCTTTCGCGGTTCGATTCGGGTGCGAGCGTGCTTGCGAGCGAATGGTTTTCCATCGAGCATTCGGTCAGGGACGTTTATGCGGCGATCGCTCTCGAGGCGAAGAAGCGTAACCAAGAGTTGAATCTGGAGCTTGAGTGGAAGCTGCCTAGGATCAAGGGGGACAGGGCGCGCGTCGAGCAGGTTTTGATGAATATTATGTCTAATGCGTTGAAATATACGCCAGATGGCGGCAAGATCGATATTTACAGCGGGAGTTCCGGGGGCAAGGTTTGGGTACGGATTGAGGATACGGGGGTCGGGATTCCAAAGGAGGATCTGGCTCGCGTTTTCGATAGGTTTTATCGGGTCGATAAGGCGCGTTCGCGCGAGTCCGGCGGAACGGGGCTTGGGTTGTCGATTGCGAAGGAAATCATCACGAAGCATGGCGGGGATATCAAGATCGAGAGCACGCAGGGGATCGGGACGTCCGTGACGGTGGTGCTGCCTGTCCTCGGGCCTGTTAGCTAGGGCGGCCGGGGCGGAGAGGCAGGCGGTTAAGACTTTTGTCAAAACCTCTATGGGCGGCCGGAACAACCGGGACAACCGGGGCGGAGAGGCATGTCGATATGTCAGATATGAGGAAAAAAAAGATATTCGAGTGGGCAAAGACCGCGCTCATTGTCCTTTTAGTTGCGAGCGCGTTGCTCATGGGGCGGCAGATCAAGCTTTTCAGCGATTTTTTTGGGTCAATCCCGCTATTCGGCGGAGTCGCCGACCTTGTCAGGGGAGCTTCGGGAACGGGGAGCGGAGGAGCGAGCGGCGGGACATTCAAAGAGGCCGCGCGTCCTTTGGCGATTGTTATCAGCAATTCTGACGGCGAAAGATATGGCGTGCAATATGATGCTGATGCGAGAAATGCTGCTTATGACAGGACGAGCAGCATACTTGTCGAGGCGCTCGGCTCTGCTTCGGAAGCTGTAGAAATCAGCGAAGACGAGTGGCGCGGCTCGTTAATGGGCGCGGGGGTGTATTTTGAATACGCGGTGCCCGTAAAGCTGTCGGTTTTGGGCGGATGGCTGGGAGCGAAGCTGCCTGATGCCATGGGCGATGAGTCTTTACGCCGTATTTTTGTCGCATTCGGCGATGATATGAGCAGGCTTTTTTATCAGAACAGCGAGAATTCTTTGTTTTATGTTGCGGATACTGCCGCATCGTCGAGCAAGGCCCAGGAGCTGGATGTCTTCAGCGCGAATGGCGCGGTTTTCGCTTTTGAGCTTGGCATTGGCGTTGCGGAAAATGCGCCGTATGTTATTATTTTGCCAAGCACCGATTTTGCCGATATTCGGGCTTCGGCTGCTGCGAGCGATGATGAGTTATTGGATTTGGTGCAAAATGCCATGGGGCATCAAAATGAGATTTATACGCCATATCGCGACGGCGCGGGGGCATTGATACGTGTCGGCGCGCAGTTCCGTATGCAGATAGATACCATGGGGCGAGTCGTATATCGCCGTACGGACACGCTTGTACAGGGAGGCGCGGGAAGGAATTACGGAGAGGGCGAGATCATCGAGATGGCGCGTGTGATCGTGGCGGAGACGATTGGGGATGCGTGCGGCAGCGCGGAGGTTTTCTTTGAGTCGTTCTCGTATGGCGAGGGGGGTATACAGACTGTATATTTCGGTTACTATTTCGGGGGCGGCCATATAAGTCTGTATGAAGACGGGTATGCGGCCAAGATTTCGTTTGTTGATGGGGCTGCCGTTGAGGTTGAGTTGATTTTCAGGGAGTATTTGCAAATGGACGAGTATACTCGTTTGTTGCCTGTCGTGCAGGCGCTTGCGGCGGCGGGGCAGGAGTTTGTGTTGAGTTATTTAGATTCCGGCGCGTCGATGTTGCAGCCGGCATGGGTGAAGGGTTGATGGCGTGAAATGTAACATATGATTTCAATGTGAGGAATTGAGTGATAGGGGGGGTGCTTATGGGGAAGTATGTGTTGGCGCTGGATCAGGGCACGACGAGTTCGCGGGCCGTCCTTTTCGACAATGAGCAGCGCATAGTCTGCATCGCGCAGAAAGAATATTCGCAATTCTTCCCGCAGGAAGGATGGGTCGAGCATGACCCGATGGAGATATTTTCTTCACAGTATGCTGTGATGATGGAGGTCATTGCGCACAGCGGCGTAAGACCCGGCGACATATCGTCGATCGGCATTGCGAACCAACGCGAAACGACAATCATCTGGGAAAAGTCGACCGGGCGTCCGATATATAATGCCATCGTGTGGCAATGCCGAAGGACTGCGGATATTGTGGAAAATCTTGTTGAAAGAGGTTTATCCGATTATATTCGCGATGTCACCGGGTTGGTTCCGGATGCTTATTTTTCGGCGACGAAGATTTCGTGGATTTTGGACAATGTGGAAAACGCGCGAGAGATGGCGCGAAACGGCGAGCTTTTGTTTGGGACCGTAGATACTTGGCTGCTTTGGAAGCTTACGGGAGGCGCCGTCCACGCGACTGATTATACGAACGCTTCGCGCACGATGCTTTTTGATATTTATAAGCTGCAATGGGATGAAACGCTGCTTGGGATGCTCGATATTCCGCGCGAGATTTTGCCTGAGGTCAGGGGTTCGAGCGAAATATATGGCTATACCGATATTTTGGGCGTCGAGGTTCCTATTGCCGGGATCGCAGGCGACCAGCAGGCGGCGCTTTTCGGGCAATGCTGCTTTGAGAGGGGCGAGGTCAAAAACACTTACGGCACAGGGTGCTTTCTGTTGATGAATACCGGGAGCGAGGCGTGCGGCAGCAAGAATGGGCTGATCACGACATTGGCGGCCGGAATTGGCGGCGGGCCGGCCTATGCTTTGGAGGGCAGCGTTTTTACCGGTGGCGCTGTCATCCAATGGCTTCGCGACGAGCTTCGGTTATTCGGCGACAGCAGGGACGCGGAGTATTATGCGGGCAAGGTCGCCGATTCGGGCGGCGTGTTTTTCGTCCCTGCGTTTACGGGGCTGGGTTCGCCATATTGGGACATGTACGCGCGCGGCTGTATCGTAGGCATCACAAGGGGGACGACTCGCGAGCATATAATTCGCGCAGCCGAGGAGGCGATTGCGTATCAGTGCTGCGATCTTGTGAGCGCCATGGAGAAGGACATAGGTTTTGCAATCGGGGAGATTAGGGCGGACGGCGGCGCTTCAAGGGACAATGTGTTGATGCAGTTTCAGGCGGATATTATGAACAAGGTCGTGAGAAGGCCTCTGGTTTCGGAGACGACGGCGCTGGGCGCCGCTTCTCTCGCTGGGCTGGCTGTCGGGGTGTGGAAGGATGTCGGTGAGGTCAGGCAGCTTTGGAGCTGCGGGGCGTCGTTTGTGCCGCAGATGGATGGTTCGCGGCGTGATGATTTGTTGCGAGGCTGGCATAAGGCTGTGGGTTGCAGCCGCGGTTATGGCGCGGAGTGAGCGCGCGGTAGCGAAGAATATTGTCTGAGCGCTTACGAGATTACGGAAGCAAAGATTCTTCGCTTCGCTCAGAGTGACAGGTGTTGCAGGGCGTTTGCTTTTCGAGAGCGCATGCGAGGGGTGGAACCCTCACGTTAGAAAGGGGTGTTTTATTTATATGAAGTACAAAAGCGGAGAGGCTCTTATCGATTGCTTGAACGCGCATGGAGTGGAGAAAATCTTTATAAATCCCGGCTTTGAATTTATCGACGTTCTGTCGAATGTAGCGAGGGCGCGTGTCGCGGATGCAAAGGCGCCGCAGTTGGTCTTGTGCCTCGATGAGGCCGTCACGGCATCCGCCGCATATGGGCATTATATGACGACGGGAAAGCCGCAGGTGATAATGGTGCATTCGGAGCTTGGCAGCTTGCAATTGGGCGGAAATCTACAGAACCTCCAGTGGGGGCGCGTACCGGCGGTGATTCTCGCGGGATATCAAGATAGCGATTTGCAGCGCACTTTGTGGAACGGGCAACCGTATGACCAGGGCGGCATCGTGCGAAACAGCGTTAAGTTTGACCGTAGATTGGAAGGCGATGAAAATCTGTTTGAGGTATTTGCGGAAGCGTTCAGTATCGCTTGCTCCGAGCCGACGGGGCCTGTATATATCACGTTTCCNATGAGATATCTTTTCCAGGACATTGAAAAGCCCGATGTGGCGCCTGCGCCGACTGCGGCCGCGCCGCTGCCTCGCGTNGATGCCGACATGCTCGGGAAGGTTGCGGANATCCTGCTGGAGGCAAAGAATCCGATGCTGGTGAGCGGCAACGCGGGNAGATANAAGGAAAATGTCGCCGCGTTGACCGGACTTGCCGAGACATTGAGCGCTTTGGTGATTACGGGGTATAGTTGGATGAACTTCCCATCGGCGCATCCTTTGTGCGCGGGCATCGAGCAAATCGGCGGCAGCCGAAAGCGCGATGCCGGATATGAGGATGCGGATGTTATTCTCGTGATTGACTATGCCATGCCATATGTCGGCAGCATGCCGCCTATCAAGCCGGAGACCCGTATTGTGCATATTGACGTCGATCCTTTGACGCAGGGGCGCGCATTATGGGGGCGTGGGGCTGATATCTTTATTCGCGCCGACGCGCGCGAGGCCATTCCTGTTTTGGATGGGCTTTTGAAAGAAAGGATTTCCGGAGAGAAAAAGGTTGAGCTCGAGAATAGGTATGCGCGCATTGCCGCGCTGAATGATGAAACGCGGCGGGGATGGTATGCTTCTGCGCTTGCGCAATCGGGGAGCCACCCTGTCACTGCCGATTACTTGTGCCATTGCATCAATGCGGTCATCGATGAGGATACGATCGTCGTGAACCATACTTTGAGCCATTGTGCCTCGGTTACGGAGCAGATTGTGCGCACAAAGCCGGGGACATGGTTTGGATGCCCTTCGGGAGCGATTGGCTGGGCGCCGGGAGCAGCGCTTGGCGCGGCTTCCGCAAATCCCGGGAAGACTGTGGTTGCGATCATGTCTGATGGGGGATTCGTTTGGGGCTGCCCGACATCGACGTTATGGACTTCGGCCAATTATCGTTTCCCATTCCTCGCTGTTGTTTGCAACAATAGGGGGTATGGAGCTATTCGCGACGTGCAGATCGGGATGATGGGAGGAGACGCGCCTGGTGAGCGGTTTATTGCGGAGTCTGCTGTAGAGTTCCAGCCGGATTATGCCTTGACGGCGGAGGGGGCCGGCGCGTTTGGGCGTGTCGTGGCAAAGTCGGAGGAAGTGCTGCCAGCTCTGCGTGAGGCGCTCGATGTTGTTCGCGGGGGCAGGCCCGCCGTTCTTGATGTGCGGCTGGCGAGAATTGAGGGAATGGATATTTAGTAGGGGCATCTGTCCGCGGGCGCATGATATGCGCCCCTACAAGCGGTATATTGTCATTCCTGTGTGAAATTAAAATACCCGTGAACCGCAACATAGTATTACCTTAAAGGCCAAAAGCCGCCCCCATGGGCGGCTTTTGCTGTGTGTGTCGGTGGTGCGCGTCGGTGGTGCGCGTCGGTGGTGCGTTGGTTGTACGCATTTGCTGTGCGTTGGTTGTGCGCGAGTTTATTCTTTTTGCTCGGGTGCCGGCTTTTTCTCCGGCAATGCGTCATACCCATATTTTATCTTCATAACAAAACCCACGCCCATGATTACGCATCCAAGAATGGCGATGCAAGTGCAAAGATATACGAAAGACCCGGTATCCGGCAAGTCTCCAAGCGGTGGGGGACCATCGCCCAATTCCGTGTCATCGTTCGGGTCTTTGGGCGGCGGGGAGGGATCGGGGATCGGAGGAGCGATGGGGGGCGGATCCATGGGTGCTGGTTCCGGCGGCAGCGGCTCTTCCGATATCGGAGGATCTGCAGCCGGGGGCGGCCTGAACAGCCCCGGATTGAGCGGCGGATCCTTTTGGGGATCTAGCGGCACAAGCGGAGGCTCTGCAGGCGGAGGCTGCGCGGGTGGCGGCTCTGTCGGCGGCGGCTGAGTCGGCGGCGGCTCTGTCGGCGGAGGCTCCGGCGGTAGCTCGGCCTTTTTATTCACTATGAATATTGTATCTGCCGTGTACGAAACAGGGGAGCCAAGCATGGATTCCAGCACCTCTGTTTCTTCTTCGGACAGCGCGTGAGTTGCCAAAAATGTGTAATTATCAGGAAATGCAGGCAGCTCATAGCCTTCGGGGGCTTTTGTCTCGATTATCAGGTATATCGCTGAATGCGTCGGTGTGATCCACGCCGAGTCGAACAGGTATATGCCGTCTTTGCCAAGGTCTTTGCCGGGTTTTGAATCCATGACCTCATAAAAAACCAGAGAGCCGATTATTATGCTGCTTCGGCTATAATCCCCGTCATATGGCTCGCCGTTCGGTATTGCCATGTAGAGTTTGAATTCCGCGCCATTCAAGCGCGAATACTCCTCTTCCGAATCGGCTTTGTAGATTTGAAGCTCCATTTTGTTCGCCGTGGCGAATGCGTCTGACTTCGTTACGGTGAACGTGCCGGAGACTCCGACGGGCGTGAGCCCCTCAATCGTGACCTTGTTCTCGATAGTCACGGTTTCGCCCAACGGCCTTATTACCAATGCTGTGTACGTAATTTTGACAGGGACGTTGTCGGGGATGATGAATTCGATTTCTGAGGCGTTGATGACGTTTATTTCCCATTCATCCCCCGCTTTCGCATCATATGCGACCCATTCATCGGTCCATATGCTGCCGGCCATCTTTTTAGTATACATTTTAATCGAATTCACGTAGATTGCCAGATTTGGGCTCATGATGTCATTGACCGTGAGCATCTCGCCGAACGCCGTTGCGCCAAGCAGCTTTCGCCCATAAGGGTTTATTATTACCTCAAATTCGACGAGGTTCGTCCCATTTTCCGTCATTGTTTTTTTGAGCGGCGCTTCTTTCGAGTATATCACCTCGTAACTTGACGAAAAGTCGCAGATTGAGCCAATGGCTCTGTCAACTGTCGATATTATCGTTGCCGTGTTTGTAAATGCGCTGCCGTCCGCCGATGCGTTGCGGTCTGAAAGGCGCAATTGATAGTGCACTTCATATACACAGTCGAGCGTGTACCAGAACTTATAATCCGCGTTTGAGGCTTCTGCGCTTGCAGGCATTGCGAATCCAATGGATGTTGAGACGCTGCCGCCCCACGCGTATATGCGGTACATTTTTGACAGATCAACGGCAATGGTGTTTGCTGTGCCTGTCTCGATCTGCTCAACGCCGCCGATTGCGTCGGGAGATGGCGTGAAATAGAGCCAGGATGCGCTTGATGCGGGATTTGGCTTTGCCACGACATATAATGACCTTGGGACGTATTCGAGGCCGGTCTCGAATGTGTCTTTGAATATCGCCGCAGCTCCGATTTCAAACAGTTTCGATGATGCAAATGTCGATGCGTTAAGGATGACCGAATAATTGAACACCGCTTCATCATTTGCATTGACGGTTGATGTTTTGTGGATGGGCCATGCGTCGTAGACCGTCGCCGGGCCGACCGGGACGCCGTTTATGGGATTGTGCACGAATGAACGGTTCCTCAGATATCTGCCGGGGGCCGCGCGCAGCAGGGCTTCGATCGTCGCGCCCTCCTCTGTCTTGGAGCCGAGGGGAATCGAATATGATACCACGATGGTCGTCTCGGTATCGTATGGCCAGATGCTTGCACCGGCGCCTCCGAAGTATATGTAGAAGGTGCGGTTATCGAGCACGACATTGTAGTCGGTTGCGCCCATACCCTGCCGCAGCGCGGCCAATGTGCCGTCGGCGGCTTTGATTGAGACGGAGAGGCTTTCCGGAGCGTTTATGACAGTTTCTGTCGTACTTATGAACAATTCGTCGTAAAAGTAGACGTTTTCGCCTTTGTAGGAATAGTATTCATTGCCTTCCGGCACCGTGAACTCGGCCGTATACATGATGAAGTATTCGCCGCCGCTGTTTTTGTCAATTTGTGATGAGGATTTTTTGATTGACGGAAACTTGGGCAGCACGGGGATCGGTCCGTAGACATTATATATCGCGCTCGCGTTCGTGCCGTCATATTTGATGATGTTTACATATGATTTTGTCGAGTTATATGGCAATTCCGAGGATTGCGAAACTGCCGTTTCAAACTCGATCTCCACGCGGAAGATCGCCGGGAATGTCCCGCCATACGGGTTTTTCGCGCCTATGCCGGGAATGGTGAAATACAAGTCTCTGCCAATGATGATCACGCCAAGGTCGTCGGCTATATATTCGCCGAGCAGGTCCGCCGATGCGTCAAATGCCCCGTTTGGGAACAATGCTGAGGCGCCGCCCGACGGGGCGCCATATAACCTGATGAGAATTGACGTGGGGGCGGGGAATGACGATATTGCATCGTTGATCGTGTCTGTTACTTGCTCTCCGCCCAAGGGGCGGGTGCCGTCGCCGATGGATGCTGTCCATCTGATATGCGTCGTGGGGCTTCCATCCGAGGCGGAGACGGTTTTTGTGACGAATTCCTTGATTACGCGGTCCTGGACCGTCGCCTTATCTGTTTTTCCGCCTTCCGTCAGTGCAGTGGCATCGTTGCCGACATAGCTGTCATAGCGCAAATGCGTTCGCGAGGAGTCTGATGTATTGGCGCGAAAGAGATCATATAGGACGAGGGTATATGTCACCGTGATTGTGTCTCCACGCATCAATGTTTCGGGGAATGTGTATGAGAAGCCGCGAAGGCCTGCACCGTCCGCGTTTGCGTGCCATTCGACCGCCATCGGGACTTCCGCTCCGCCGTTTTTGTTGTATGAGATTTCCTTGTATGCCGCCGTTGAAGCGTCGTTGATCGACACTTTGGGATCGGCGCCGCCGTTGCGGATGAACGGAACATCGGTCAGCTTGATGTTTTTTATTGGGACGTCGTCCGGCCCGCCGACTGCCGTGATGGCAATGGAATAGCTGATTGTTTCATCGTTTGGCGAGTATGTGGAAGTTTTTGCCACCATGACGCCGAGATCGGGCTGCGTGAGCGCCTTAATCGTGATCGATGCGCCATCGCCGAATGGAATGTCGCCTATTTGCGTCGTTTCGCTGAATGTCGCTATGATATCGAGGGTGAACGCGGCATCGGTATAGTCGATGAAGTTATATGGGCTCGGTGCGCCGCTTATGTCGTAGTTGCCGAACCAGACAGCGATGCCGCCCGACATATTGATCGAATACCAGCCGACAACTGCGCCGCTCCCTGTGCGGACTTCGCCGTTGTCCACGGCGCTATGGATCGTGAGCGCCGGGGGGAGCTGGTATTGCAGGATTTCTTTGCCGCCGACCGTCGTATAGGCGAATTGCTTGTCGCCCGTGCCTTCGGCGAATTTTATGCTGAAGGTGTAGGTTTCCTCGAACATGAATATGCCGTCGGACACTGTGGCGCCTGATGCGTTTCTTATTATTATGCTTTCGACGAAGTTGCTCAAGTCGTATGCGTCGCCTGCTGCGGATGCGGATTGTGGCTGGGACAATGCTAGCAGCAACGCGAACAGCAACGCGAGCACAATCGCCGGAATTGTTTGTGGCGAATGTCTTTCTCGTTTGCGGGTTTTCATTTGTGTTTTGACCTCCTTGGGCGGCGCTCCATCTCCGAAACACTTTTGCCCGTGCGGCGCCATCCGTATGTCATCCGTGTGCCATCCGCATGCCATCGCCGATATGCCTTCGATCGCAAGCGTTTATCCGGCCTTAGGCATTAGTGTTCGCCTTTGCGGCCGTATAAAGATGCTGCAATCCTGTTGTCGCTCATGACGATCTAGCCGGGGAGTCCCTTTGCCGGTCTTGAGCGGACGTTGTGCAGGTATTTCGGAGATGGGGCGCCAGTGATGTTTTTTAGCCTAAAGGTTCACGTTGCTTGAAGGTCAATGCGCGTTTGCGCGGGCAAAAATAGACAGTGTTTAAAGTTTTGGCGATGATGGCGGGAGGCCGTGGTTTTTCAATGCTTGGTATCGCCGATGTTTTTTGTGGCTCTCATTTGCGGTCATCGTATTTGACGGTTTTATATAATTCGTCCTTGCGTGCGTCTTGCAAGCTGGTTTAAGCTTTTCGCTTCATTTGCGACAGGAGGGTGCTGATTTGAGGCATATGGAACGAAAGGATTCTTCGCCTACGGCTCTGAATGGCGTTCGCTAATGCCTCTCTTAATTTAATGATATTGGGCGTGAATTGTAATCTGTTTTGAAAATCTTAAATTTTGGTTATTATGCCATATTGAAATCTTATTTAATAGACAGTATAATGTAGAAAACGGTGTTTTTGCGGTAGAAAGAGGCAAGAAGGCGGGAAGCGGAAGGCAAGAGGCGGGAAGCGGGAAGCGGAAGGCAAGAGGCAAGAGGCAGGAGGCGGCGACTATCGGCGGGCGGGTTATTTTGCATGCGGATATGAATAATTGTTATGCTTCGATTGAAATGCTCCATCATCCGAAGCTGCGCGGGCATCCCGTGGCGGTGGGGGGCAGCGTCGAGAGCAGGCATGGGATCATTCTGGCGCGCAACTACGAGGCGCGGCCATTTGGGGTTAAAGTGGGACAGGCGCTGTGGGAGGCGAGGCGGAAGTGTCCGGATTTGATCATTGTGCCGCCGGATTATGACAAGTATTTGCGCTATTCGCGTTTGTTCCGGGGCATACTTTCGGATTATTCGCCACAGGTGGAGCCTTTCGGCCTCGATGAGTCATGGGTCGATGTTTCCAAATATAGCGGTGGCGTCGGGGGGACTGGGGGAGTGGACCGCATCGGCGGCGGCGCGGGGGCCGGGGGCGTGGGCGTGGACCGCAGCGGAGGCGGAGACGAAAGCGGGGCCGTCGGGGG
>JGI24702J35022_10001642_pt1 | contig 13870 bp, 12 predicted proteins | sample TergutTh196P4_FD_35022 | JGI IMG/M metagenome (IMG submission 35022)
GGCAACGCACTGGTACTGCAGTGAAAACTTGTACAATTGTCAAAACTTGTGTGCGGAGCCTGTAACCATTGCGAGTTTTTGGACACCCACTGAACAGTAACTAAGTTTTATCATCATATACAGATATAAACTGGTTAATTGTTGACATTATTTTACTCTTCGTATTGTTTAGCAGTTCTCTTAAATCGACGAAAGCATCTTCCATAGCTCTGTGCGCGTCGGCTCGATCCTTATCTGTGCTATTTTCTTCACGCAGGTAAACCTCGACGCTTTTTTGACATTTGTCTGAAGCGGTGAGCAATCTTATCAACAGTGATTCGATATCTTTGCTATAGAAAGTGCCGTTTGCGAAATGGTATTCGCGCAATACGTTTTCGCTTTCTTTCATTGTATCGAAGGTTTCGATGAGTTTTTCTTCCGGTAAATGCACGGAATACTGGACATGAATAGCCGCCATTTCAAGTTTTGTCAGTATATCGGGAAGCTTATGGTAAATCGCATACGCTCGTTCGAACTTCTGCCGCCGCAAGTCAGACCTGCGATTAGAACTGTTGATTCGCACAGTTGTGATAATAGCAAAACACGTCACAATACCGCCAAGGACAGCTCCATAGTACTGGAGCATGTCCCCGGCGGAGAACGCCAGGTTTATGTCCCATCCTGTTGTTTCGGTTATGAACATATAGTTGATAAAAAGAGGGCCTATCAACAATAGCACTGCACCGAAGGTTAGCCCTACAGCCAACAGTACACATATTTTTAACAGCCGTAGCAATTTTCGCTTGAAGTTGTTCATGCTAAATGATTAACCCTTGAATTCTGGTCACATATCGGATACCGATTGGGTGAGGCGCTACGATAGATCCTGCAGGCTTCCGGTTAGGTTTTCCAGCAACGCGCGGTGCTTTTCCAGTTTTTCGCGTTCCTTGCCCACGACATGCTCAGGGGCTTTTGAAACAAACTGCTCGCTTGACAATTTTTGCTCCACGCGCCTTATATTGTCTTTTGTTTTCGCTATCTCTTTTTCTAGGCGTTCCCGCTCAATATCGATATCGACAAGCTCGGACAGAGGGATCAGGATGCGCGCGTCGTTTGTCACGACGGAAACAAACCCGCTCAAGTCTGACGGCGCTTCGCGCTTGATAGTTACCTCGGAGGCGTAGGCAAGCCTGCCCAGATAGATGCGCCCTGCCTCAAAAACGTCCGGTTTTTCAGTCACTATCACAAGGCTAGGCTTTTTTGCCAGCGGTACGTTCATCTCCGCGCGGCGCGCCCGTACGGCTTTAACAGCTGCCATAATGGATTCGAAATCAGCCTCGTCCTTTGGGAAATTCAAAGCCTCGTCATACTCTGTATACTTGCGTACCATCAGCGCTGGAGTTTGCGCTGGAGCCGGAGCCGGAGCTGAAGTTGGAGTTGAATCCTGAACCGGCGCCTCGGCGTCGTCATTGCCGACTGTTGGCGGCTTGTCGCGCGGAAGAGCCTGCCAAATCTCTTCAGTTATAAACGGCATGAAGGGGTGAAGCAGAGTCAATGTCTCTGTCAGGACATAGAGCAATACCTTTTGAGCGTTAATCGCGCCATCTCCGCCACCCTGCAGGCGCGGTTTCGCCAGCTCAATATACCAGTCGCAATAGCTGTCCCATATGAAATCGTAGATTTTAGAAGACGCGACGCCGAGTTCGTATTTATCGAGATTATCGCAAACCTCGCCCGCGAGGGAATTGAGCTTGGACAGTATCCACTTATCCTCAAGTTCGAGCTGATCCGGCAGTTCATTATGCTCAATCGTAAGGTTCATCATTACAAAACGGCTGGCATTCCAGATCTTGTTTGCGAAATTACGCATGGCTTCACACTTTTCAGTATAAAAACGCATGTCGTTGCCAGGTGAATTGCCGGAAATCATGTTCATCCGAAGCGCATCGGCGCCGTACACATTGATGATATCCTGCGGGTCAACGCCGTTGCCGAGCGACTTTGACATCTTGCGCCCCTGGTCGTCGCGCACTATTCCGTGGATGAAAGCCGTATGAAACGGCACGTCGCCCATGTGTTCCATCCCCGAGAAGATCATCCTCGCGACCCAGAAAAAGATTATCTCGTATCCTGGCGTAATAACTGTCGTCGGGTAAAAATACTCAAGTTCAGGTGTTTTATCCGGCCAACCAAATACAGAGAATGGCCAAAGGGCGGAACTGAACCATGTGTCAAGGACGTCTGGATCGCGCTCTATTTTGGCGCTGCCGCACTTTTCGCATTTGTCCGGATCATTGCGTGAAACGGTCACGAAACCGCAATCTGCGCAGTACCATGCGGGAATTTGGTGTCCCCACCATAATTGGCGCGAAATGCACCAGTCGCGTACGTTTTCCATCCAATTGAGGTATACCTTGGAAAAACGCTCCGGCACGAATTTCATTCGCCCATTTTTGACTACTTCTATCGCTGGTTCCGCCAAGGGTTCCATCTTGACGAACCATTGCGGCGAGGTGATCGGTTCTACCGTCGTGCCGCAACGGTAGCACCTGCCAACACTATGTGCATGGCTTTCGATTTTTATTAGCAAACCAAGCGCGTCGAGGTCTTCGACGACAGCTTTTCGCGCGTCATAGCGCGCGAGGCCGTTATACTTTCCGCTGTTTATGACGCAGGCATGTTCGTCAAGGATTAGGATTTTCTCAAGGTTATGCCTCTGACCGACTTCGAAATCGTTTTGGTCATGGCAGGGCGTCATTTTCACACATCCGGTGCCAAATTCGCGATCTACGTATTTGTCCGCAATAATGGGAATCTCGCGTTCCATAAGCGGGAGGATAGCGACTTTGCCGACAAGATGGCTGTAACGTTGGTCGTCCGGATGGACAGCGACACCTGTGTCGCCCAGCATCGTTTCAGGACGCGTTGTGGCGACTACGACATACTCTCCCGTATCTTTGACTGGGTATTTGACGTACCACAGGTTGCCGTCCTGCTCCTCATGCTCGACCTCTGTATCCGACAACGCAGTCAGACATGCCGGGCACCAGCTTATGATGCGATTGCCTTTATATATCAATCCTTTTTCGTATAGCTTGACAAAAACTTCACGCACGGCGCGGGAACACCCTTCGTCCATTGTAAAGCGTTCACGAGACCAGTCGCAGGATGAACCGAGGAGTTTAAGCTGCTCAATAATGCGCCCGCCGTATTTTTCTTTCCACTGCCAAACGCGATTCACAAACGCCTCGCGTCCAAGGTCATAGCGGGTAAGGCCCTCCTTGCGCAGTTCTTCTTCGACCCTTATTTGTGTGGCGATCCCCGCGTGGTCGGTGCCGGGTACCCAAAGCGCGGCATAGCCTTGCATTCGCTTTGCACGAATCAGGATATCCTGAACCGTATTGTCAAAGGCATGACCGAGGTGCAGTTGGCCAGTTACGTTGGGCGGGGGTATAACTATTGTGAACGGTTTTTTATCAGGGTCGACTACGCCCCTGAAATAACCGCCATTTGTCCATAGTTTGTAAATCTTTTCCTCAACTTGCGATGGTTCGTAGACTTTTTGAAGTTCACGCATCGTTTACCCTCCTGCCAATCAAACGCCCGCAACGACGTGCTGGGGCGAATATCTCGCTCTAATGCGAAAAATTATAAAACATCCGAGTTTTATTGTCAAATTTATTTGATTTGTCCCCTTATGTTTTGCATAGCTCAGAGAGGCGGTTTTTTGCTGGTTGGTAATCGCCGCAGCGTTCGTACATCTCAATAGCGTCGCCGACCATCCCTATGCATTCCAATATGACGCCAATATTGTAGTACGAAAGGAACGAGGTTATGCCCATGTAGTCGGCGATATCCGCCCCAATGCAGCTTTCATAACATTCTGCGGCTTCTACCAGCATCCCGTTGTTTTGGTATATATGCGCTGAGAGGAAACGGAAACGTGGATTACTGCCGTAGCGCGGGGCGTAATCGTTCATCAATTCGAGCGCCTTTTCATACTGCCCTGTTCCCAGCAACGTGTAGCCGTAGCACTCCACCATGTCGTAGACGTATCCGAGCCGCGAGTCGGGACTCAATGACAAGGCTTTCTCAAAGCAAGCAAGAGCTTGCGGCAAGTCGCGGTCGTCGCAAAAAAAACTCTTTCCTAGCTGATGCAGTAAATATGGGTCGTCAGGGTGTTTGGACAATTCGTTTTTCAGCAGTCTTTCGTTGCGCCTAAGCTTTTCTTCCACCCGACCGAACTCGGATATGTATCCGTGATGCGCGATAAGGATAGGCACTGCCTGAACAACCTTTTGGAGGTGTCCGAGCGGCGTAATCTGTTCGTGTATACTATACTCGTATCTGTAATTATTTCTATTATATAACCGAGATTCGTTGCTGGTCGCCTTGTCTGACAATTCAATTCTAGTGACGGACCCAACAGTATGATTATCAGCAAAGCAATCTTCTAATTCAACGATATCCGCCTCCATAACCTCCTCGTCGGCATCCAAAACAAAAATCCAATCGTTTTTCGCTTTTGAAGCCGCAAAGTTCCTGGCAGCTGAGAAATCGTCGCACCATTTGAAATCAAAAACAGCAGCCCCAAATTCAAGTGCGATATCTTTGGTTTTATCAGTCGAGCCGGTGTCCACAACGACTATGTCGCGCAGACTAAATATGGATTTCGCGCTCCTGAGTGCGGTACCAAGGAAGATTTCCTCATTTTTAGCAATCATACACAGGCTTGCCGACGATAAACGTTTCATAATTAGTATTCTCCAATAAATGATGAAATAACGACATTTTTGGATTATATGTCAATGCAACGCTATTGTCAACAATGTAGAATTATGTTAGAATTATGTTAATAAGTTATGAATTTGTTGGTTACAAAATCGCGCTCTTAACTGAGGCGGGCGGACGGAGGATACGGCAATAAAGACAAATATAAAAACGTCAATAGGGAGGAACGCTAGTGTTTTGCCGATGCGCAGAGGAAGCCTAGCCGTGCGCTTCCGTCGCATGAACACCATGATCTTTGGCGGCGCATTATTTGTTATGGCCACAATGATGGTGCTGTTGCTAAACGCCACAATTAGTACGATTTCGGCTGAATACGCACAGCAGTATGCCCTCAATTCGTCCGAAGTAGTTAGCGAACACGTTTATAAGGAACTTAGCATCATGTCGCAAATCGCCAAGTCCGACGTAGTCACGCAATGGCTTGAGGATGAGGGTAACGAAGATAAGACCACTAGGGCGGTCGAGGAGATGTTGGGTATAATCAACAACCTATATAGCTACAACCTTTATGTCGGTCTGGAAAAATCGCACTGCCAATACAAAATAGGGCTGGATCATGCTAAGGGGGATATTTATTTAGTTGATGAGTTGGACGATAGCGACCCAACCGACAAATGGTACTTCAATACCATTGACTCGGATAGTGATTATGAAGTTGGTATTGGTATTGATAAGGATATTGAGCGCAAGAGGGTATGGATAGATTATAAGGTGACGAAAGACGGCGTTCCTCTAGGGGTGATAAGCACAGGTTTGGAATTCTCACATTTAGTAGGGGAAATTTTTACACAATATGAAAGAGGGAACATGCGGGGATTGATTATAGATGATCAAGGTATGATCTTCATGGATAGCGCGTTGGCGCAAGACAGAGATTTTTTATACAACGAATTCCAGGCTCAGATCAGCGATGTGTTTAAGAACGCGGACTTGGCGCAGTCAGTCGAGTCATTTTTGAAAAGCGAAGGGCTGCATACAAATGAAACCGTCGAACCCGTGGTCGTTAGCCTGAAATCAGGCCCATACAGCAGAGCCGCGATCATGCCGATTAAGGGGACGCATTGGACTGTCGTGATACTGTCCGGCGGGCTGACGCTTTTTGGAATATCATACTTTTTCCCAATATTAATCACTGTCCTCATTTTGTTCTTCATTATCGCGCTAGTTACGAGCGCCGCTAATTACAGACTGATTTTCCTTCCGCTTAATAAACTGGATCAAAGTCTAGTTACGCTTCGCGAAAACACCGAGGGGCATATCTATGGATTAGAACGCGACGACGAACTAGGCGACCTTTCGAGGACGATCCAAGACCTGTTTCTGAAAGCGAACGTTGATGCGCTGACAGGCATAAAAAACCGTCGTTTCATGGAAAACAATTTCGTGCAGAAGATTGATATCTTATCCCGCGCGAATGGTTTGCTAAGCGTATTGATGATCGACATCGACTTTTTCAAGAAATACAACGATACATATGGCCATAGCCAGGGGGACGTATGCCTCAAGGAAGTCGCGCGCGCCATAAGCAGTGGGATCTTGAGGATGAACGATTTCGTGGCAAGATATGGCGGAGAGGAATTTGTCGTCGTTCTGCCAAGCACCGACGAAAACGGCGCTCGCATAGTCGCGGATAAGCTGCTTAAAAAAGTATCTGATCTGAACATTCCGCATTCAAATAGCGTAACAGCGCCATACGTTACGGTTTCGATTGGACTTACGACTGGCAGGGTCGTTTTCAGCCAGAACTGGAAAGAGTATATAAATCGCGCGGATGAGGCGTTGTACATATCGAAGAAAAATGGTCGCAACCAGGCGACTTTTTTGGATATGTAAGCCGTGTAGTCGGCTGAATTGTTACGTCTTTATCAAAATTAAGCATATTATTTCGAGAGATGTTATAAAGTTCCACGATGGACTTCCGATAATATTTTATGGAAGTGAGATGCGTGGACGCGCTTGAGCGATTTTTCCAGGCTGGATAACCATGGTTCCGCAGCCCGAGTTCACGTCTAGATGCCCAGGCGTTTTCCACCTCCTCCTAAGCCATTTATCTCTGACGGGATGCGCGCTCCGGCAAGGGATGATGGAAACCATAATAAACTGGGAGTACGGAAACCCCCAGGTAAATGAAAGGAAGCGAATTGAATGCGTATTAACAACAATATCACGGCTATCAACAGCCACAGACAGTACACAATCAATAACACCAATATCGCAAAAAATGTGGAGAAGCTCAGTTCCGGATACAGGGTGAACCGCGCGGCTGACGACGCGGCGGGATTAGCGATCTCCGAAAAAATGCGCGCCCAGATCCGCGGCTTAAACATGGCGAGCAAGAACAGTCAGGACGCAATATCCTTGGTACAAGTGGCAGAAGGCGGCATGCAGACAATCCAGGATATCCTCCAGCGTATGCGCGAGCTATCCGTACAGGCGGCGTCCGACACGAACGTCACACTAGACCGCTCAGCACTCGATTTGGAACTGCAGCAACTTATAGAAGAAATCGATCAGATCGCGAAGACGTCCGAGTTTAACGAAATGAAACTTCTGGATGGTAATTTCAAAAATAAGGTCATCCAAGCTGGCGCGAACGTAGGACAAACGATGTCCATAAGCATCTCGGCGATGTCGGCTGTCGGGTTGAAAGTCAATAGCCTAAAGATAACAACTCGCCCGTTAGCAACTGCCGCACTTGCTCAGATAACACTGTCGCTCAACAGCGTTTCAATGCAGCGCGCGACTCTTGGAGCGTATCAGAACAGGCTGGAATATAAGATCAAGAACCTCGACAACGCCGCTGAAAACCTTTCCGCTGCCGAGAGCAGGATAAGGGATGTGGATATGGCAAAGATGATGACGGAGTTCACGAAAAACAACATTCTATTCCAGGCATCCACCGCGATGCTGGCGCAGGCGAACGCCTTGCCTCAGGGTGTCCTGCAGCTTCTTGGCTAGCTGATACCCAACTGATATTCAGCGAGCCGCATCTGCTGCGGTGGTTAAAATGTATTCAAAGCGCGTGTGTTGCGGCCCGGACCTCCAAGTTCGGGCCTCGGCGCGTTAAGTCGCTGTTCAGAGGGTATCCAAAAACTCGCAATGGTTACAGGCTCCGCACACAAGTTTTGGCTAATATTACATGTTTCCACAAATGTACAAGTGCGTTGCCTGTAACTAACCTGTGTTTTTTGATGCCCTCTGAACAGTTAGAGCGTTATACACAAGGGGGCGGTTCTCTTCGTTTTTCTTGACAACGTGCTGTTGCGCGTGTACAATCAAAACCCAGCGACAGTTACGCGAGGAGTGGGTGGATGTGTCGCCAAAAACGGCGGGAATTAAACAAATAGCGCAAAACAAAAAAGCATACCATGATTATTTTATTCTCGGGAAATACGAAGCGGGCGTCGAGCTTTTTGGGACTGAGGTAAAGTCTATCAGAGCTGGGAACATTAACTTGAAAGACGCTTTTTGCGTTGTGAAAAACGGAGAGCTTTTCACACATGGAATGCGCATTAGCCCCTACGAGAAAGGGAACATATTCAACCGAGACCCAATGCGGCCAAAAAGGTTGTTAATGCACAAACGCGAGATCGTGCGTCTTTATGGTCGAATAAAACAAGATGGGCTGGCGCTGATTCCATTATCGGTGTACATGAAGGATTCCCGGGTAAAACTGGAACTTGGGCTTGCACGTGGAAAGAAACTGCATGACAAACGTGAGGCTGCCGCAGAAATGACGTCACGGCGTGAGATGGACAGAAATCTTAAGTTGAACACAGCGAGGAGGAGCGACAGAGTTAGCGAGTGATTTATATTATGAAGTTGTGAGACTTATCGAAGTCCGCGGCGACTAAATGGGGCTGCAACGGTTTCGACGGGGGTGTGGAGGCATAGATAGCGGGCGGAGGCGCCGACTCCTAAAACGGCAAACCTAATAAATTAAAGAACAACGATTACGCTGTTCCGGTAGCCGCTTAAGGCTGCCCGTCCTGCCTGGAAGGTCCACGATCCGGGATTTGGGCGTCGATTAGTGGAGAACGTGAGTGCGAAAAGCTTTGCTCGCACCATGCATAATGAAGCTACCGAACCATAAACGCGTGACAGTTTGCGCTATGGCGAGGGAAATGGGCGAAAGCCCGCAATAACTGTCTGCGCCCGGAGAAGTCTGTGTCAAAGTGCTTTCGGACGGGGGTTCAACTCCCCCCAGCTCCACCAAATATCGGCGCTGCGGCGCCTTAGTGAATGGTGAATAGTGAATAGTTTGTAGTGAGTAATAGGACGAGGGAAGCTCTAACGCCGATATTTGTATTATTCACTATTCACTACTCACCATTCACTATTCACTGAAAAGGAGCAAAACATGGTAGAAAATCCACTGAGCCAGAAATCGCTAGAATTTGCCGCAAAGACTATAAAGTTCTGCATAAAGCTCAACGAAAGAACCAAGGAATCGATCATAACGAAGCAATTGATACGCTCATCGACAAGCATTGGCGCAAATATCAACGAAGCGAATTACGGTGTAAGTAAAGCGGATTTCATTGCCAAGATGCAAATTGCGCTGAAAGAAGCCGCAGAGAGCGAATATTGGCTAAAACTTCTGACCGAAGCGGAGTATGTAACAGCAGAGGAAGTAGCCGCATTGGTTGACTTGTGTGTGCAACTAGAAAAAATGCTGACCGCAACCCTGAAAACAGCTAAGGAAAGCAAATAGTTTTGAAGATGGCGAGGTTATAGAATATCTCTCGCTCGGAGTAGGCAACAAAGGTAAGGCATTTGATGTGTCAGCATCAAAGCGGATAGCTGAGTTTAAGTTTGCCACGTGGGATGGTGGCAGTAACACTATCCGATAGAATGGCCTCTTCAAGGATTTTCTTGAACTAGCGATAAAGACCGATGGCGGCGGCAAAGTCAAATACATATATTGCTTGAGTGCCGCCGAAATAATTAAGTTTTAAGTAATAGCGAGCGGAATCTTGCGAGTGTGCTGTCAAGAAACCCAATGAATAAGAAATACCCGGATATTCAAGAACGATATAAGACCGTTAAGGCTTTTTACAACGTACACAAAGACAAAGTGAAGATTGTAGAATTGGGCAGTTATATCTGCGCGTAGCGCAGTCATAGGACTTGATCGATATCTACAATCTGTTGTACACTCATGTAGCGTGTGATATAATATGCACAAATTGATAGAAAGGAGGGTTTCTCATGCCTTCTGTTCTTGTGAATGTAGAACCTGTTATTCTTGATTGGGTACTGCAATATGCGCCAAACGCAAAAAATGACGTCATACTTGAGCGTCTTCTAAAATGGAGAAGCGGCGAAAAGAAACCCACTTTCAACCAAGTCGAAACTATCAGCAAGGCAATTCACATCCCCTTGGGATATTTTTTCCTGAAAATCCCTCCGAGTGAAAATTTTCCTGTCCTCCAGTATAGGACCATTGATAGCAAAAGCACTGGAGAAATAAGTAGGGATATGATTGACACGCTAAATCATATGGAGCGCGTTCAGGACTGGATGCGCGACTATATGATTGAGGCGGGATATGATAAGTTGCCCTATGTCGGTTCTGTTCATTTCAAGCAAGACGTACAGACAATTGTTCGACATTTCCGTGACGTATTGCAAATTCCCTATGACTGGCACAAACAAATAACATCCAATATAGACGCATTTAAGTTCTTCCGTAAAAAGCTAGAAACTATTGGGATACTGGTTATGATGAGCGGGATTGTTGGAGACAACACTCACCGCAGTCTAAACATAGAGGATTTCAGAGCCTTCACGTTAGTTGACGAGTATGCACCGCTGATATTTATTAATGCAAATGATTCTAATGGCGCAAAGCTGTTCTCTTTATTACACGAAACTGCGCATATAATGTTTGGTTTTAGCAACTTCTATAATGACCGCTATGGCAATGCGGATGGTGTGCCTACAATCGAAACATTGTGTAACGCTGTTGCCGCCGAAGTGCTGATACCTGACAGCTTATTTCAAGACGAATGGAGAAAACATTCTGCTCAGGACGCGCTGGACAAATTAGATGTGTTGTCTGCAACGTTCAAGTGCGGAGTTTTAGTTGTTGCTCGCAAGGCTCATGATAATCGACTTCTAAGTAAAGAGCAGTACAAATCAATTGTCAACGATACAATCATGCATTTCAATCATTCGCGAGAGAAAAGTTCTGGAGGCGATTATTACACAACGGCAGCTACACGAATTGATAACCGTTTCCTTGTTGCACTTGACAACAGTATCANAGAAGGTAAAACACAATATACTGACGCGTTCAGGCTAACCCATACGAATAGAAAGACTTTTTCCAATCTGATGGATAAAGTTCGGCGTGTTAGCTGATGGAAGTAAGAAGAAAAATCTTTCTGGTAGATGCCAATACTTTCATTACGCCGTACAGAGGCTACTATCCATTTGACTTAGCACCAAAATTTTGGAGAAATTTGGAAGAAAAAATTATTGATGGCAGTATTGCCATATTGGACAAAGTTTATGATGAGCTTTCCGCAGGTGGGGATGATTTAAGCGATTGGCTGTCAAAAATTAGCTCGTACAGCCAAATTGTTCATAAAAACCCTGACATTATTACAATATATAGTGATATATTGACACATATACAGACTTCAGGTCTGTATACCTCAAAAGCACTTACAGAATGGTCAGATATTCGTATTGCAGATCCGTGGCTTGTTGCTTGTGCAAAAATTAACGAGTTCACCGTGGTCACGTTTGAGGCTTCCAACGCTAATTTAAATAACCAATCGCCATCATCACATCCTAAAATCCCTGATATTTGTAAAGAATTTGGCGTAGAACACACGAATCTGTTCAACATGATGCGAGCACTATCAATCAATGTTTCTTAAATAAGAGGGTATGATGGCATTTCCCTTTTGGGCACAGTGTAGTCTGTGAACGATTTCGTCATAGCCCCGCCCTTGCCGCGAACCCATACGGCAAAATCACAAGGTTCGTATTTGGGGCTATACGCTCTACCAAATATCGGCGCTGCGGCGCCTTGGTGAATAGATTATAGAGATACAGGCACATTTTTGCTGTATTTGCGTTGTTCAGCGGGGGATGACGGGCCATACCAAGCGCATGTAGAGGTCTATTCTGGGAAAAAGGATGGAAAAAAGCTGACAGAACTATGCGTTACTGGATACGTGGAGGTTCGGTAACCGCAAGCGCAAAGCAAGACGAGATATCGGAACTGTTTGATAAATTCAATGCAATACCTTATGACAACAGAGTTAATCGCAAGGCGACGGTTGATGATATCAGCAGGGCTTATCTGGAGGATTTTTTGCGCGAAAGCAAAAGCTCATTGGTGAATCAGCTCAAAACCGATAGCATAGATGATTTGTTGGTATCGCTGGAAGTTGCAAACGAGACTGATACCGATTTAGCGATCAGGAACATCGGTGTGTTGATGTTTGGAGATAGGCCGCATAAGCTTATTCCCGGAACGCAGAGATTTTGCTCGCTCTTGAAAGGTAAAGGAGCTTGATGTGATTAACAAGGATTTGTTCTCAGCGCAATTATAAGTACGAAATTTGACACTTCACGAGATGCATTCTGTATCTAGGTGAAGAGGCAGGTGACACGGCAATTTGGAACAGATAACACATGGTCACATCAGAAAAGAGAAGTTTTCGATTGAGAGTATTGAGCGTCTGCTTGATAAAGCGAGCTATCCAACGTCAAGAAACGTAAAGAGAAGAATAGTGATTGGGAATGAATCTGTGCGTTATTACAACCCGAATTATCACATTTTTTTCCAAAAGGGTTATTCATGCGTAAAATGTGGTTTGACTGGTCAGTTTTTCGCCTTAGAAAGCAGCGGCAGCGACGGACTTGCTTATAGCTTATGTTTATATGCGATAAATCCGGATGGGGACGAAGTCTTAATGGTGGGGTCAAAAATCGATACTGGACTGGAAAAGACAAAAAAACACTATTATGACATTCAGCCAATGTGTTTTGATTGTAACCGTAAGACAATCGAGGAATATTTAGCACAGAAAACCACGCAGATGCGAACGCCTCAGAAAAAACCGGAGATAAAAATAGATATTTCCAGTCTTGGACAAATGAAAGAGATAAAGAAACCTGACGTTTTTCTTATTGATGGTTCGCCAATAAAAAATACAAAGGTTGTCGCCTATTGCAACAATGCAACCCATTGGGGCTGGCTTAATGTTCGATTAATGCAAGAGCATAGCTGCTTGGAGAAGCAATGCTCTTTTTTAGAAAAAGCAAATCCCAATTATTGGGCGAATATCGAGCGCAATAGGATCAAAAAAGAGTTTGAACGTACTCAGAAGAAGGGAAAAGCAGCGAAAATCAAAGAGCGTGACGAGTATATTCACACAGTACTTAAGCCATACAAAGACATATATGTTACTTCAATACGAGAGGAAAAAGGCTGCATACATATAGCATACATTTATGACAAGTATATTGACCTCTCAGATGCCATCCAGTTAATAAGGCGAAAATATAAGCAGCCGGTTTATATGAAGCAAATAAAAAGCTCTCAGCAAATCACGCAACTCCTGATCCGTGACAGAAAAACGACAGATTTGTTATCAATCCCAGGTGTGGGTATTGTGACAAAGAAACGTTTGAATGATTTAGGTTATTATTTTACCGAAGATTTACTGAGAAGCACTCCGGAAGAAATATTCAAAAAGGACTGTGATTTCACAGGAAGTGAAGTGAATCGCCGTATGCTTCACTTATATCGAAAAGCAGTCGAATTCGCTAACAAAAATACCAAGTGAACCACAGATAACGCGAGGGCGGTTTGGGAGAACATAATTCGAAAATTGGTGGTGAATGAATCAATGCTGGTAAACGAGCTCTGGACAGCTTTGGAACAATATGATAATGCTGTCCTGAAGGAAATCATCGTATCATTGTACAAAATGATACCAAGTTATTGTTCAGTTGGCATCCAAAAACACAGGTTGGTTACAGGCAACGCACTGGTACAGCGGTGAAAACTTGTATTATTGTCCAAAACTTGTGTGCGGAGCCTGTAACCATTGCGAGTTTTTGGATACCCTCTGAA
>JGI24702J35022_10001643_pt1 | contig 13869 bp, 13 predicted proteins | sample TergutTh196P4_FD_35022 | JGI IMG/M metagenome (IMG submission 35022)
TGGTTTTCTCTTGCCCCGCCGGATCATATGTGGAACATGCGGCAGGAAAATGCGGTTCTGGAAGAGGAAGAACTCAACCGGGATCGCCTTCGCCTTCTTCTTAAACGCTGGGGTATTCTCGCAAGACCCTTACTGGAACATGAAGAGCCGGAGCTGTCATGGTCCACTCTCCTCCCCACAATGCGGCGCATGGAACTTTCCGGAGAGCTAGTAGCCGGACGCTTCTTCGGCGGCGTCAACTCGCTCCAGTTCGCTTCCCCCCGGATTGCCCTGGAGCTGGAAGAAGCCGAAGCAGAGCAGGGCATTTTCTGGATGAACGCCGCAGATCCTGCAAGCCCCGCAGGCCTTGATATTGAAGGAATACTTTACGCCTCCCGAACGGTTTCGCCGGACTTGTCCCGGATCCGCCGCGTTCCCTCCACCCGGCTCTGCTTCCGCGGGACGGAGCTTCTTGCAGCCCTGTACAAAGGCGGCAAAGAACTAGAAATTTTTATTCCCCCTGATGATCCGGATATCGCCTCAGCTCTCGCTTTCGTAAAAATTCCGCGAATGAGAAAAATTCAACCTGAAAGCAAAATAACCATCGAAAAGATAAACGAAAAAACCGCCGCCGCAAGCCCTTATTCGGAAACCCTTGCCGCTCTTGGCTTTGTCAAGGATCGGGGGAAAATGGTCCTATGGTAGAATAATGCGCCATAGAATAACGCGCTGTACGACAAATTACCTAAAAAGGTTTATACTTTGCATATGACTGTAACGATTGAGGTTATCCATGACGGGGTATTCAATCTTCTATCAGAGATGGAACACCTTGGTCTAATAAGAGTAGAAGATACTGTAAAGAACAGCGCCATATCCGGAGAAAAACTTTCTGAACAATATGCAGGGGCTTTACGTATCTCTGATACCGCATACGAGGAATATCAAAATTCCTTGCGGGAAAGCCGGAATGAATGGGCACGTGATATCTCCTAGATTCTAACGTCATTATTGGGTATCTTGGAGGTAAAATCCCTGCCTCCGGCATGAAGACTGTTTCACTAATAGTAGACCAAACACCTCATATTTCAGTTATTTCTCAAATTGAAGTACTTCGCTTTAATGACACACCAGAAAACGAAAATGTCCTTATCGGTTTTATTAATTCGTCGGTAATCTACTCCCTAACTCCTGGAATAGTCAGAAGGACCATTGAGATATGCAAACAAAGCAAGATAAAGCTGCCTGACGCTATTATCGCTGCAACAGCATTATCCGAAAACTTTGTCCTTGTTACCCGTAATATTGACGATTTTGAACTAATTGCCGGCCTTGAGTTGCTTAATCCTTGGGATAATAGCCCGCTAATACACGAAAAATTAAAATATTTGATTTAGTTTCATTTCTACCATACCGGTATAACATATCCACAGATCTCATTATGGATCATGGATCATAATGCAGGACAAAAGCATCCCTTTTGATCCGAATCTAGCGAGTCTATTCCTGACTGGTTCCGGTTGTCTAGCGTAAGCCACAGACTGCTCAAGTGAATAATTCTTTCTGAAACCCAATCCTCATTTTTGTGGAACATATTAAAAAATCCAACTATCCTGACATTTTCCGCACTTGTGTTTATTTAACCTCCTTGATATAATTATTGTAATATAAACCGTACCGGAGCAGCCCAGCCGTATTCCCGGCGCCTGCAATCCGGTATTAGCTTAGGGAGGTTTTTAAATGAAGAAAGTTTTGATTTTTGGATTGACTCTTCTGCTTCTGGGCTCAGCCCTGTTTGCCGAAGACGCCAAGGTAATGCCGATGAGAATGGGCCGCATATACCTTGCGCCCAGTTTTGCCTTTGGTAGCAAGATATTTGACGATGGAGGATCCAGAACCGACGTTGGTGCACCTGAAATAATGGCGCTTAATCTTGGCGCAGCCCTCGAATTCGGAGCTTATAACTGGATTACAGCCGCCGTACAGTGGGCGCCCGGCTTTAATGTTTGGTCTGATGTGGAACCTCCAATGCCCTTACCAATTAATTTCCCACCTTCGCCTTTGAATCCTTCAGATTTTTCTACTTCCTCTGTCAGATCTCTTGATAAGGGAGACATTATAATTGGGGCGAAGATGCAGATCCTGGGCGACGCAGGTCCCCTAAAGAGCGACAGGTTCCGGCTGGCTCTCGGCCCTGGTATCAAAGTACCCCTCCGCGGCCCTGATTATAAAGAGCAGTTGGCTAATGCAGTAGCAGGTGACCTTGTTACCCCTGCCAACTTCGATTACCATGTCTTTGGCTTCGGGCTCAGAACCTATTTTGATTATATAATCAACGAATATTTCTTTATTGGTCTATACAACGAATTCCTCTACTACCCACAGAAGAAGGATTTGGCGAAAGCAGGTTATTCAGAGTACTTTATACTAAATAGTCTAAATAATATGTTTTTAGGTGGGGCTGTTCTTGATGGTGAAGTTTCTTATGGTTACGATCTCACCTTTGAACTTGAACCATCCTTTAGCAAGATGATTGTTCCAGGAAAAGTTATTCTCAACGCCGGTCTGCCTTTAACCTATAAAACCACCCCCGGGAAAAGTTATGAGTTCTCAGCAAAAGGGGTAATGGCAGATGCTGCTTTAACACAGATAAAAAGTTTAATTGAGGATGGAGAACAGACCCATCAACTCACCTTAAAACCTGGCGCTTCCTTGTTCTTTATAGGATGGAAAGTGCCCTTTGAATTTAAACTTAGCTACTTCGCGCCGCTCTGGGGCATGAACTCGGGAGCAACCCACACAGTAAGTCTCCAGATAAGGATGTATTTCAAGATTTAAGCAGCTAAAAGCCGGCGCCAGACTCCATACGCGTTAACTTTGATTGTCTACCAGGGTCAGAAACCGAGGGTAGGTCACGGGTTAACGCATATGGCGCCTGACGCCTCCTCCTGGTTAGGGGTAAAAAACATAGAGGCGTCCCAGGTTTCTAATATCCAGATAAAGGCACATTTTGTTATTCCGGTATTTTTCAAGAAAGCCGGACAGGTTATCGGCCTTATACCATTTTTTCCGGTTAGGGGGCGGCGTGACATTTCTGGATAATTTGGTTACCATGTTTTTACCCTTTTTCTAAAAACACTTTTTTAAATAATTTTTAAATGGAAAAGGCTGTTTTTATGATATTTTTAAAGCCAAGCCATTGAAACACCTCAAATGGGAAAAAAATATTCACAAAATACACCCAAAACCTCATGGGTTTTATAATTAATATACCTATTTACAGCTTACTTTCCCAAGCGAAGAGCATAAATAAACCTTTATAATTATGAAAAACTGAATTATAATTAAAAAATGAACACTATGCGGCTTTTTTTGGCGGTTTTTATCCTCGTAAGCGTCTTTCATATAGCCTTCATTATCCTAAATAAAGAAAGGTTAAGGCGGATAAGCAAGTGTCTTGTCGTTCCGCTTCTTTTGGCTGTATATGTCTCGGGCGGCGGAGGCAAATTCCTCCTGCCTGTCTTTGCCCTGGTTCTAGGTTGGATAGGTGATGTTCTCTTAATCAGAATCGATAAAAAGACCAATTTTATCACGGGACTTGCTTCGTTTTTACTGGGACACCTATGTTATATAATCGCCTTTATCCGGATTGCTCTCTTTTTAGGCGCGGGAGGCAGCTTTAATGTTCCCGCAATGATAATTTTTGTCCCTCCAACGGCTGTTCTTGGCATGGTGGTATTTCGTCTTATAAAACCAACCAAAGATATGTACCTGCCGGTAATTCTATATATGGCCATATTAATAATCATGAATTTATTGGGATTTCAGGTTTACATGCTTAGTCCCGGAGTCGCCGGGCTCCTGATTCTATCGGGATGTTTTAATTTCATGGTTTCCGACACGCTTCTGGCTTACTACACATTCCGAAAGTTAAAACTCCTTGGCGCCGTTCTTATAATGGTTTACTACATCCTTGCCCAGGCGGAAATCATCATGGGGCTTCTGATGCTGGGGCCGGCGGGCTTGTTTTGAAGGGGATTGTTGACTTATTCACTTAATGTTCTCAAGGGGTATAAAACTTGAAGGATCTTCCTTATATTCTTCCATACCTTCATTTATCATAGCGATCTCTTTAGAAGTCAGGTCTGTTTCTACAGTATAATACGGATCCGCCAGCATTGATAAAAGCGGTTTTAATGCGTGAAGGTTACGTTCCGGCATAGTGTCAATATATCCGTGTAATTCTCTTCTTAATACTGCGGTATTCACTTTTTCCCCCTGTTCTTTTTTCTGTACACCTGTCCTCTAGGATCAATATTTGTAACAAAAATGGTATTATCCTCAATACGGAACAAAGCCCGGTAGCCGCCAACCCTAAGCCGGTAGTAACCAGGTTGTCCCACAAATGGCCTTATATCTCCTTCGGGCGGTTCTTTTGAAAGGTCAATAAAGGCTGCCCTAAAACGGTCTTTATCAGTTGCGCTCAAGCGTCCAAAATATTTTGCAGCAATAGGCCGTAGCAAAACCAGCATTCATAACCCTATAAAATACTATATATTGGCATTTAAATATGGTCGTGCATTTCGAGTTATCTGTCAAGTTTACGGTTCGATTTTTACGTTAGGCAATACAGTTTACTTGATTTATATTTACAATGCAGCCACCACAGGGCGCTGGAAAGCCGGTTCAAGGCTAAAATTATATCTTCCCTTGGAGTAATCCCTGTTTCTCCTGCGGCAATCCCATACGGATTCTCCTCCGGGCCAAAGACCCTTACCGCGAGAAGTTCCGTCTCCCTCACCTTTGCGCGCAGGGTGTTGAGCCGGGCAGCCAGTGGACCCTGGGTATATGCAGGGAGCGCCGCGCCAAAGTCTCCGCCTTTGTCCTGGTCTACCGGCCGGCGGCTCAGGCGGTGAATCTCTTCGGCGTCCATGCCAAAGAGGAAGGGAGGCGGAAGGGGCGTTTCTTTTACCTCCGCAGCCATAATGGCACGCAGATAATCGAGGATCTCGCCCAGTTCCCGGCATATGTCGCGGCACATGTCGCGGCATATGCCGCAGCAAACGCCGGCGTTTGTTTCGGACTCTGCGAAATTGGCTTTTTCCCCCAGTTCCGACGCCAGTACCTGGGCTTCTATCACTTCCGCCTCCAGGGTATCAATGGCGCCGCGGAAAGCGATGCGTCCATGCGTTTTGGGTACCATGCGATTCCCCGAGAGGCTTGTCATATATTCAGCCTTCATTTTATCGGCTTCCATTTTTTCTTCCTTCATGTATAACATTAAAACATCATTCTCCAATTATATTAAAAGAATTTAATTATGAAAGTAATTGCCGATCTGCACATCCATTCCTCATATTCCAGGGCTACGAGTTCCAGACTCAGTCTCCCATATCTTGAAAGATGGGCCGGGATCAAGGGAATCGGCCTCCTGGGGACAGGGGACTGTACCCATCCCGCGTGGCTTGCAGATCTTCGCCGTCAGACGGACGATGCCGAAGATGGATTATTTACATTAAAAAAGGAAGAAAGGGAGTCTTTTGAAGCCGGACCTGCCATGCTGGAGGGGCTACCTTCGGTTCAAGGGCCTTCGGTTCCTGGACCTTCGGTTCCAGGGCAGCCGGCAGCTGAAAAGCCGCGTTTTATTCTGACCGGTGAAATCAGTACCATATATAAAAAGGGAGACAAAACCCGTAAGATTCACCACCTGATAATACTGCCGGATTTTAAGGCAGCCGCGGCTTTTAATACCAGGCTTGAAGGGATTGGCGCTAATATACGTTCTGACGGCAGACCCATTATTGGAATAGATTCCCGGGATCTTCTGTCTATGCTCCTTGATGTTGACGAGCGGGCCATGCTAATTCCCGCCCATATATGGACGCCATGGTTTTCTGTCCTGGGGGCAAAATCCGGTTTCGATTCAATTGAGGAATGTTACGGGGAATTGGCAGACTCTATTCCCGCCATTGAAACCGGACTTTCGTCCAACCCGCCAATGAACTGGGCGCTGAGCCGTTTGGACAGGTATTCCATCATCTCCAATTCCGACGCCCATTCACCTGACAAGCTGGGCCGGGAAGCGACAATCTTTGACATGGAACTTTCCTATCCATCGCTAAGGAGAGCCATGTTTCAGCATTCACTTTATCAATATTCGCCGCGAATTCAGCCGGAAGAGTTTTCCGGGGAACCACTCCCCTGCTCTCCGGCAATACTCGGGACTATTGAATTTTTTCCGCAGGAGGGGAAGTATCACTACGACGGCCACCGGAACTGTGAAATAGTCCTTGATCCCGAAGAAGCGGCGGCCGGTAACCATCTCTGTCCTGTCTGCGGAAAGCCTCTTACCCGCGGAGTCATGGGCCGGGTTCTGGAACTTGCGGACCGGCAGGTAAACGAAGAGGAAAAATGTCCGGATGATTATATAAACACCAACCGCCGGCCATATTATTCCCTTATCCCGTTAAGGGAACTATGCGCTGAATTGCTCGGGACAGGACCGTCTTCCAAAAAAACAGAAACCGCTTATTTCCGTCTGATCGAAAAGGGGGGAAGTGAATTATCAATCCTCATGGACAGGCGCCGGGAAGATCTGGAAAAACTCACTGTACCGGAACTTTCCGGAGAAATTCTTGCGGAAGCGATAATGAAAATGCGCTCAGGGGAAGTTTCGGTAAGCCCAGGCTACGACGGGGAATATGGGACTGTCCGGGTTTTTGCTTCCGCTTTTGAAACAGGCAAGGATCTCTTTGGAGAAATTCAGGAAATTGAAAAACGGGAAACCTCACGCAAAAGCGCAAATATGCAAAATGAAGAAAAACAAAAAAAACCACACAAAGGTACAAAGGCGCAAAGCAAAGAGAGTATTTCCCAAACTATACTATTCCACAATGCCTCTCCTGTTAAAAAAGAACCGGAAAAAGCTCCCCTTGATACTGATCAGGAAAAGGCTGTTGCGTATAACGGAAGGGAAATAATCATAATCGCCGGGCCGGGTACGGGAAAGACTGTGGTACTCACCGCCCGTATAGCCCGCATCATAAATGAAGGTGCCGATCCGGCATCCATCCTGGCAATGACCTTTACCGTTAAGGCATCTTCTGAGCTCAAAGAAAGGATAAACCGTCTCTCTGAGGAGGCGCCGGTTCATGAAATGCCGCAATCCGCTGTTACGGCAGCAACCTTTCACTCCTTCTGCTGTTCGGTTTTACGGGAACACGCGTCTCTTGCGGGCATCTCTCCGTCTTTCGGGATCATGGGAGGAGAAGAAAGGGATTCCCTGCTCCGGGAGATCGGCGGGAAGCAGGCCCGGCGGCTGGGCTCTTATATTGAAGAAAGGAAAAGGTGCATCCTTTTGCCCGGAGATGAATTTAAAGAGTGGATGATCCCTCCGGGCGTAATCTCTCCGGCTGATGCCGAAATGGAAACCCTTTACGCCGAATACCGCAATGCCCTTAAAAAATCCCAATCCCTGGATTATGAGGATCTCACTGCCGGAACGGTGCGGCTCCTTGCGTCCAATCCGGAAATTCTAAAACACTATCACCAAAGATTCCGGCACATCTTTGTCGATGAATATCAGGATATAAACTTTTCTCAATACATCCTTATTCGCCTTTTGGCGCCTGGCGGAAAAACGGAAAGCCCTTCCCTTTGTGTAATCGGCGATCCAAACCAGGCAATTTACGGCTTTCGGGGTTCGGACAAACGTTTCATCGATCGCTTCCTGAGCGATTATCCTGACGCCGGACGTTTTGAACTTTCGCGGAGCTTCCGCTGCGCCGAACCTATAATCAACGCCGCTGGAAAGCTCACCGGGGTCAGTCTCCAGGGTAATGCCCCGGAAAACCCGGCAGCGGTCAGCCTCTATAGGACGCAATATCCAACCGAAAAGTCCGAAGCCGAGAGCATTGCAAGGATCATAAGTGCATTGATAGGGGGAACAAGTTTTTTCGCCATCGATTCAAACACTGCGGGGAATTCCGCTTCCGGCGACGGCAGCATAGGGCCGGGAGACTGTGCCGTCCTCGTCCGTACCGCAGCTCTGGCTTCTCCCATAATCAAAGCCCTTGAAGATCACGGTATTCCTTATGAGCTCACCGGGGAAAGCGCCTGGTGGAAGGAAGAACCGGCTGCCACATTGCTCGATGTCTTAAGGGAGGGGGAAAAATGGAAAAAACATTCTGAAAAGGTTGAACCGCTCACTTCCGAAGCTGCGGCAGCGGGTATTTCTGATGAAAAAGCCGCGAGCCATTTATCCAGCCCAGCCGGTTTGATAAAAGCCGCCTGGGAAGAGCTCTCGGGAAAAGGCGGACTCAAAAATGAAGAGGGCGAATCCTTGATGAAACGCAATTCCCATAATCATGGCATAGATAAGCTCATCGGTCTTGCCGGCTTTTTCCGGGATCTTCCCTCCCTTCTTGACACCCTGGATTCCTGCGCAGTGTCGGGGATTCCTGAACCCGGCAGCCTCCGTTCAATACAAAATAGCGGGGTAAAGGTAATGACTATCCATGCGTCAAAAGGCCTTGAGTTTGAACAGGTCTTTGCTGCCGGCCTTGAAGAAGGGATACTCCCCTTTACCCTTTTCGGAAGCAATTCGTCTGAAGAGCAAATTGAGGAAGAGCGGCGGCTCCTATATGTGGCAATGACCAGGGCCAAACAGGGCCTTTGGCTTTCGTGGGCGGAATCGCGGATGTATAATGGCCGGAAACTTTCCGGAACGCCAAGCCGCTTTCTTGCGGAACTGGAAACGATGATCCCCCTTTACCGGGAGGACGGGTCCAGGAAAAAGGAACAAAAATGGGACGGACAGTTGAACCTTTTTTAGAGCTTAAGTCGCGGCCTTAAAGCCTTCCTCCAGATCCGCGATAATATCATCGATATGCTCAGTGCCTATGGAAAGCCTTAAGGTTGTGGGTCTGATCCCCGATTCCTCAAGTTCCTTTTCATTCATCTGGGAATGTGTGGTGGTGGCTGGATGGATCACAAGAGATTTAACGTCAGCCACGTTTGCCAGATGCGAGAAGAGTTTTAAACCTTCAGTAAATTTCCTGGCAGTTTCTATGGTACCTTTTAGTTCAATGGTGAAGATAGAGCCTCCGCCTTTTGGGAAGTACTTTTTATAGAGGCCGTGATCGCCCCGATCCGGCATGGAAGGATGATTCACCCTGGCGACTAACGGATGGTTTTTAAGGAAGTCAATCACTTTTAGGGTATTTTCCACATGGCGCTCAACCCGCAGGGAAAGGGTTTCCAGCCCCTGAAGAAGAAGGAAGGCGTTAAAGGGAGAAAGCGCAGCCCCCGTGTCCCTGAGCAAGGTCCTGGCCTTTGCTATGTATGCAAGTTTCCCGGCTATCTGCGTAAATACAGCTCCATGATAACTGGCGTTGGGCTGAGTCAGGCCTGGGAATTTATCTCCCTGGGCCCAGTCGAATTTGCCGCCGTCCACTATTACCCCGGCGATGGTGGTTCCATGGCCGCCGATGAACTTGGTAGCGGAATGAACCACTATGTCGGCGCCGTGCTCCAGAGGCCGGAGCAGATAGGGAGTGGCGAAGGTATTGTCAACAATCACCGGAATGCCATGTTTGTGGGCAATGGCAGAAACAGCCTCAATATCAACAATATCAGAGTTGGGATTTCCCATGGTCTCAAAAAACACTGCCTTGGTATTGGGCCTTATGGCTTTTTCAAAATTTTCCGGAACGCTTCCATCAACAAAAGTAGTTTCCACTCCCATATCTTTCAGGATGCACGCAAAGAGGGTATAGGTACCGCCATATATTCGATAATCCGAAACAATATGATCCCCCACCCTGGTTATATTCTGTACAGCATAGGTAGTAGCGGCCTGTCCCGACGCTGTTGCAAGAGCGCCCCCGCCGTTTTCCAGCGCGGTAATGCGTTTTTCAAAAACATCCCAGGTTGGATTCTGAATCCTTGAATAAATGTTTCCAGGCTCTTTCAGGGCAAAACGATCCGCCGCAATTTTCGCGGAAGGAAAGACGTAGGACGTGGTTTGATAAATTGGCACGGCCCTTGAGTCTGTAGCGGGATCCGGCTTCTCCTGCCCCGCGTGGATCTGAAGAGTTTCAAATCTGTATTTGCCGGTCATAAAATTCTCCTCCATGTATAAATACTGTCAGGGCAGTGTTTTACTGCCATGCAGCGCGGTAATTCAGAACATCATATTCTCCGCAAACTCATCCATAAAAGCCGGGTCTTTGGAAAGATCAATCACCGAACAACACGAAATTATTTTTTTGCATTTTTCCAAAAATTCTTTGGACGTGATTGTTTCTTCCGCACCCTGCAGGCTCAAATTGCCGCTTACTGTTATTTTTTCAAGAAATTCCTTCGGGAAAAGACCCGAGACAACAGCGTTTTCCCTGTTGATAAAAAACCCCAGACCCCCGGCAATATATACATTTTCTACGTCACCGGGATCAAGTCCTCCATTCCTGCACAGTATCCTGATGCCGGAAAGGATCGCGCTTTTGGCAAGCTGGAATTGCCGGATATCCCTGTTTATAATCGAAACTCCGGGCGCCAGGGTATAGCCCTCGGGGTCATAATCCATGAACCCGGTTTCATCAACGATCCCCTGCTTAAGCATTACGGCAACCGCATCTATCAAACCGGAACCGCAGATCCCCCGGGGTGTAACATTGCCGATTGTGGTAATTTGAATGCCGCTGTCCACAAGTTCCACACCGCTGATTGCCCCGCGGATTCCTCCCATTCCATTCGTAATCTCGGCGCCTTCAAAGCAGGGGCCCGCCGCTGCGGAAGAACAGAGAATTTTCCCGCTGTTAAAAAGGGCCATTTCGCCATTTGTGCCTATGTCAATCAAAAGCGAAGGGCCAGAGCTGTGCAGAATATCAAGCACCGCCAATCCGGCTGTAATGTCTCCGCCCACAAAGGCTGAGATTGAAGGAAGAATAATTACTCTATCTACGGAAAGAGAAAGGCTCTCCCCCGTCACTTCACGTTCGTTGAGAAATACCGGCGTAAAAGGCGCCTCTCCCATTCCGGAGGGATCAACATTGAGGAAAAGGTGCAGCATTGTCGTATTTCCGCTTACCGATAGCCTTTCAATCTGCCTTATATCCCACCTTTTCCGGAAAGATTCAAGGATTCGTTCTGCCTGCCTGTTGATCAATGCAAAGAGTTCGGCAGTCCTGCCCTGCCTTGCCATTCCAATACGGCTCATCACGTCGGCGCCAAATACCCTTTGATCGTTTAGTTCAGAAATCGTATCAATGACAACCGAGGCACGGGTAGGCCCTTCGGTGTCCAAATCAATAAGTTTTGCCGAAACTGTGGTGGTTCCGATATCAAGGGCGACGGCAGCGCGGACAAGGACCTTTCCTTTATGGGGAATATTACAGGAAACTTCATTTCCGCCCAACACATAATTTTCGGGGCAGGCAATAACAAGATCTGAAATTGGAATTGCCCGGCAGGCTCGTACCCATCCCGATTCATCGCAAATATCAGCGGTTACCTGCCCCTCAAGAACACGAACCATGCATTTCCCGCAATGTCCGCGTCCGCCGCATGGGGCTGACAAAATTATGCCCAGGCGGGCAAAAGAGAGCAAAAGAGATTCGCCTTCCCTGGCTTCTGCGGTAATGCCGCTGTTCTGAATGCGAATTTTCATTGATTATTAATATCGTCTTATCCAGCTTAACTGTCAATTGGTTTTGGCATAAACCAGATGTCAATTTCCAAGGTTGCTTACCGCATTTTGTATGTTATAATAGACTTAATTCTAGTGAGGAAAAGTATGCGGGTTTTAAATTTTGGATCTTTGAACACAGACTATGTATACCGGATCGACGAATTCCTTTTGCCGGGGGAAACAAAACCTGCACTTAGCAGGAACATTATTCCCGGCGGGAAAGGCCTAAACCAGTCTGTAGCATTGGCCTGCGCCGGCGCTGAAGTGTACCATGCGGGAATCATCGGAAATGACGGCAAGCTGCTCCGCGATTTCCTTTTGAAAAACAATGTGCATGTTGATTATCTTCTTACCGATAACGAAGTTGGCGGTCATACCATTATTCAGGTAGATAAAAACGGACAAAATAAAATTATCCTCTTTGGCGGGACAAACCGGAAATTTTCAAGACAATTTATTGACAAGACCCTTACCGGCTTTGGCAGAGGCAATATTTTGCTTGTTCAAAATGAAACAAATCTTGTGGATTATATCATAGAAAGGGCTTCTGAAAAAAAGCTTAAAACGGTCTTCAACGCAGCGCCTATTGGCAAAGATGTGATCAATTATCCGCTGGATCTTGTAGACTGGCTGATTGTAAATGAAGTAGAAGGGGCTGAGCTTGCTGGAACGGACAATCCGGAAGACATCCTGAAAAACCTTGGAGAAAAGTACAAAAATACAACAATCTTCCTTACTCTGGGTCCTGAAGGATGCTGCTGCCGTTCAAAGGACGGTATAGTAAAAATGGGAGCTGTTCCCGTGGAAAAAGTAGTAGACACCACCGCCGCCGGTGACGCATTTATAGGCTATTTAATAAAGGCGCATATCGACGGCCTTTCAATAGAGGAAGCCATGCTGAAAGCTTCAGTGGCAAGTTCTCTTTCAATCCAGAAATTCGGCGCGGCTACTTCCATCCCTTCGTCAGGAGAAGTAGAAAAAGCTTTGCTGGAATTAAAATCCGGAAATATTATTTAGTCTGCCGGCTACGCTTGTTTTTTTTTGTATTATTGGTCATGTTTAATCTACTATGCCCATTAAAATTTCCAAAGATCTTCCGGCCTACAACGCCCTAAGGCAGGAACATGTATTTGTAATGACCGGCGACAGGGCGGAGCATCAGGATATCCGCCCTCTGTCCATAGCCATTGTTAACCTGATGCCCACAACTGTGGATACGGAGATACAATTACTTCGTCTCCTGGGCAATACTCCCTTGCAGGTGGATATCAGCTTCCTGCGCATGGGAAGCCATGAGTCCCGAAACGCCCCTCCGGGACATTTGGAAAAATTTTATTCAAGCGCCACTGAAATACTACAACAGGGTATCCGCTATGACGGTTTTATTATTACCGGAGCGCCGGTGGAAACCCTGCCGTTTGAAGATGTTGACTATTGGGAGGAACTTGCCGCAGTAATTGATTATACCCGGAAAAATGTCTGGTCTACCCTGCATATTTGCTGGGGCGCACAGGCGGGGCTGTACCGCCATTACGGTATTCCAAAATACGGGCTCCCCAAAAAACTTTTCGGAATTTTCCCGCACGGTATTAACGAACGTTTTTCCCCGCTTTTCCGGGGCTTTGACGATGAATTCCTTGCGCCCCAGTCCCGGCACACGGCGAGCGACCGGGATGCAATAGCCCGTGAACCGGCCTTAACCATTCAATCGGAAACCGCCGAAGCCGGAGTCTTTATAGCCACAGCAAGGGAAGGCCGGGAAATTTATGTAACCGGCCATCTGGAATACGATCCCCTGACCCTGGACCGGGAATACCGCCGTGATGTGGAAAAAAACCTCCCCATAGAAATCCCTAAAAACTACTATCCCGGGAATGATCCATCAAAACCACCGGTGGTTCGCTGGCGGGCCCACGCCCATCTCTTTTTTTCCAACTGGCTGAATTACGTTTACCAGGAGACCCCGTACGATCTTGGCAAACTGGATTTATTGCTATAGTACATATTGAGCTATTAAAAGTATTTTGTTATTCTGTTTAAACCACGGGGATATAGCTCAGTTGGTAGAGCGATAGGTTCGCAATCTATAGGCCGGGGGTTCGAATCCCCCTATCTCCAGAATTTATTACAAAGAAACTAGAATTTCCGTTTATAATAATATTAGAACAAAGATTAAAAATCGGGGATTCGAAACGGAGTGC
>JGI24702J35022_10001644_pt1 | contig 13866 bp, 13 predicted proteins | sample TergutTh196P4_FD_35022 | JGI IMG/M metagenome (IMG submission 35022)
CTTCGATTTCCGCGCCGTCGAGAAAATCGACCGTTACGACGATGATCTCCGCGCCGCTCAGATCGCTCAGCGTCTGATTCGCCCGGTTGATATAGCGAATCGTATCCTCCCGGAGGACGTCCGCGAAATCCGCTACATATCCATAATCGGGATTATATGCCGGTACGCCTTCGGCGCCGTACAGGTAACCGCAGAGCTGGAAAAGGAAAAGTAACAGCAAAATCGCTGCGACGACTGACGGTTTCCGGTACCTATGCATTTCTTGGGTTGCTATCCTCCCGGTCATGCTAGAAGTTTCCTTTCTACGATGCGCTTCGCCCTTAATCCAAAGCGGCGAAGCCTTGGGTGAATGTTATATGGGACGCTGTCCCATTCCCTGTCGGCATTCGCGCAAATATCGCTCATGCCTTCCGCTTCGCGGCGCTGCGATTCCGCAGCGTTAGCAACTGACACTTTTGGCTTCTTGTTTTCAATTGTTGCCTTGAGAGTATCAGATACTAAGATGCGCTTCGCCCTTAATCCAAAGCGGCGCCGGGCCTACTCGAATAATTCCAGGCGCTGAATGCCCGTCAGCCCGCCCAACATACCGGCGGGAAAACCGGAAAGGACTTGATTGAAGCCGGCGGCGGCTTGATTATAAGGATCGTGGCTGATGGTATCCCCTCTGGAGCGGAAATCCGTATATAAGCTCTGGGGGTATCCCGTATCCGGCGATCTGAGGTCCATCCCGTTTAGTACATCATAGAGGTCCCTGACCGCCGTAGTTAAATCCCGGTTCGCCGTCGCTTTCTCCCTGACTGAAGAAGCGGTATCCAAAGCGTTTTTTGACGCCAGGACGTTTTGGATCAATTGATTCTCTTCAGGCAGATACTTGCGGGCGATCACGACCATATTATACGCCGCATTCCCTCTCTCCCGCAGATCTCCCTGAATCCCTATTCCGTCCCCCTGCGCGCCCATGCTGAATATGGCCGAAGCCGCATTGCGCATCGCCGAGAGGGAATTATGACTGCCGATCAACGTACCGGCCAGGATCATCAGGATCATGATGAATGATGCAAAACTGCTTCTTTGAACCAAACGCAATGTCTTTCACCTCATTGATTGATTTCCAGCAGTTTTTGTTTCAACTGCCCTTCGATTTTGCCCAACTCGGCTTCCGCCTGCTGCCGTCTGTTACGCCCGTCGCTTTGGATCTTCAGCACTTCGTCCAGCGTCTCGATCAGCCTCAGATTCGTATGCTGCAGCGTTTCGATATCCACAATTCCCCGCTCCGACTCCCTTGCGGTTTCGATCGTGCCTGTTTTCAACATGTCGGCGTTTTTCCTGAGCAGTCATTGGTCATATCCGTCACTTCCCGCTGGGCCTCCATAGCTCTTTGGCTATGCACCAGGCCCAAAGCCAGGACCATCTGGCTTTTCCAGAGCGGGATGGTATTCACCAGGCTCGACTGGATCTTCTCCGCCATCAGGGTATCGTTGTTTTGTACCAGGCGGATCTGGGGCGCCATCTGAATGGAGACTACGCGGGTCAGCTCCAGATCGTGGATTTTTTTCTCAAAGCGGTCGCAGAGATTCGCGAAGTCATTCGCGTTTTGGGCGTCTTCCGGAAGCCCGCTTGTTTTCGCCTTCGCGACAAACTCCTGCAATGTGACGTCCCTGGCTTCCTGCAACGCCTTTTTCCCTGCCAGGATATACATCGCCAGTTCCTTCAGATAGACCAGATTGGTATTGTACATCTCGTCCAGCATCGCTACGTCTTTCATCAGTTGAATCTGATGCCGTTCCAGCGTCTGGACGATTTTATCAACGTTTGCCTCCGCTTTATCAAACTTGGTTTTCAGCAGCTGCAGCCTGTTTGCGCCTTTTTTAAATAGTCCCAAAAAGCCTTTATCCTTCTCGTCGATCTCGAAGCCTCTGAGCTCCATCACCAGATTGGAGATCATATCCCCCGTCTCCCCCAGGTCTTTCGTCCTGACGTTGTTGAGCGCGGATTCAGAAAAACCGGCTATCTTTCTTTGGGCGCCGGCNCCGTATTGCAGTATCTGGTTGGCGTTTGTTACGTCAATCTTGCCGGCAAACTCCATGACCTGCTGCTGTTCGGCAGGCGTCAGGCTGCTCATGTCCAGCACTTCCGAGCTAACCGCAATTTCTCTGACCGAATCCCCGGCCGGATCCAAAGTTAAGGCTGACTCAACCGGCGGCAGAACCTCGCCTTCCAGGGATAAACTAATACTCTCTTCATTCGCCATTGTGCTTTTCCTCCCCGCTTTATACTGTCTATATATATCCAGATAATTATTCCATATGAGGCGCTGCCCCATACCCCGTCAGGATTCGTGCTTTTTACTCGCTTCCGCCAGCCTGCAGCCCTTCGGATAACAGGCCTTCCTGCGCAAGCATCCCCTGCAAAACAGTGATATCTGTAGAGATATCCAATGCTTCATCTTTATAGAGGCCGTCCAGCTGCGTGCTGAACGCTTTCAACACCGTATCCATTATGTTTTCGATCTTTGCCATAGCCGCCTGGATATTTTCCCCCTGAATTTTCTGTTCCTCCATATTAAAATAGGATTGCAGCAGTTTGAGTACAACCGGCAGGTAATAATCCAAAGAGCGGCGGATCAGGGGCGCCTTTTGCGGCCGGCGCTGGACCTCCCTGAATATTTGCCTGCAGATATCCTCTAATCTGCTGATCTGATCGGACAATTCCGCCCGGTCTATTTTCTGATTGGCTTCCCGGATTTCTTTCAGCAGCGTTTGTCCGCGGCTGATCATTTCGTCAGCCTGACGGCTTCCGGAGGGCGCAAAGCTCTCTTCAATCTCCACAACTTCCCTGATGGGTGTAAAAACCTTGCTGCTTACCAGGAATACCACGGCGGAAAGGGCCGCGGCAATGAGGATGTCCGTCATCCGGTAGAAGGGGAGCAGCAAGCTGTAGATCAGCCAGCATGTCCCCGCCAGATAAAAAGGAAACGGCGATTTTCTGATTAGCTCCTTCTTCATCAACAAACTCCTTCGCCACACATTCATATACGCGGAAAACTCCGTGAATTCAGGTTTGTCCTTCATTCATCATATAGCATTTCCCTATTTTTCGCAATTAAGATTGGATTAAAATATACTCAGCATAAGATTAAAGCTTGCAGTTCAGTGCCGGCTCAGCAGGTGGCGGGCGGCATGTTTGCCAAGGCGACGGTAGGAACAGGAAGTCGTGAAACACAGGCTTGGCAGCCAATGAAGCCGTAGAACCACCCGGAAGGGGGTTCAGGCGAAGGTCCTCCATGGAGGCTGATTGGCTATACGCCGGAAGGACGTTGAGCCGTTAGGCTGAGCAACTTGAAAGCCCGATGTTGAACATGAATGTGACGTGTCGCCGGGCAAATGTGCCGCCCGCCACCATAGTCGGCATTGAACTGAAAGCTTATATTACAGGCTGATTTTTCTGCGTTTCAAAAATAATAACAGCGGTATCCCCAACCCATAGCAGGCGCCTGTCTGTCCCAGACAAATCTCCCCCGCGGTCAGCCAGAAAGGCAGGCCAAGCATCTTGCTGAGAACGGCGCCGATAACGAGTGCGTTAACAATTACCGGCGGCAAGGGGACCAGCCAGATCTGCTTCATCCTACGGCTCATATACGCCGCCGCCAGGGTGGCTAAACTCCCAAATACGATATCCGCTATGCCGTAGCCGCCTATCAGATTCGCTATCAGGCAGCCGATAAAAAGGCCGGGCACAGCCTCCGGATAAACNCAGGGCAAAACCGTCATCGCTTCGGCTGCGCGAAACTGCAGCGGGCCAAAACTGATCGGCGCCAAGGCAATTGTCATCGCAGCGTATATAGCCGCCACCATCGCTGTTCTCGACAGCTTGAGGCTGCCGGCGCCGCCGCCAAAATCTTTATCCCGCATACCGCTGAAGCTTTCCTCCTCGTAGTTGGCACACTGCCAAATTGTATCATAGGTGTGTTGCAAAATAAAGCCTATTGATATAGAATGAAAAGTAGAAAATAAACATTTAATGGTGAGAGTATATTATGAAAGTATTTATTGTTGCCGTTCCCTTATTCGACAAAGACATGACTGTGAAAGCCTACCGCCTCTGCGATCGCAGCGGCGAGAGGGCTATCGGCATCCAAAATGATTTCCGTCGCATGACAGAAGCGCTTATTTCACCCGGCTTGGACTTGATTGAGCAAATCGGTATAGAACCTTTTGCCGCCAACAAGCCCTTGTTTGCCGATCTCAATATGTATCAGCTTCTTGTGGGCAGACCGGTAAATGTCGAGATAGAACCTTCCAAACTGATCTGCGTATTGCCGGGCAACATCCCCGTGAATGATATGGTGGTGAAAAAGTGCGGCATTTTGAAAGAAAAAGGCTATCAATTGGGCTTTGAAGGACTGCCGGAGGACATCAGCGAACACCCGCTTATCGCCATGGTGGATTACCTGATCCTGGACTATCTCGACAGCAGCTTTACCAGTTCTCATTTTTATGCCAGAACCTATTGGCCTGATGTGAACATCATCTTCTCCAACGTACCGGACACGGAGTCCTTTGACCGCCTGGCAAGCAGAAATCAAAGCGGGCTGTTCACCGGCGGGTTTTACAACCGGCCTATAACCGAAGGTTATGTCGAGTTATCCCCGGTCAAAATCAACGCCCTCCAATTGCTCAGCATGGTCAACAGCGAGGATTACGAGTTTGAAGAAATAGTGCCCATTATCGAGAGGGACCCCTTCCTCACGGTTTCGCTGCTCAGGTTCATCAACTCGGCCGCAATCGGCCTCAGCAACAAGGTTAACTCCATCATGACGGCAGTTACCCTGTTGGGCCAAAGGGAGATCCGGCGCTGGGCCAACGTCGCCATATCCATCAGTCTGGCGGAAGACAGGCCGGGTGAAATTACAAAGCTGGCCCTGACCCGCGCCAAGTTTTCCGAAAACCTGGCGCAGGCCTTTCATTTGCCGGATCTGGGACAGCAGCTCTTTCTTGCGGGATTATTCTCTCTCCTTGACATCATCCTTCAAATGCCCATGGAAGACGCTTTGAAAGAGGTCGCCCTCGACGAAGAAGTCAAGCGGGCCCTTTTAAAGAGACAAGGGGATATCTATACCGTCCTCGCATTCATCTTCCTGTATGAGAAGGCAGATTGGGATCAGTGTTCGATTATGATGATCCAAAACGGCGTCGAATTCGAAGAAGTGAACCAGGCTTTCGTCGACGCCTGCTATTGGTATTACGACCTGTTGGATATCATCGGTCGCTAAAGGAGTTGTCTCTATGATCCGGGTCATTCTTTCCGGTTGTAACGGCCGCATGGGCCAAGTGCTTGTCATGCGGATGAAAGAGCATGCCGGCATGGAAATTGTCGCCGGCGTCGACCAGGCTTTGGATACGCCGAATGACTTTCCTGTCTATGGCCGCTTCGACGCAGTCGGGGAAGAAGCGGACCTCGTCGTCGATTTCAGCCATATCTCCCTTACGCCCATGCTTCTCGACTTTTGTACGAAGAAACGGCTTCCCCTCCTCCTCTGTACCACCGGCATAGCGGGCAGCCTGGAGGAATTGGTGGCCGAAGCGGCGAAGACAATCCCGATTTTTAAATCCGCCAATATGTCGCTGGGCATTGGNCTTCTCCAGTCGCTTGTCCGCCAGGCGGCAANAGTGTTGGGGGACGCCTATGATGTAGAAATCATCGAAAAGCATCACAACAAGAAAGTGGACGCTCCCAGCGGCACAGCCTTCATGATCGCAGAAGCCGCCGCTTCCGCTCTGCCTTATACCCCCCGGTACAGCTTTGACCGCAGCGGAGAACACAAGCAGCGGGATCCGCATGAAATCGGGATACACTCGATTCGTGGCGGGACGATTGTCGGAGAGCATGAAATCCTGTTTGTCGGCGCGCACGAAGTCCTGACCATAAGCCATTCGGCACAGTCCAGAGAGCTCTTTGCCAACGGCGCGATGAAAGCGGTTGAATTCCTGCGGGACGTCGGGCGTCCCGGGCTGTATGCCATGGACGATTTACTCCGCTCGCTCTCCTGATCCTATTTCAATTCATCGTGAGGTTACGCCATGGCGCATTCCGGTGTTTTCATCGTATTGGAAGGTTTGGACGGCAGCGGCACAACCACGCAAACCCTGCGCCTGCAGAACTGGTTTAACGGCGAAGGCTCTGTTTACGGCAAGTGCTTCACTACCTGCGAACCTACGGCAGGCCCTGCGGGAAGTATCGCCAGGTTAGCGCTCAATCACAGGCTTTCTCTGGACAGCAGGACGCTGGCGTTACTCTTTGCCGCCGACCGTGCCGATCATGTATATAAAGAAGATAACGGCCTGCGTGAACCCGGACTCTATCCCCTGCTTCAGCAGGGCGTCCATGTTATCTGCGACCGTTATTTGCTGTCCTCATTGGCCTACCAGTCTCTGGATCTGCCCATGGAATGGATCCTGCAAATCAATGCGCAAGTGCTCCATCCGGATATCACCGTCTTTATCGATCTCGATCCCGGGATCTCTGAGCGCCGCTTGCAGGAGAGCCGCTTGAACAGGGACCTTTTTGAAGCCGCAAGCATTCAACAGCGCGTTCTTGCACAATACGAAAAAGCGATCCGTCTTCTGCAAAACGAAGGTCACAGAATCATACGGGTCGCCGGCGATCAATCCGAAGAACTGGTTCAGCGGGACATCCTGGAGGGAATACTGCCCCTACTTAAAGATAAGCTGAACCCTTAAACCCTATCCAACCAATACAATCCCGTCCAGCGACTCGGCTATCCGGATCAGTTGGCGGGTTTTTTCTTCATATAAGGGGATTAGTTTTTCCAAATAAGACCGGGAGGGAATACTCTCGGCGGATTCCGTGTCAAAAACCGGGGCCGGCGCCGTACCCGCCCGGGAAGCGGCGGAGGTATCCACAGCGGTCGAATTGCCCGTCGGCCCTTCCTCTTCCCCTGCGACGCGCTTGTTGATGTCGGCGGCAGCGTTGAGAATGTCGGAGAGTATGGTCGCCAATACGCGCTGGGCTTCCCGGATGGTATCCAGATCCTTTCTTAAGGCTTCTGTAGCCTGCGCGCCGGTTTTGTTTCCCTTAATCAGTTCTTCAAGCCGCAGTTTCGCTTCGTTGGCTTTTTTCACCACTTCCAGCCTGGTCTCCAGCAGCGTCTGACGGCTGTCTTTCACTTTATCATATAGTTCGACGACGGTAAGCTTATCCAGTCCGGAGGAAGTGAGTAGTTCCTGCTCAGGCTTGTATTCGGAATCGCCGTCTGCAGCCCATGCGGAACCGGTCATCAGCATCATTGCCATAACCAGGATGACCATATACGCGATCATTCGAAAAACAGCTTTCCTCACAAACAACACTTCTTCCCGCTTATCGTTCGGTTATAAAAATCACTGCGCGTCGGCGGAGCCCGCCGGAGCCGTGATTTCTGTTTCTTCTGTGACGGCGTCATCCAATTGCCCCGCCAATTCCACCAGCCTGTCCAGCTCCAGAGATATCGCTTCCAGTACCAGCCGGTCTTCTTCGCTGGAAAGGGTATTTCTCGACCGGTAGATCAATCGGGCAGGTATGGGTCCTTCCCCCTCCAGAATCAAGCCTTCAAGGGATTCCACCGTGATCGGGCCGGCGTCAAACCTATCTTCATTTGAAGCTGTGTTTTCCTGGCAGGCCGCAAGACAGAGTAATCCTGTCAAACCAATGGCGGCGACCAGCTTAACCGTGTATCTCTTTCTGAATAAGCCGCTTTTCTGCATCCACTTGCCCTCATACTGAAATTATACTTCTTATTCGCGGAAAAGCTTATGAACATTCCTGACGCTATTTGTTAAATCTTTGTTACAGCGTCCCCACTATCGGCATGGTGAACCATAGCTCTGTTCCCGCGCCCGCTGTGCTCTTGATTCCAATCTGGCCGCCGTGCAGCTCCACAATGGTTTTCGCGATATTTAAGCCAAGCCCGGATCCGCCGGCATTGTTATGACGGGATTTGTCGGTTTGGTAGAAACGTTCAAAAACCAGCGGCAATTCTTCGGCTTCGATCCCTATCCCGGTATCGATAACACGAAATCTTGCCCAAATTCCGCTGCGCTCCACCTCGATGGAGATTTTCCCCGGTGGGTCCGTATACTTAATCGAATTGCTCAATAAATTGAGCATGATTTGCCGGAAACGGTCCGCGTCTGCCGTGATGTACAAGTCTTCCGGACAAACCATCTCCACCTGAAGCCCCGGCTTTTTCTCCTTGATATTTAACGACCCTATGATAAATGTCAATGCCTCAATCACTCTGAAACGTTCGGGAAAAAGCTCGCCTACGCCGTTTTCCATCTTCACCAGGTCCAGAATCTCACCCGTGAGATGGATGAGTCTCCGTGTTTCCTGTTGAATGATATCCAGCACCGTAGCGGTTTCTTCCTGCGAGACCAGACCATCCTCCATGCCCTGCACAAAGCCGAGAATGGAAGTCAGCGGCGTACGTAATTCATGTGATATACTGGCAATGAAATCCCGGCGCATCGTTTCGATTTGTTCCAGTTTGCCTTTCATCTCATTGAACACCTGGAATAAATGGCTAAACTCATCGTTACCAGGGCTGACGATATCCTCTACCGTCTCGCCGGAGGCAATCTGAAACGCGGCCCGCTCCAGTTCCCGCAGGGACTGGGTTGTTCTGGCGGAGTACAGGTAGATCATCAGAACGCCCGCCACACTCATGACCAGCCCTACAGTCCAAATCTGCAGGTAGATCTGAAAGAGGCCGCTGCGTATCCGTTCCACAGGGGAGTACTGCAGAATCGCGCCTTCGACTACGCCGTCTACCGTGATAGGGGCGCCATGGTACACCATATAGGCATCCTGTTCGGCCGAATACTCCCTTCTGCGAAAGATTTCCTGCCCGTTCATGATGCTGATCAGGTCTGCCACGATATAGCTGCTGGTCCTCGTCTCTTCCTCGGCGGTAATGCGATACTGTGCCAGCGCTTCGCCGTCCACATCCAACACATAAACCTTGGAATCCATTACCGCGCCGATGGCGTCCACAGACTGGCGAAAGCCTTCCTGACCGATTTCGCCTCTGATCCATAACTCNTACTGCAGCGTAACCTCAAGGGCGCCNCTGGATAACGCGACTTGCTTTTCAGAAAANACAAAACCTTGATAAATGAAAGTAATGGCCGCAGTCAGTGCGGCCAGGGTGATTACAAAAATCGTCAAATATCCGATCAGCAGTTTGGAAAACAGCGATTTAAACATGAAGCCTATTCGCCCTCCAGTTTATACCCGACGCCCCAAACGGTTTTGATCTGCCAGGCATTTTCCGGTTTCTCCAATTTTTCTCTCAGTCGTTTAACATGGACGTCTACCGTTCTGGTATCTCCATAGTAAGAATACTGCCATACCTTTTCTAACAATTGTTCTCTGGAAAATACGGTATTCCGGTGCTGGAGCAGAAAATGCAGGAGCTGGATTTCTTTAGGCTTTAAATCTACGACCTGGTCATTCAGGGTGACCTGATAGCGACCCAAATCCACCACCAGATTTCCCACCGATAACGGCGTCCTGCTGTCGCTTTCCTCGCCGTCCTGCTTCTCGCGCAAACGGGCCTTGACTCTGGCTACCAGCTCTTTGGTTTCAAACGGCTTGACCATATAATCGTCAGCGCCATACTCGAAACCCTGAAGCTTGTCTTCCAGCATATCTCTTGCNGTCAGCATAATAATCGGTGCGGTGCTTATTTTCCGTACGGCCCGGCATACATCCCAGCCGTCCATGACAGGCATCATGACGTCTAATATAATCAGGTCGATTTTTTCTTTCTCCACATACTCCAAAGCTTTGGAACCGTCATTTGCCACCAGAATCTGAAATCCCTCATTTGCCAGGTACATCTTGAGCAGCCGGCAAATGTTTTCGTCGTCGTCTACTACAAGGATCCTTTTTTCGTCAGGCATATTCCTCCCTCCTCTGTGTCAGATGCAAGCGCATGCTTCCGCAATCGNAGTTTGGGGCTATTATCCGTCAACCGCTTCCTCNGCCGCTTTTACGCTCGCCGCCAGCCCAGGTACCTGACTCAGGGGTATGGCGCAGATCGCAATGCGGATACCATTACTCATGGCAACGAGATAAATGTGTTTCTCTGTCAGCTTGGCGACGACGGCTTTCGGATTCGCGTGGGGTAACGCGATGAAGAAGCCTCCGGTATACGGCAGCATCCTTAATCCGACTTCTTTCGCTTCTTTAATGAAGATGTCCGCTCTCCGGCGAAGCAAAGCCGACATCGCCTCGCGCTCTTCGTCTGCTCTTTTCGCTAACGCGGGATCGCCGCAGACCTTGACCATCAGCTCNTGCGCGCCATGATTGCTGTTGGACCAGGCGCCCCGGGCGGAGAAGGAATTGATATTCGTAAAGTCCCGCATGACTTCGGCNGAAGNGTGGAAGCTGACGATCGCCCCGCTTCTCATACCNTACATGGTAAAGGATTTCGACATGCTGAACGCGATAAGGACTTGCATATTCTCCGGCAGGTCGGTAAACATCCCCAGAAACCGCCTGGATTCTTTCGGATCCCCGCTATAATCGATATACGCAATATCCACGCCGAGCAGAATTCTCTTGCTCGTATCCGCCGCGAGCTTCTTAAAGAAAGGAATCAGGTCCGCCCAATCGTCTTCCGAAAGCGAATAACCGGTGGGGTTGTGGCCGGGCGTATTGAAAATAATCAGCAGATTGTCCTGCTTCTCCAGGCAAGCTTCGCATTTCCGCTTAATGTCTTCCGTCGTAAACCGGAAATCCGCGTCAAACATACGATAATTCTCCACTTTGGCGGAGCTTTCCTGCGCTATCGTCCTGTATGCCGGCCAAAACCAGTCCGGAATCAGCACCGTATCTCCCGGTTTCGTATAGTTGCACATCATGAGCCTGACCGCGCCGGTACCGCCGGGCGTCCCAACCGCAGCGGCTATCGTGCCTTTCGGTTGAAAGCCCTGGAAAGTAAAATCGATCGCTGTCTGGATAAACTCCGGCGAACCGGCGATCGTTGCGTAATCCATGAGCGTATCCGCAGGCAACCGCCGAAACTCTTCATCCACTACCGGCAGGACGGCGAATTCACCTTTCTCATCCCGCATAGCGCCGATTGAACCGTCAATTATGTTGATCGGTCCGGGTAATTTCTTTGCTTCTCTGATCATTTCTACTACCGCAAATACGGCATCCGGCTCGCTTCCTTTGCCGGCCGCGTGGTCTGCTGCCAATGATGATAGCGACATATTAAGGCCTCCCCGATTCAAATTTGTTATCATTTTCTTTCGCAATACTATATCACACATTTCCAGAATAATATAGTAAAAGATATGCTTATCTTCCTGACCTGCGGCGGTTTTTTTTGCTGATCGGCGCCGGCTTTGGCAGCGCCGGTGCATTTGTGTGTCTATACGCCTTGCATGACCTGCAGCCTGCCGCCCATCCGCTCCACTTCATCCGCGTTGTGCGTCACCATCAGAATGGTCCTTCCGTTTGCGTGATTCCGGATATAGGCGACAACCGTNTCTTTNTTTTGTTCGTCAAGGCCTTTCAGCGGCTCGTCCAGATACAGGATATCGCCTCCCGCAGCGATCGCCCGGACAATCGCCACCCGCCTGCGCATACCGCCGGATAATTCCCGGACCGGCTGATACATGCTATTCTCCAAACCAAGGGCGGTCAACTGTGAACGGATCCTCTTTCCGGTAACGGCATTGCCGCAGGCAAATCTGACGTTGGCAACGGCGTTCAGGCTCTCACACAGACGGTTTTCCTGGAAGACAGCGCTTGGCTTCAAGCCTTCGACGCCGCTGATGCTGCCCGCGTCCGCGTCCGTCAGCCCCATCAGGATGCGGAACAGGGTTGTCTTGCCAACGCCTGAATCTCCCATTATGCATGTACACTGCCCGGCGGGAAACACAGCGGAATAGTCCCGCAGCACCTGTTTATCCGTATAGGTTTTATGCAGGCCGCTGATAAGGATATCCGGCATCGCGCCCTCAGGCGGACCGGTTGAATGATCATTCGGACAATCCTGACAGAGGTCTTCGGTACAATCCGCCATCTCCGTCCCGGAGACGGCCGCCATGGCGGCGGCGGCGTTTACATCACCGCTGCTTTTGTTGCTTTCCATCGTTTCCAGCCTGCGATAGGATTTCTGTAACACCGCCATAAACAGCTTCTCAAAAGCGGCGCTCAGCAGAATGATGATTGCCGTCCAGGCAAAAAGGTCCCGGGCGTTCAAATATATCTTTGCTTCATATAACATTTCGCCGATGGAGCCGCCGGGGATGCCGATGACTTCGGCAGCGATGCCGGACTTCCAGGTCATGCCCAGGGATACGCTGCAGGCGGAAATCAGATAAGGCTTCAATTGGGGCAAATAGATATACAGAATCCGCCTGCTCCAGCCCGCGCCGAAAACATCCGCCATCTCCAAAAGCTGTAAATCTGTACTGCGTATGCCTTCCAGCATATTGCTGTATACGATGGGCAGCACCATCAGAAAGGAAATTACGGCGGACAGATTCGCCGAGCCGATCCAGATCAGGCAGAGAATGACAAAAGAAGCCACAGGCGTCGTTTTAACCACCGTAATATACGGCCAGAGCAGCGTCTCCAACAAGGAAAAGCGACTGGCGGCTGTCGCCAGAAGCGCGGCCAGAATCAAAGCGCTAAAGAAGCCGATAAGGATACGAAAGAAGGAAAACCAAAGTCTATGCCAAAAACTGAGTTCCGTCAAAAGCGCCAACAGCCGTCCGAATACCGCCGCCGGCGGCGCTACAAGAAAGCTGCCGAGTCCCATATAGCGGCTGAACAGCATCGTACCTGCCTGCCAAAGCGCAAGCGCCAGCAAAACGGATAGCAGAAGCCGCGCGCTTCGTTTTTTCTGGTTTGCCAGAGCTGCCGCTTGTCTGTCCCGTTTACCTTTTATAATAGAAATCATCTCCCGGTAAGGTCTCGCCTACCGATTTCGGATTCTGCGCATACAGGACTTCCAGATAGCCGGATACCGCTTTTTCCATTTCCTCTCCGTCAAGGTAAAATATATTACAATACGGGATCGCGATTTCCGCTATGGGCGCTTTCACAATATCATAGGCTTCTACCATCACGGCGGCTTCCGGAACATTCGCGTTAACATATTCGGTGGACGCTTTATATTCCTCCAGGAATAGCTGAATCCGCTCCGGGTACGCCTGCGCGAAGTCCCGGTTGACCGCCAGCACGCCGGTAATCAGCATACTGCCATTGTCAAGCGCATTCCATTCTTCCGTCATGTCCAGCGCAATTCTCAAACCGGGAAGGGCATTCTGCGCTACCGTCACATAAGGCTGCGGCAGCATCGCCACGCCGCCGGACTGCGCCAGCATCGCCACGACTTCCGGAGGCTCCGATTTCCACTCCAAAGTCAGGTCATTGTCCGGATCGACGCCGTTTTCCTTCAGCAGATACCGCAGCGCAAATTCCGGAACGGCGCCTTTGCCCGTGCAGTAAACCGTCTTCCCTTTCAGATCCGCGAAACTGCCGATTTCTCCTCCGGTATCCACGATATAAGTTACCCCCAGGGTATTGACGGCCAGAAGCCGTACCGCTCCCCCGGTATTGTTGTAGAGTACGGAGGCCAGATTCGCCGGTATGGCCACGATATCCAATTCGCCCCGGATCAGTGCCGGCGTCAATTCATCCGCGGCGCCGGCTATTGTAAATTGGTAGTCGATCCCCGTTTTACCGGCTTTGGCGTCTTCCAGGAGCTTTACCATGCCGATGGTCGTCGGCCCCTTCAGCCCTCCCAGCCGGATCCGGGCCGGCTCTGCTTCCGGCGCCGCCGGC
>JGI24702J35022_10001645_pt1 | contig 13866 bp, 8 predicted proteins | sample TergutTh196P4_FD_35022 | JGI IMG/M metagenome (IMG submission 35022)
TACTCCTGGCATAAATCCAGCGCTTCCGAGAGTAGTTCGTGGTCATATGGCTCGTACATTGTTATCGTGCAAACGGTATCGAGCAGCAGGCGCGTCTCAGATATCGGCTGTGCCGGTTGTTTCGCGGCGCAGCCGCTCAGCGTGACCGTAATAGCTATTGCCAATATGATTGTTTTGCTTCTTCTCATGGCATGGTTACGGACGCGCAAAGCGCGCCCTTACCTCAATCTAATAATGCTCCATTGGGTTTGCGGTTACGATATTTCGAGCAGCGCTTTGATCTGTTCCTCCGCGCCGTCGTAATCCATCATCAAAACAGCGTCTTTGATCTGCTCGATGTCGTCTTTCAGTGAGCCGGTTATGTTCAAAGCGTCCAATTTTTCCATCTCGCTGTCGATCCGCATAAAATCCATTTCCCCGAAGGCATCGGTCATCCTGAGAAAAATATCGGGCAGTTCCGCTGGTATTTCTATCTGGCCGCTGTCTCTTTTTATCATCGAAAATGCATGGCTCAGATTTTCGCTCAGTGCGCTCATTTCAGACAGCAATGCCGGCAGGTTTTTTTCGCAAAACGCGGCGTCGTTGTCTTTTGCCGCCTGTTCAAGTTCAAATGCTTTTGCCGAGAGATCCATCATCCCGATATTCGCCAGCGCGCCTTTAATGCCGTGAACCTCGATTCGGAAGTTTTCCATGTCGCCCGCTGACAGAAAAGCCCTCAGATTCCTGTCGCTTTTTTCTACTTCAAATATCGTCAGTTTCAACGATTTTTCATAGACGTCGCGCTGGCAGTCGATCCTGCTCAGTCCTTCCATTATGGACAGGCCGTCGATGTGCTCGACCGCGTTCCAGAATTCATCGCGCGAATCGTCCTGGATATCCGCGCCCGGCGTTTCGCTTTGGGTCGGTTCCAGGAGTTTTTCTTCGGGAATCCATTGCTTGAGTATCTGGTTTAGCTCAAATTTAATTATGGGCTTTGCAAGGTAGTCGCTCATGCCCGCTTCCAGCATAATTTCTCTGGCGCCGGTCACTGCGCTCGCCGTCAGCGCGATTATTGGGATGTCAATTCCCATTTCTCGAATGGCTTTTGTTGTTTCTATGCCGTTCATCTCCGGCATCATGTGGTCCATGAATACGATATCATATTTGTTTCTTTGAATTTTTTCTATCGCTTCTTTGCCGGATTTTGCCGTGTCCGTCTGAATATTGTACAAATGGAGCAGGCCGGTCGCGACATTGAGGTTTATTTGGTTGTCGTCCACGACCAGTATCCAGGCATCCGGCGCATTCAGGGCGGTCTCCTTAATGTCGGCACGTTGTATCAGCGCTTCGTCTCCGGGTACCAGGGGTATCGTTACATGGAATGTAGTTCCCTGACCGTATTCGCTTTCTGCCGATATAGTCCCTTCCATCATTTCGATGATGGCTTTTGTTATCGTGAGGCCAAGTCCCGTGCCCTTCACATTCCTATATGTTTGCTCGTCAAACTGCTCGAACGCGTCGAACAATGCCGGCATTTTGTCGGCTTCTATTCCAATCCCTGTGTCGCTTATATCGATTTGGATTTCCTTGTCGGTATGGCTGACAGAAAGCTGTACCATGCCTTTTTCGGTGAACTTTATCGCATTGCCGACCAGATTCAGCAAAGCCTGCCTCAGCCGCACGTCATCGCCGTACAGGCACATCGTTTCATGGTCTTGCACTTCGAGCCTGAAGAGAATATTCTTATCGCCTATCAGGAACTGCGCAATCGAGCTCAGGTGGTCGATCAATGTTGTGAAGTCGTAATGGACGGGATTGAGGCCCAGCTTGCCTGCCTGGATTTTTGAGACGTCCAGTATGTCGTTGATGATGTCGAGGAGCGCCATGGCTGCCGTCTTTATGTCGCCGACATACCTGAACTGCCTTTGGCTGAGTTTTTCCTGCAGCAGCAGATCCGACATCCCCAGTACCGCGTTCATAGGCGTGCGTATCTCATGCGACATATGCGCAAGGAACTGGCTTTTCGCTTCATTCGCGGCATTCGCCGCTTCAATTTTCAGCACTGACTCGCGTTCTTTCCGGGTCAGTTCTTTCAGTTCCGCCTCCTTGGCTTTTGCCTCCCGCAAATCCTTGGAGTAGGACAATATGCGGATTTCATCGTTCCACATGATTCGCAGCATCATCACTTCTGCCGGCAAGGGTTCGCCTTTCAGCGTACGGAAAATCCATTCGCTGAGCCTGACTGCCCCGGCTTCCCCGCTGTGGAGCTCTTCCAGTATTTCTGATGCTTTTTTCAAGCTATTTTGTCCGTCCGGCTGGTACTCCGGATAGATTTTATGATAGTTCTTCATGAGGTCTGCTTTATCGGCAAACCCGAAAATATCAATCGCCACCTGATTGCAGTTAAGGATGTTGTTGTTTCCGTCGCGTAGGATGCATATCATCGGGTTGCTGTCGAGCATGAGCTGCATCTGCTCCCTGACTGTGTCCGCCTCTGCCTGCGCGATTTTGACTTCGCGCAGATCATAGCCGTATGCTATAACATATTCGTCGCCCATGCAGTTGACCCGGTTCAATACTACGTCGCAGGGTATAAGTTCGCCTTTTTTTGTCTGCCGCACATACTCAAGCCTGTAATACCCGTCGTCAAACGCTTTTTGTATTACTTCTCTCGCTACCTCAATGGAAAGCCTTCCGTCCGGCTGGTACTCCGGCGCATAGTCGAAAAATTCTTCCATGTAATCACTTTTGTTTGACGCGCCGAATATTTTCACCGTTTGAAGGTTGCTTTCGATCACCTTGAACTCTCTGTTAATGAAGTTTGCCTGATGAGGCATGGTGTCGAGCATGAGCCGCATCCGTTCGTTTGCCACTTCCGCTTCCGCTTTCAGTTCGTGCACCTCGCTCATATCGTTGAAATATACGATATAACGGTAGCTGAAGCCGACGGCGACACGGATAACGCTGATGGTAAAATACAACGGCGCCCTGCCTGTTCTCCGCAATATGACTGTATCCTCCGAAAAGCCTTTTTCCCGGGCTTCGACCCTCAGTTTTCCGTAATCATATGGTACATCGCACTCTTCCGGGCGGTATTCCGGAATGAGGGCGCACATTTTTATGTTCAGTTCGGAAGGCGACATGCCTTCCGCGATCCCGAAAGCATGTTTTGCCGCTGTGTTAAACGCGGTCACATCTCCTTTATCGTCCCATATAACTATAGGTATGGCGGATGAGACCGTCAGGTCTTTGAGCATCCGTTCCGATTCCTGGAGCTGTGCTTCTGTGACGTCTATGAACTGTATCAGTATGCCGTCAAAATTATCGTTTTCATCAACAAGCCTTCTATAGCTGATATTGCACTTCCGCGCCCTGCCGTTTCTCCATTCGATCGTGTCGTTTTCCGTTATTTCTTTTTCGCCTGCGATAATGCGGTCAAGCCTGAGCTGCGCCGAGTGTATGCCTTTTTCCAAAAAAAACGCGCTGATGACTTCCATAAAAGGTTTTCCGATGAAAAAGCTTTCAGCTGTGTGTCCTGTCACACTGGCAAGGCGTTCGCTGACAAATGCCACTTTTGTATCCTTGTCGAGGACGATCGCGAACGTGTAGCTGTTGTTGATCATCGTATTGACCAGGTTTTTCAGGCGCTTGTTTTGTTTGCTCAGATCGTTATATTGGGCTGCCGGTATGTCCGGCGATGGCAGCGCTGTGTTATCGTTTTCAGTCATTTTTTGCACCTTTCCCGCCTTCGCTCAGCTCTTTTACTTCGTCTGATATGCTTATGAACATGTCCGTAAGATCGGGGTCAAACTGCGTCCCTCGTCCTTCTTTGATGATTTGTATCGCTTCCTCGTGCGAGAGGGCGCTTTTGTACGCTCGCTCTGATATCAATGCGTCGTAGACATCTGCGATAGCCATCATGCGCGCCTGCAGCGGGATGTCCTCGCCTTTCATCCTGTCCGGGTATCCTGTTCCGTCCCATCTTTCGTGATGCCTGTGGGCGAGCGTTTTCGCATATTCGAGGAATGTTTGGTTCGGCACCCTGTCCTGTAGTTTTTCTATCAGCGTTTTTCCGTATAGCGAGTGGAGCTTCATGTCAATGAGTTCTTCGTCCGTGAGGCGCGATGTTTTCAGCAGGATGTCGTCGCGTATTTTTATTTTGCCGACGTCGTGCAGGAGGGTCGATTTAAGGAACGCGTCGATGTCCCACGTGGATATTTCAAGTTCATATCTTTCGTCGTCTTTCATCACATCGAGCAGCAGTTTCAGGTATTTCTGGACGCGTTCCACATGCTGCCCTGTTTCTTCGTCCCTGAATTCGATTACTTCCGCAGCCCACATTATGACCGCGTTTTGCAGCGCGTTTATGTCGTTGATGCGTTCATTGACGAGTTCTATCAGATTGCCGCTGAATTCTCGCAATTCTTTTTTCTGCGACTGCAGCAGGAGGTGCAGCTCGACTCTTTTTTGCAGGAGTATTTGCGAAAATGGTTTTGTGATGTAGTCTACCGCGCCGAGCGACAGGCCTTTGAATTCGTATTCCATGTCGTTTTTCGCGGTCAGGAAGATAACGGGGATGTCGGCTGTTTCCGGGTTGAGTTTCAGGGCTTTTATCGTGTCATAGCCGCTCATGCCGGGCATGTCGATGTCAAGCAGTATCAGGTCGGGTTTCATCTTCTGGAGCGAGAGCAGGAGTTTTTCCCCTGATGGTATTGTTACTGCCTGGTATTTTGGTTGCAGGGCGGCTTTTCCGGTGTTGAGGTTGACGAGGTTGTCGTCGACCAAAAATATGCATGGTTTGTATTCTTCCATTGGCATTGGTGTTTCCCCGTTTCTGTTTTCGAATGAGAACTGATAGTCAGATTTTATCATTTTTTTGCTTTGATTACAATAGAAAATAGGTCAGGGTATGGCGCTTTCGCATGGTACGTTTACCTGGCATTTGGCGCAGCCGTACCAAGGGTCGTGTTTTTTTCTTGTTGCTTCTAAAAATTTTCCGCACCGGACGTCGTCTTTTCCTTCTTCGCTTATGGCCCGGACGGGGCAATGTGGGAAGCATGTGCCGCATTTTATGCAGTATTCGTAGGGGTCTGTGTATGGTCTGCCGCTGCTTGGCAGTTCCAGTTCCGTTACTATGCTGCCCAGCCTGCCGCATGTGCCTTTTTCGGTTATTATCCCTTTTGACAGCCCGAAGGTCCCAAGTCCGCATGCCATGGCTATGTGCCTTTCGGACCAGTTCGATGTGTCCCGATTCGTTTCTGTTCCGACTTTAAAGTCTTTGTCAAATGATGGTATGAGGCTTTTGTAGCCGGCGTTCGCGAGTTGGTTGCTGATGTGTATGCAGAGTCCTTTGACGAAGGTTTGTCCTTCTATCCTTCCGTGGAGCCATTCGCGGCTCGGCCAGTCGTAGTCGCGGGCGTTGGATGTTTTGATTCGTTCTGTGTATGGGATGAAGAATGTTATGATGCTTTTCGCGCTTGGCAGGAATTCGGTGGGGGTTTTGGCGTGCTGACCTATGATCCCGGGTTTTTTGAATTCGTCATAGATTTCGTCGTCCGCCGCCCCGAATGCGAATATCGGCGGGTCGAATATTTTCATTCCGATGTATTCCGGGTCCATCGCGATTTCGGCAGATACGTAATTGAGGGGCGACTCATTGTAGTAGCTTTCGGCGCTTGCTATAATGTCTTGTTTGTTCATACTCCGGCTCCTGAATTTTTTGTTTGCAGTATATCGAAATCCATGCTATATTTCAAGGGATATTTGCGAGAGGGATTAGGGAACAGGGAGTGTGGGGTTATTGTTGAGGTCGTTTTCTATTGTTGTTGATTCAAGCTGCGATCTTCCGCTTGAATTCATGAAAGAACACGAGATTGAGGTAATGCCTATGCCGTTTGATTTGGATGGCGTGCCGCATGATTCGGGTGATTGGCGAAATATTTCGGCAAAAGAGTTTTATGATGCTTTGAAAAACGGCAGCGTCGCGCAGACTTCTCAGATAAATCCGAATACTTATTACGAATTCTTCACAGAGTATGCAAAGCAGGGCAGGGATGCGATTTTCCTGATTCTCAGCAGCGGTCTTTCTTCAACATATCAGAATGCTGTCTTGGCTCTTCAGGACGTCAAGGAGTCGTATCCGGACTGCAATATTTTTCCTATCGATAGTTTGAATGCTACTACCGGGCATGGGTTGCTGACTATGTTGGCGGTGAACAAGCGCAATGAGGGTCTGTCGGCAAGTGAGACGGCTGCATGGCTTGAAGAGAGAAAAAATCATCTTATCGGATTGTTCACGGTGGACGATCTGATGTTTTTGCACAGGGGCGGCCGCCTCAGCAAGCTTTCCGCCATTACAGGCTCTGTTCTGCGAATAAAGCCTGTGCTTAATTTCGCTCCTGACGGAACGCTCTGCCTGAAGGACAGGGTGCGCGGGCGAAAGGCGGCGCTCGATCTGATGGTCAGCCAGTTCAAGAGATGCGTCGGCCCCGGCGCTGTGCTTGATACGATTACGATATCGCATACTGACTGTCTGGAAGACGCTGATGTTTTCACCGGGATGATAAGGGAAGCCGCCGACATACGCAATATCGTCGTTATGATGCTCGGCCCGGTCATCGGTTCGCATCTTGGTCCCGGGGCTGTAACGATTGTGTTTGAGTCTGATTTGACGCGAAGCCAGTATGAGGAGAAGTTTGGATGATTTTAGGGATTAGGGAATAGGGGTCAGGGAGCAGGAGACGGGGGGTGCGATGAAGTTATTATTGAAGGGAAGAATATAATGAGGCCGAAAAATAGGTATATTATTTTGGTTGCGGGGATGGTCGCGCAGTTTTGCGCCGGCACTATTTATATGTGGAGCGTGTTCAGGCAGCCGGTGGCTGCGTATTTGAATTGGGAGCTCAGCGCGGCTACGCTCACTTCTTCCATAATGCTGCCTGTGTATGTGCTTGGCATAATTTTCGGCGGAAACGCACAGGACAGGCTGGGACCGCGCAAGGCGATGATTGGCGGGAGTATTCTTATCGGCGGCGGCATGATTGGCACGTCATTCGTGACGAGCGGCGCTCCCTGGCTGGTGTATATCACATACGGCATCATCGGGAGTTTCGGGGTCGGGACGGTTTATATGTCCTCCATAGCGTCGGTGCAAAAATGGTTCCCCGACAGGCGGGGGTTCGCCTCGGGGATGATTGTGAGTGCTTTTGGGTTGTCGCTGGTGGTTTTCGCGCCGCTGGCTAATTCCATGCTCGGCAGCCTGGGCGTTCCAGCTACATTCCGGATTTTCGGAACGAGTTTTTTGGTCGTGTGCATTATCTGTGCCCTTATTATTCAAAACCCGCCTGCCGAATTCCTGCCAAAAGGCTATACTCCAAAGCAGACGGTCACCGAAAAGCGGCAATATTCGCCCAAAGAAATGTTTAAAACCAAGCAGTACTATCTGTTGGTTGGCAGCATGTTGTTCACTTTGCCCGCCTATTTCATCCTCAATCCTGTATTTTTGTCTTTGGGCGCCGACAGGGGTCTTTCAGAGGCGCTGGCTATTACCGGTGTTTCGTTGACGGGAATCAGCAGCGCGTCGGCTAGGCTTTTGGTCGCATGGGCGTCTGATAAAACAGGCCTTAAAACAGCTATGATAACCATAATGGTTATCATGCTGGTCGCTTCTCTTGCTATGACTATTGCCGGGGGCGTTCTGTTTTTGGTGTGCATCATACTCATTTCATTCGTATTTGGCGGCGCTTCCGGTCTTTACGCTGCCATGACGGCTGAGAGTTTCGGCACTAAATACGGCGGTATGAATCTGGGGCTCGTTATGCTAGGTTATGCTTTGGCGGCATTGATATTCCCCCTGATTTCCAACAGGCTCGCGGCAAGCGGGAGTTATTCCGCTTCATTTGTCTTAGCAGCGGCGACGTGCGTAATCGCAATCGTGCTGACGATTTTTTTAAAGGACCCGTGCAAAAGCATTTCAAAGGATTGATTGGGCGGCAAATAGGCAGTCCCAATGAAGGCGGTAAGTTCGGAGACGTTCTGCCGTCTTTTCTCATGGGGATACCCTCTTTTTTATCGTTAATATATTTTTTGTTCCCTCACGACGATATTCCACCGAATCCATAAGGTTTTTTACCATAAACAACCCAAGCCCTCCGATTTCGCGTTCCTCCGCGGAAAGCGAAACGTCCGGGTCTTCTTTTGCGAGGGGGTCATACGCCGCGCCGCTGTCCTCAAACTCAATGGTTATATCATCGTCCACGGCAATGCGCACCGTTGCGCCGCCAACATCGGGATTATATGCATAGCGGGCAATATTCGAGAATACCTCGTCCACTGCTATCCCGATTTGATTACGGATTTTCTTCGGGCAGTCCTCGATCCGGGCGCTGATGAAATCCTGAACCGCGTCCATGTTTTCCAGTTTTGCCTCAATAATAAGTTCGTTCATGGAACTATACCTCCTTGTTTGCCGCCTGCGGGCGGGTAACCACCCCGGCGCTTCGCGCCACCCCTCCCTAGAGGGGAATTTTTTGGATTAGTTTTTCATAGGCTATTTGACATTATCTTTGTCAACAGCGAAGGGGGCATGAGTCCCAGTAATCCCCGGTCCTACGGGGGAACCACCCCGGCGCTGCGCGCCACCCCTCCCTAGAGGGGAATTATTTTAGTGTTGCTGTAATCGTATTCACCCCGTCCGCATATTCATGGTGGATTTCTTTTGCGCTGTTCTTTACCATCATCGCGGATAAGTCGTCCTCGGCGTTCTCCAATGCGTCGGATTTTTCACCTGCGTAAGATACCGAGAGCTCGTAGGTGCCGAGTTTTTCGGAGAAGTTCAGATTCAGCGAACAGGCCCCATATTGCGGAGTTATGATATTGATGACCAGCTCCTCCGCCAGAAGCTGTAGCTTGTTGGCCGTCTTTTTTTCTATGGCGTGGCGGAAGCAGAAATTCTCCACGCCGCCGAGCATTTCCACATAGTCGAAATCGCGGCTCGTGACCTCATAATTGAATGAGCGTATGTTGTATATGAAAACCTGCGTCTTCGGTTTTTTGGGGTCGCTGAAAATTTCCTCCGGGCTGCCTTCTTCGTATATGCCGCCCTCGTCCATATAGAACACGCGGTTGGACACATCACGGGCAAAGTCCATCTCATGAGTGACGATAATCATGGTCATTCCCGATTTGGCAAGGCTGCGCATGACCGCTATGACTTCGCTGACCATCGTGGGGTCGAGGGCGCTGGTCGGCTCGTCAAAGAGAATGACCTCCGGCGACATCGCAAGGCAGCGTGCGATTGCGACGCGCTGTTTTTGTCCGCCTGACAATTGACGCGGAAGGAATTTCGCGCGTTCCGCAAGCCCCACGGTTTTCAGGAGTTCAGACGCTTTTTCCTCGGCGTCTTTTTTTGGTGTTTTCAGCAGTTTTACCGGCCCCGCCGTAAGGTTGCCCATCACGTCCAGATGGCTGAACAGTCCGAAATTCTGGAACACCATGCCCATCCTGCGTCGAGCCGCGTCAACATTCTTTTTTGTTATTTTTTCATCATCGAAAAATACTTCGCCGTCCGTGGGCGGGTCGAGGAAGTTGATAGCCCGCAGGAAGGTGCTCTTTCCCGTGCCGGAGGGTCCGATGATCGAGATGACCTCGCCTTTTTCTATGTCCACGTTTATATTTTGCAGGATCATGTTGTCCCCGAAAGACTTTCCAAGGTTTTTTACTGAAATAATACTCATCTGCCATCCCCTTTCTTCACTTCGGACATACTCTCGATCAAATCCCCTCCGGTCGTTGTCCGCATCGTACGGTAATCTAACGCGGATTTTCGAATCATCTGTCTCTTTCCACGTTCCCTGCCCCCATTCCCCTCTGGGGAGGGGTGGCCGCGAAGCGGACGGGGTGGTTTCCCCTGTTCCCCTCCGTTTATCTTTTTCACAATGAACTTGAACAATTGTACGCAGATCGTCGTGACGATCAGATAGATGACCGCGACGAACAGCAACGGGAAGTAAGCATCATAAGTCCTGCTGCGGATGATGTCGCCCGCGCGCGTCAGGTCGGAAATTGCGATATAACCGACGATAGCAGTCGCTTTCACCAACTCTACGAAACCGTTCGTATAATCCGGCAGGGCACGTTTGATCGCCTGCGGCAGCGTGACAGCGGCGAACGCCCGAAACGCAGAGAAACCTATGCTCCTTGCAGCCTCTATCTCGGTCGCGTCGACTGTGTCGATCGCGCTCTTCAGGTTTCCTCCTATGCCTGCGCCCATCACCAATGTAAACGCCGCGATCGCCACAAGGACATTGGAAATGCTTGTATTCCCGAAAATGATGTAATAGGTGATCATCAGCAGCACGACAATTGGCATTCCGTGGATGAGCCCGCAATAGAAACGCGCGATGATGCTCACAAGTTTGCTTTTGCGCGTCAGCATATAGCACACGAGGCTTCCCAGAACTGTCCCGAATACCTGAGCCGCAATCGAAATTATCATTGTGATCCCAAGACCGTCCACTATCATCTTCCAGCGGTTGTCGGTTATCAGATTGCGCCGGATGGCGTTGTCGAGCCAGTTCATGAAACCGCCCCCCGCTTCCGTCTGTTGGACACTCTCCTGCCGCAAGGTCAGGATGCCGAGCGGGCCGTCGTAGAATGGCTCTGTGAACAATATGGTTTCCCTGCGTTCATCGGTTATTGTGATCGCGTCGATCCCCAAATCAGCTTTACCGTTGCCGACATATGGGATCAGAGCGCCGAAATCCATTGGGACGAACTCGATGTCCATGCCCTCGTATGCGGCGAAGCGCAATCCGAGCTCTATGCAGAACCCCCTCAGTTCGGCTTCATCGCCCCGGTATGCGAAGGGTATCGCCGCGTCGTCCACTGCGGCGACGAGTGTACCGTTTTCGCCGGTCAGGGGTATTTCAGGCATGGGGGTCTCAAGGGCGGACAGCGTTTCCAGCCATCGTCCATGCATATCGGACAGCGTCCCGTCTGATTTCATAGCTTCGAGAAAGCCGTTGAATCGTCTGATTATGTCGGGGTCGGCAGAAACCGCGCCCAGCGGCACGAAATACGCTTCCCGAGGCACTTCGACCACATTTAATTCTTCGTTGCCCGGAAGCGCCGCGACAAAACGCGTGGTGGAAAGGTCATACAGGATTCCGGAAATCCTGCCATTTTTGAGGTCTTCTATTGCGGTTGCCGTGTCTTGATAGTACACAGGTATCGCGCCCAATACCTCCTCCGCCGGCTTGTCGACTGCCGTACCGGTAATTATCCCCATCTTTTCGCCCACAAAATCAGTGTACCTGACGACGTTAGGGCTTACTGTTTTCAGCGCGATGATCCCCATCCTGTCGTCGTATATCGAGTCCGTGAACAATACCAATTCCTTGCGTTCCTCGGTAATGGTCATAGCGTCGATCGCGAAGTCGGCTTTTTCGCTTGCGATATATGGGATGATCGCGCCGAAATCCATATCGGTGAATTCGATGTCCATACCTTCATTGGCGGCAAAACGCATCGCTAGCTCGACGCTGTATCCTTTCAGCTCTCCATTCTCTCCGAAATACGAAAAGGGCAGCGCCAACCCGGAAGTCACTACCTTCAAGAGGCCGTTCTCGCCGGTCAGGGGGATATCCGGCATCGGGGAATCGAGGTCCGGCGCATTTTCCAGCCAGCGTTCCTGCATCTCTGTCAGTGTCCCGTCTGCTTTTAATTTGGCAAGAAAAGCGTTGAACCGGTCAATGATGTCCTGGTTCATCGATAGGCCGCCAAGCGGCCCTGCGAAAACTTCGGGAGGTATGTCGACGCATAACATGTCGCTGCCTTCCTTTGTGCCGACGAATACGACGGCTGCGGAATAATCGGTTATGAACCCGTCGATCCGCCCTTTGCGCACATCCTCGATTGCGGCTGCCGTATCGGAATAGTAGACGGGGATGCCGCCGATATCGCCTTTGACCACCTCGTCGAATATCGTTCCCGTGATGCAGCCGATTTTCCTTTGGCCAAAATCCGTATATAGAAGCGCAGGAGCATTACTAACCACTGCCGCGCCGCCCTGTTTCAGAACGAGTATGCCGTGCTGCTCGTCAAAGAACGGGTCCGTGAAGAGCACGCTCTGTTTGCGCTCCTCCGTTATCGCCATATTGGCGATGCCGAAATCCGCCTTTTTGCTGACGATATACGGGATAAGCCCGCCGAACTCCATGTCCGTGAACTCCACAGTTTTCCCTTCATACGCTCCGAAACGCAAAGCAAGTTCCACGCTGAAGCCCGAAAACTGCCCGCCCGGCCCCATAAAGACGTAGGGTATGGAATCGGAGCAGATTGCCACCTTTACGATACCGTTTTCGCCCGAGTTTGGTATTGCGGGTATTGGCGCGTCCAGATCAAGTTTGTCGCCGAACCATCGGCTTTGCATATCGGAAAGCGTCCCATCCGTCCTGACGGCGGCAAGAAATGCGTTGAAGTCGTCGATGACGGCCTGGTCGTGCGATAGGGCTGCCACCTGCGCCGCGAAAATGTCTTTCGGTATGGGGACCACCTCAAAACCGTCAAGCTGCGCCGCCATGACCTGCACCGCTGTCAATGCGTGCATGAACCCTGCTACGCGCCCTTGGCGGACGTCCTCCGCGGCCGAGGCGCTGTCGTTGTAATTGACGGGTATGGCGCCGATTTTTTCCGTTGTGTTGTATGTGAGCACGCCCGTTATTACCGCAATGTCTTTTCCCTTAAAGTCGGTGTAATCAAGCGGCCTATTGGCAGCCGCAGGAGCGCCGCCGTCGGCTTTCGGAACGATGAGGACGCCTTGCGTGCTGACGATCGGGTCGCCGAATATCACGCTTTGCCCACGATCCTCCGTGACCGTCAGGTAACACGCGCTCATGTCGGCCTTGCCGGAGATCACGTATGGGCCAATAGCTTCGTAAGCCATCATGGTGATATCGAGACTCATGCCCATGTGCAAAGCGAAGCGGCTGACCACCTCGTAATCCATGCCGGTCGGCCGGCCGTTTGCGTCAAAATATGTAAACGGCGGGAAATTGCCGGTGTCGCATATATTCAATACACCGTTTTCGCCCGATAGTTCAAATGTCGGCACGTCTTCGTCCCTTGGCAGCGAAGCGCCGAGCCAGCGTTCCTGTATTTCGGACAGTGTCCCGTCAGCGGTCATCCCCGCGAGCCATTCGTTATACTTGTCGCGCAGTTCGATCGTATGAAAAACACTGGCGGATTCGTTCGCAAATACTTCTTTGGGAACCCAGATATAATCAAATTCAGGGTAGGCATTGCTGTCGATCAGCGGCTGGATATAGGACGAGTCGGTGATCACAGCGTCTAATCTGCCCTGCCGCAGCGATTCGAGCAGATCGGCCATTGACGTGTATTCCGGCACGTCTCCGGCATTTAGCTTGTCCCGCGCCACGAGATTATAGATCTCGCCCGATTGCGCACCGATAGTCTTNCCGGCGAAGNCGGCGTATGTTCGGACTCCGCTTTGCTGCGGTTCGTCCTTTTGTCTCGAGCATGCGATAAGCAGCGATGCTGCCAACACAGCCATGAGCATAGTAGCGATTATCTTTTTAATCATATTATTTTGTCCTCATTCCGAATTCCTAACTCCTAAGTAAACACTGAACAAATGTCATTCTGAGCGCAGCGAAGAATCTTATCACTAAGAAATTGCCAGATGCCAAGGGGAAAGATCCTTCACTTCGTTCAGGATGACAACGGGGGTTAATTATTCAGCGGTTACCTAACTCGTCTACTATAGCGGTTATGGAGGCTTCTTCTACCAGAGCGCAGTCATGGGTCTGCTCCATGTTGATGATCTTCAAGCTCTCGGCAAATTCTCCAAACCCATTGTCGGCCTTTCTC
>JGI24702J35022_10001646_pt1 | contig 13866 bp, 6 predicted proteins | sample TergutTh196P4_FD_35022 | JGI IMG/M metagenome (IMG submission 35022)
CCTGCGCCGTCGCCTACTTTTTTATATTCGCCCGCGCCGTCGCCCACTTTTTTATATTCGCCCGCGCCGTCGCCCACTTTTTTATATTCACCTGCGCCGTCGCCTACTTTTTTAGATTCGCCTGCGCCGTCGCCCACTTTGTAATAGTCGCTTGAACCATCCAATACCTGATCGTTTGAACCATGGCCCACTACCATATACTCGCCTTCATCCTTACCAGCAGATTCCCACTTTATGAATTCATAGTCGCCGGTGGTAAACCATTTTGCGCCGTCAAAGTGTACGAACATGTAAATAGTTTCCAAAGCCGAAGGTTCTCCTCCCGGCGCCGCAAGATCGGGGTAGCTGACAAGAGTTACTTTATTCACGCCGTTACCGTTGTATGTGACAGTAACTTTGTATCCATCGTCTTCAAATGTTTCCTGTCCATTTTTTACATATGCGCCTGTGAAAGTTTTTACAACGCTTCCATTATAAGTGACTGAAACATTTATATCGTTTCCGTTCTTAACCGCAACGGCAGTTGGAGCGGCAGGATTCGGATCGCTTTTTACGGCGGGAAGCGGTACTACGAGCACTTGACCGTTCTTCAGGTTCGTGTGCCCGGAAGGATCATGCGTTGAAGGTATGGAATCGTATAGTTTTGCTGTAACAGATGCGCTAATCAAGCGGTCGTCAAGGGACAGGAACAGTTTGTCGCCTTCAATCCTGATGTTATAAGAGTATTCTATTGGATTGTTGCTCGGGCTTGAGTCAGAGATCGTATAATCAATGCCGCCAGGCTTGCTCGCTTCGGCTACGTCAACTTCCATCCACGTCATATAATTTCCGAACTTGCCGCCCGGAACGCTTCCGTTTTCCAGCCAGGTTACAAGGGTTCCGCTTTCGGAGGATACGTCTTTTTCAAAGACAGGCCTTATATAAGGCTGTATTTCGCGTTGCATGATATCCCATACCTGACCTTGGAAGGTTTGCCACACATCACGCTGTGTGATGTCCCATATGTCGCGCTGCGTGATGTCCCATACGTCGCGCTGTGTGATGTCCCATACATCGCGCTGTGTGATGTCCCATACGTTACGCTGTGTGATGTCCCATACGTCGCGCTGTGTAATATCCCATACGTTGCGTTGAACGATGTCCCATACGTCGCGCTGTGTGATGTCCCATACGTCACGCTGTGTGATGTCCCATACGTCGCGCCGTGTAATATCCCATACATCGCGCTGTGTAATATCCCATACGTTGCGTTGAACGATGTCCCATACGTCGCGCTGCTCAACATCCCGATACTGCACTTCGTCTTGTACTGTACTGTCGGTGGCGCTGATTGTCAGGTCGCCAAGGATCGGGTAGTTGTTGATAATGACGCCGCTGAACGGCTCTCCATTTGGCCAGTTCGGAACAAGCGTACTTCCAACAATATCCAGGTAAAATAGTATTCCGTTGGCATAAGCAGAATCTATTTGCCATTCTGGGTTCTCCCTCTCGATGAATATATACCAGCCTGGAAGGTAACCCCCTTCTTGAGAAAAATGAAATGATATCGTTCCATAATCATCGGCAGCATCGATTGATAGCGGTTCGCTGTTAATCGGTCCGTCTCCGGGAGAAATATTACCATTCGCATCACTTGAATACAAATCAAACAAGAACCCATCAGCACTTGTGGCAAACTCGAAATCCGCGTCAACAAACTTCATTTTACTGAAAGCTACATCACCGGAGAGATTAGCGGCGCCGGTATGAACATGTGCTACTTGCATATTCTTTCCATTAAAATGACCGCCAAGAATATCACTGTTGTTACTGTACGAAATCCAATTAGTACTTCCGCATATCGGACAAACATAATCTGTGTTTTCCCCAAAAATCGGCACTCCGTCTGCGGTTTCCCCGATTTTTGTTACAAGCAGCCACTGATTCTCGCCAATCTGGACAAACCATTCATATGCCTTCTTAGTATATCCAATGTTTTTTGTAACGTTTTGGCCTCCGTTCGGACTCGTCCCGTGGTGGAAACCGAGGTCGACGTCTTGAATCTGAGCGTAGTCCCCTATCTCGGCAAATGCCATCGTCGGCGTCAGAGATAGGATGATAGACAGGACCAACAGAACTGCAAAACACTTTTTAAACTTCTTTAATCCTTTCATTGTCAGAAACCTCCGTAAAAGAGTATTTATATTGCACCTCTTTTATTTTCCGGTTGGGGTCCGGTTTTTCAGCCTCATTTGTTCTTGGGTTGTGGTTCCCTGTTTTCAGCTTCATTGTTCACGTACAATGCGGTTAAACGGCCTTGCTTGTTTTCTACCTCGCCATCTTACTCAGTCGCACGCATCCCTCCAATCAATTTGGTATTGCTTTATCTTAATTTGTTGAACCTTACACCATTTCAAATTACAGCCTCATTATTGACGTACAATACGTTCTGACGGCCGCTTTTTTCTCCGGTTGCGGTTCTGTTTTTTCCCTTATAGATAAACTATTCGAAAATAGAACCTCAGAATCGGGGTAAAAAGCAACTTTAGAAAAATTTCGTCAGGAGAAATTTTGAACCTGTGCGGTTGGAAAGATTGATCAGCGTAAAGAATCGGCGCCAGCGCCTCGCGCTCGTGAGGCGAGGGGAACCGCGCTTCGCCGAGCCGAGTTGGGTTGCGGGCGTTAGCCCGCTTTATTACCATTGCCCCTTCATATCACACGTAATATAGATAGGAAATATTGTAAATAATTATGTATGTTTGCATGTTTGTACGTCTGCATATTTGTACGTTTGTATGTTTGTTTGTTTGAATGTTTATAAGTTTGTGTGTTTTTCCGCTAAAGCGTAGCGGGGCTGCAAATCTATCTCTTTGCAGTCCCGCTATTAATGCATCTTGTCTTTGGCGATTCCCCATCAGGTAAAAATACTTATATTTTTTTATTGAACCTCCGCCACGAAAACAAGCGATGTGCTCAAGCCTTCCACTCCGATTTCATCTTCCGCTCCGGCTTCCCATTCAGCTCGCTCTCCAGCTTCAATTTCTTCTTTCCACTTTTAATCAAAAATTGCGGTCGCTCCGGAGTCGATATTCGTCTCGGGTATCGCTTCGCCCCTGAGAGCCTGCACAGCTATGTTCAGGCCCTTATAGCCCATTTGGTACGGCTCCTGAGCCATTACGCACAGCAGCGCGCCGTCTTTGATCAACTGAGCCGCCGCGTCGCCATAGTCGAAGCCAACGCCAACGACATCCTTGCCCGAATCTTTGATCGCGTTGCCGGCGCCTATTGAACTGCCCTCGTTAGTACCGTAAATCCCCACCACGCCCTGTGTAATGTACGCGTCGCCTATCTCCTTGGACTTCGCCGCGTCACCTTCGCCGTACTGCGTTTCGAGGACCTCGAACTCACTGCCCGCAAGCGCTTCCCTGAACCCCGCGTCACGATCAACGACAGACTGTGTGGCGGCGTTAACGCTGATTACGCCGATCGTGCCGGAAGTTACGTTGCCGGCGGCAAGCGCTTTTAACATTTCCTCGCCGGCGCTCCTGCCGGCGGCTTTATTATTGGTTGCAACTGTCGCAATAGCGGGGAATTCCGCCGGCGAGTCGACATAAACGATTATTATGCCTTTATCTGCCGCTTCCTGCAATGCGGAATTAACTCCTGTCGGGTTGTTTGCGGCGACCAAAATCGCATTCGCGCCGGAAGCGACCGCGTTGTTTATTTTTTCGATTTGCATTGCGTCGTCTTTTTTATCCGGCGCCATCCATTGGTACTTAACGGCACGCTCGCCTGCCGCATCCCTACAGCCTGCGTCAACATTTACCCAATGCTGATCCATACTGTCCATGGTAATCAAAACCACGGATAGCTCACCGCCGGCGGCAGTCTGCGACGATGCAACTGCGACGCCCAGCGCCGCAGCGTCAACAACCTTTGCGCCCGAGTCTATGTTCGTCTCGGCAATCGCTTCGCCCCTTAACGCCTGTACGGCAATGCTCATACCCTTAAAACCCATCTGGTAGGGTTCCTGCGCCATAACACACAGGAGCGCGCCGTCTTTAATCAATTCTTCCGCCGACGGAGATTGGTCAAAGCCAACCCCGATAACAGAATTCCCGGCGTCTTTGATTGCGTTGCCGGCGCCGACTGCGCTGCCTTCGTTTGTGCCGAAGATACCTACTACGCCCTGCGTGATATATGCGTCTCCTATTTCCTTGGATTTCGCGGCGTCTCCCTCGCCATACTGCGTTTCAAGAATCTCGTAAGCACTGCCCGCAAACGCCTCACGGAACCCCGCGTCACGATCTACGGTAGACTGTGTAGCGGCATTGACGCTAATAACGCCGATCGCACCGCTGGTCACGCCTTTGTCCGCCAACGCCTTGAGCAGTTGATCACCGGCTGTTTTACCTGCTTGTTTGTTGTTGGTGGCAACTGTCGCAATAGCTGGGAATTCGGCGGGTGAGTCGACGTAAACTATCTTTATGCCCTTGTCCGCAGCTTCCTGCAGTGCGGAATTGACGCTGGTCGGACTGTTTGCGGCAATCAAAATCGCGTTTGCGCCGGAAGCAACGGCGTTATTGATCTTCTCGATCTGCATCGCGTCGTCTTTTCTGTCCGGCGCCATCCATTGGTACTTCACTCCCAGCTCGGCGGCCGCATCCTTACATCCGGCGTCAACATTGACCCAGTGCTGATCCATACTGTCCATGGTAACCAGAACTACCGATAAGTCGCCGCTGTCGCCGCTGTCGCCGCCGGCCGTTGTTGCAGCCGCCTCCGCGGCGCCGGACGTCGTTGTTGCCGCCACCTCAGCGGCGCCGGTCGTTGACGGCGTTGTTCCCGCATTTCTGTTGCAGCCTGCCATTGCGGCAACTCCAACTATCAGCGCAAAAGCGAGAGCCAAACAAAGCAGCTTCCTTTTCATTTTCATTTCCATTTTCGTTTTCGCTTTCATTTCCATTTTCATTTCCATTACCTCCAAATTTTTTTATAATTTAAGCACTTCTGCCGAGCACTTCGACCTAAAATTTTCTACTACGCGCTTCTACCTAAAACTAGCTATTTTTTCTATTTTAGCGTCTACGCGCTTCCGCCTAAAACAAATTATTCTTTCTGTTTTTGCTTCATTGCGCTTCCGCCTAAAACAAATTATTCTTTCTGTTTTTGCTTCATTGCGCTTCCGCCTGAAACAAATTATTCTTTCTGTTTTTGCTTCATTGCGCTTCCGCCTAAAACAAATTATTTCTTCTTTATTTACTATTTAGCTTCAAGGCGCTTCCGCCTGAAAACTAACTTTTTCTAATTATTTTTCTTTCTGCGGCCGCCTGTGCGTGCGATTATATCCAGCGTCGAGGATACAACAATGATCACCCCGACAATGATGCTGCGATAGCCGACCGCCACGCCGATAAACGTCAATCCGTTTTGAAGAACGGCCCAGATGCCGGCGCCGACAAGCACGCCAACCAGCAACCCCTGGCCTCCCATGGTGGATATTCCGCCGATAACCGCCGCCGCGACAGCAAATAGCTCATATGTATTGCCGGCGTCCATACTTCCCATTCCGACTGACGCCATGACTATCTGCCCTGAAACAAACGCCAGGAAAGAACTGACTAAATACGCGATGGTTATCGTCCGCACCGTATTAACCCCCGATAGTTTTGCAGCTTCAATATTGCTGCCAACCGCGTATATATGCCGGCCTGTCCGTGTTTTGCCCAAAAGGAACCAGAAAGCAAAGAATAGAATGAGCGCGATTATGATGGGCGTCGCGATCGGTCCGATTTTGCCGTAATAGAAAAGATCGCGAAAAGTCTGGTTAACTTTGCCTATATCCCCCGTGTTCCGGTTATTGTTTACGACCTGCGCAATACCGCGCGCAATGGACATCGTGCCCAGTGTGGCGATAAACGGAGGCAACTTGATTTTCGCTACCATAATCCCGTTCAACACTCCAACCAGTAAAGCCAATACCAGAGAAACTGAAAGCGCCAACCATTGGTTTACACCGTTGCACATCAGCGTAGCTGAAGTCATTGCCGTCATTCCGACCACCGAACCGATGGAAAGATCGATATTTGCCGTAATCAAGACATACCCCTGCCCGACGCCAATAATGATATACGGCGCGATTTGCCGCAAAAGGTTCCATGTATTATCCAAAGAAGCAAATCTGTCATTTAAAACAGCAAACACAATGTATATCAGTATAAGCCCGAGAAATACAGTGAGAACCTGCATCGCGCCTCGGATATCCAGTATCTTTTTAATGAAGCTTTTCTTCGTTTTTTCCGTATCGCTTTTCATTTGACTAGCCCTTAACCTTAGATATTGATAACTACTTTGGTATTTATAACTTTATCACGCAAACTTCGATTCAAACCTTGTAGCCATTTCCAGAATTTTGTCCTGAGTGGCCACGCCGATGTCCATTTCGCCGGTTATTCTTCCGTCGCACATCACGATGATCCGATCGCTGAATCCCATGATTTCCGGCATTTCAGAGGAAACGAATAATACTCCTATACCTTGCCGCTTTAACTCATTCATTAAATTGTATATTTCAATTTTTGCCGCAACGTCTATACCTCGCGTCGGCTCGTCAAAAAGCACGACGCGGGAATTGCGCGCGATCCATTTGCCTACGACAACCTTTTGCTGATTACCGCCTGATAGGCTGTCTGCATTGTTATTCGCGTCCGCCATCCTGATTTTTAAATTATCTCGAGACTTAATGACAAGCTCTTTCTCCATATTCCTTTTTACAACGCCAAACCTGTTGCAAATCCAATCCAGATTTGGCAAAGCTATATTTTCGCGAATAGAAAGTTTAACGCAAAGGCCGTCCTTTTTTCTATCCTCGGGTACCAACACCAGCCCTGCTTTTATTGCGTCCACAGGTTTTTTAATCTCAATTATTTCATTATTAATAACGATGTCGCCAGAAATTTTGGGATCAATGCCAAATATTGCCCGCAAAGTTTCCGAGCGTCCGGCGCCCATCAGTCCGGCGACTCCAACGATTTCGCCCGCATATAACTCGAGGTTGATATCGCGCACAAGCGGACCCGCATTTAGATTCTTAACCTCGAAAACCTTTTTGCCGCGTTTGGTTTCAATTCTTGGGAATTTTTCGATGATTTCACGTCCGACCATTTTGGCAATGATCTCGTTTACTGTAATATCGGTAAAATTGGCGCTGTCTACGTATTTGCCGTCGCGCATTATTGTAACCCGATCCGCAATGTGCTGCAGTTCATCCAACCGGTGAGATATGTAAATGACGCCGACGCCGCTTTCCTTTAATTTGCGAATGATTGCGAATAGTTCGTTGATTTCCTTTGACGTAAGCGCCGACGTAGGCTCGTCCATAATCAAAACTCGGGCATTTACGGATATTGCCTTTGCGATTTCCACCATCTGCTGTTTCGAAATTGACAGCAACCCAACCGGAGTTTCGGGCTCGATATCCACGTTCAAGCTCTTTAGAACCTGAGCCGCCTTTTCGTTCATCTCCTGATTAGCGAGCACGCCGTTTTTTACGATTTCCCGACCCAAAAAAATGTTCTGCGCAACAGTCAAATGTTTGCACATATTCAATTCCTGATGGATAATGGCGATACCTATTTCTTGAGCTTTTCTGGGCGTCATATCGCCGACGGCGTTCCCGAATATGGACATATCACCGGAGTCGCGGTTATAAACGCCGCTGATAACTTTAACAAGCGTGGTCTTACCGGCGCCGTTTTCGCCCAACAAAGCCATGACCTCGCCTTGTTTCAGATTGAAATACACATCATCCAACGCTTTAACGCCGGGAAACGACTTATTCACATGTGCAAGCTCAATGATGTATTCCTCCGCCATTGATGTATTCCTCCGCCGCTTCGCGTTGCAATTGATGTATTCCTCTGCCGTTTCACGCCGCCCTTTTGTGTCGCACTGCCGTTTCACATAGCCATTGCTGCGTCCCTCAGCCGTTTCACATAGCCATTGCTGCGTCCCTCAGCCGCTTCACATAGCCATTGATGCGCCCTCAGCCGTTTCATGTAACCGTTTCGTGTTCCAAATTCGCGCCGCAATTGATGCTTCCCTTTTGATACTACTATTATACCGTCATGGCATAGTGGTAAGATAGGTTCAGCTTTTTGGATGAGAGTAGGTTTTTTTTGGAATCGTCAGATATTTTCGTATCTTGGTTATTAAGCTTTATTTCGCAAAAACGTACAAGTTCATAATATCGGTTCTGAATCAATCAGTTGAAGTTTTCTTTCCCTTGTCATTTTTTTAATCTCATACTCGCGATGCAAAGCAATCGGTTTGCTCTCACAAATTTCTTTGTACACAAGCGTTACGGGGGTTCGTCCGCAGGTATACTTAGCGCCTTTACCGTCATTGTGGGCAGTTATGCGGTTTTCTAAATTATTTGTAATCTATGTATCTTCATACATCATATTTTGTTCATAAGCCTTTTTAAGTAAGGCGTTTAGATAAGCAGCGCCAAATTGCGTTCCGTTTGGTCTGTTGCCAATTGTTTGAAGCACACCGTCAACTACTGAGAAAGTTAAATTATTTATCGAAAACTCTTTGCTTGTGTCTATGCCAATCTGTTTTAGCATTTCAAGTATATCGTTATTCAAATCCGCGTTGTGGCCCCAATTTGCATTGCCGTACTTTAGTCCTTCCATTAACGAACTGAACACATTGAGATAGTCTATATCGGTTCCGGGATTATAGACACCGGTGTATGTTCCATCTTTATAATCATCAGGGTGAATATACCCCAGCGTGTCATTAAAAATACGCAAGTAAATATCTCGCGCTTTATTATGCGCGACAATCACACTGCCAATGCCAAAACTCATTGAGTTGTCTGCAGAGCTAAATCTAAAACCTTGTTCAGGAAGGTCAAAATCTTCCCCTTCAAAAACAGCGCCAAATATTGGAGAATATGATATTTTATGTAAATGACTCATTACATTGTTAAAACCGCCTGCATGAGCCTTTTCAAAATACTGTAACAGTTCGTCCGGCATATCAACCGGATTGCCTTCTCCGGCTTCTTTAACCGCTCTTGCGACTTGCCCGGACAAGCGGCCCCATTCCAGATAATCCTGATAGTCTCTAGCTAACTCCAACTCTTGTTCAGTAAGCGGCGAGTTGTCCAGCACTGTAACGCTGCCGGCTCGTAAGTACATGGGATATGCTTGATACGGATTATTGTTTTGTATTGACAGCATAAATTACTTCCCCCAGAATTTTATTTGCTTTATAAATGTTATCGGAATACTAAAAGTAATGCATTAGAGAACCGCTCCGACTAATCTGGCTAATCTTCTTGCTAATCTTGCCAATCTGGCTAATCTTCTTGCTAATCTTGCCAATCTGGCTAATCTTCTTGCTAATCTTGCTAATCTGGCTAATCTTGCCAATCTGGCTAATCTTGCTAATTTTGCTAATCTGGCTAATCCGGCTAATCTGACTAATCTGGCTAATCTGGCTAAGCGAAAGCAACCTGAAATATAGTCTTGCCGCTTCCTTTATACTTCATCAAACCCGAACAAAGTCATGGCGGTATAGAATAACGTTTACATGGCGGTATAGAATAACGTTTACATGGCTGCATAGAATAACGTTTACATGGCTGCATAGAATAATGTTTATATTGACATAGTGGTTCTAAATGATAATATTTACCTAATGAATACCAAATAATTGCGAAACGAGGTAGGCAAAAATGAAGACCGACAGCGATAACAGAGGTACGGGTTCGATAAAGAGCAAGCGCGGTTTCCGAAGCGGGAACGAACGCGAGTGCAAACGCGGGTACGAGAGCGGGTACAAGAGCGGGTACGAGAGCGAGTGCAAGCGCGATTTCCAAAGCGAGTGCAAGATAAAGAAACTCAGTATTTTTTCGTTCATCTTGATTTCTGTCTTAGCAGTAATGGCGTTTGGCTTAAGCGCATTTGCCGTCGAGGCGTCGCCAACGGCGTCAACGGTGGTTGTAAACGGTCAGAACGTAGCGTTTGACGCGTACAATATAAACGATAACAATTATTTTAAACTTCGAGATCTGGCCTTCATATTAAGCGGTTCCGAGAAGCAGTTTGAAGTCAGTTGGGATGAGGCGACAGACGCGATATCTCTCACAAAAGACCAGCCGTATACGGAAGTGGGCGGCGAGATGGCCGGCAAAGGCGAGGGCGCCAAAGAAGCCGAACCCACCGCCTCAAGAATACTGCTGAATGGCGTCGAGGTCAAATTTACAGCCTATCTTATCGACGGCAACAACTATTTTAGACTGCGGGACGTCGGCGCCGCATTCGATTTTGGCGTGGATTGGGACGGAGATCTAAACCTCATTGTGATCGACACGGGAAAAGGCTATTCGCTGGAGGACGAGATTGCAGGGAGTATCTTCGGCTTTTGGCGCTATGAGGACGAAGAAGAAGTACAACTAATTGTATTAAACTCGGACAAAACTTTTGAGGTTTTGGTTGTTGGTAAGGACGGCGAGCCAGGGGTATACTTTTCAGGTTTATTCGGGTTATCTGACGGCGTTATTGCGATGACTGACATCAAAGTGTCAGGTCAGGAAACAGACGACTTATTCTACAATTACGAACTTAACGATGACGTATTAGTTTTAAATGAAGGAGTCTTCCATCGCATTCCGTTAGCTGACGCAGCTACCGTGCTTTCTGACCCGCTCGCTCCGTATCCGCCTATACAGTAGAATAACATGCTATTGTATCGGGAGGACGTAGGGGATGGAGTCCCCTACGTCCCGTGTTACGAATGATAGATAATGGGATGGCGCGTCGACATAGCGTATTGGCAACTATTTGTAAGGCTTTAGATGATGACATAAAGCACGAGGCTTTCTAACCTATTGTGAAAGTCAATTGTTTGGCGCCATCTTTGCCTGCTGAACTTGGGGCCAGAGTTATAACATCATCCTGTTTGGGCGGAGAATACGGATCGAAGAACGAAAGTTTATACTCTCCAGGAGCAATGCTCGAAATATGCAATGAGCGCTCACTAAGACCGGGGTTTGTCGAAGTAATTTGACCGTCTATTACGGAGTCGACATTCGACAACAGCAGATTCGGGGTGGCGCCAAGCGTAAATGTAACGTCAAAATCGCTTGAATCGCTCGATAACCGGATATAGTTGTCATTATCACTGATACCGATTACAAATGGTTCGCCANCCNCNGAGAGAGTATTTCTATCTGCTCTTATAGAATACCCGCCATCCGGAAGGCTAAAGAGAATTTTATCACTTGCGCTATTGGGCGCCGGAGGTATTATGTAAGATTCAGGAACAGGGTTATTATATGAATCATAAACAACTACATCTTTTGAACTGACAGTTATCAATGTGCCGTCGCCACTTCCTTTCGGATTACTGAGCATTGCAGATCTAACTTCTGAACTTGTCACAAAATAAAAATCAGTAAGTCCATGCGCTGAACCATATCTATTTTCCATGCTGGAATCGCTAAACCGCATTGAGGGGCTATTCTTTTTGATGTACAGGTATTCAGTCCTTCCATCGCTATACCAGTTATTGTAATAGGAGATCACGTACTCGGAAGCGGTTTCCGTGATATCGTAAGCCACAATGGTGTGCCCTTCCTCGTAATTAAACACACTTAGGGCAACAATGCCGTTTTTAGAACGATTGCCGGGCTTTACAGCTTCAATCAACCCGGCATAGTCGTTTCTATGCGAATAGTTATACCCCCACATTGCGTTGATGTACCAGGATATCTGGTATGTTTCAATCATTTGTGTAGTTTTGTTGCCCGGGCTTCCGGGCGTTGGGATATCGAACACACATTTCGCACTCGAATAATATGTACTCGGACTTAATCCCCCGATAAAGAAATCCGACGCTGAAGTTGAGAAACCAAAGCAGCTGCCGCCCCATGATCCATTATTTGAATACAATTGGTCGCCTGTAGTCACGCCAAATAAATCCCTATATCGTTCCACTGGTATTTTGTAACCGCTAGAGTACCCAAAGGAAGAACTTGAGTTATAGAAACTATAATCATCCCTGCGTCTCACAAAAAGGTTGCCTATGACAAAACTGATACTGTCGCTCGTAGTCCAGGAGTTATTTGCACTCACTGCGGACAAGGTTGCGGTATAAGAGCCCTCTGGTAATTTCATTGAATATGAATTATTAGTTATGCTCCATATCGTATTAATGACAACACCGTTTTGAAAGATTCTTAAGTCGTAGTGTTTAGCGTTCGATGCGCTAGCCCATGTGAAATTTACGGTTCCAGTATTTCCATCTTTGTTTGCTTTTAACGTAGGTTTGCCAGGATGCACAAGGGATACGCCAAAACTGACGCTGTCGCTCGTAGTCCAGGAGTTGTTTGCACTCACTGCGGACAAGGTTGCGGCATAAGAGCCCTCCGGCAATTTTATTGAATATGAATTAGCAGTTATGCTCCATATTGTATTAATGACAACACCGTTTTGAAAGATTCTTAAGTCGTAATGTTTAGCGTTCGATGCGCTAGCCCATGTGAAATTTGCGGTTCCAGTATTTCCGTCTATGTTTGCTTTTAACGTAGGTTTACCAGGGTGCACAAGGGATACGCCAAAACTGACGCTGTCGCTCGTAGTCCAGGAGTTGTTTGCACTCACTGCGGACAAGGTTGCGGTATAAGAACCCTCTGGCAATTTTATTGAATATGAATTAGCGGTTATGCTCCATATCGTATTAATGACAACACCGTTTTGAAAGATTCTCAAATCGTAATTTTTTGCGTTCGACGTACTTGCCCATGTGAAAGTTACGGTTCCAGTATTTCCGTCTGTGGTGGTTGCTTTCAACGTAGGTTTCCCTGGGTGCACAAGGGATACGTTAAAACTGATGCTGTCGCTCGTAGTCCAGGAACTGTTTGCACTCACTGCGGACAAGGTTGCGGCATAAGAACCCTCCGGTAATTTTATTGAGTATGAATTAGCGGTTATGCTCCATATCGTATTAATGACAACACCGTTTTGAAAGATTCTTAAGTCATAATTTTTTGCGTTCGACGTACTTGCCCATGTGAAAGTTACGGTTCCAGTATTTCCGTCTGTGGTTGCTATCAACGTAGGTTTGCCAGGGTGCACAAGGGATACGCTAAAACTGATGCTGTCGCTCGTAGTCCAGGAACTGTTTGCACTCACTGCGGACAAGGTTGCGGCATAAGAACCCTCTGGTAATTTTACTGAATATGAATTAGCAGTTATGCTCCATATCGTATTAATGACAACACCGTTTTGAAAGATTCTTAAGTCATAATTTTTTGCGTTCGACGTACTTGCCCATGTGAAATTTACGGTTCCAGTATTTCCGTCTGTGGTTGCTATCAACGTAGGTTTGCCAGGGGTGTCCGCCGCTTGGGCTGTAATTCCCAGAGAAAATACCAATGAGATGAGTAACGTCAAAAGAAGTAGCTGGCTTAACCTTTTAGTGGTCATCTTTTTCATGAATCATTCCTCCAATATTTTTTTTTGAGCCTCAAAATCCACCCCTTCAGTTCCATGTTGCATGGGACTATACTTATGGCCATGCCTTCCTTTGGAAGTCACAAAACCCTATGAACCATATTGGTATGGCCACGGGGGAGTGATGAGGGGAAGCCCCACCTGCCGCCGTTCTTCATAATGTCCCGTACCATTGACCATATTTTTGGCTCTCGGCGCCGCAAGGTATCGGCCGCCGTCAGGCCGCCGTCAGGCCGCCGTCAGACTGAACCAATAATAACACCAAGTCGTTGCTCAGTAAAGTGATTTCGGGAATATTCTCCAGAAAATTCTGTTGGGGCTGTGGGGGCTGTGGGGGCTGTTGGGGCTGTGGGGGCTGTTG
>JGI24702J35022_10001647_pt1 | contig 13864 bp, 12 predicted proteins | sample TergutTh196P4_FD_35022 | JGI IMG/M metagenome (IMG submission 35022)
CAAATTTGAAACGCTGGCTTCGAAATTTTTTGTGCTTTTACGACTCGTTACATACCGCTCTTTGGTCTTGGAGTGTTTGTTTCGTAAGTTGAGTGGCTATATGCCTACAGTTCCACCGCAGGCATCATCCCCGCCGGGTTGTTTGATGCTATTGATACCTCCAGTGCTACCAACCTTCCGAGTATGTTTAACAGCACCTTCAGCTACTATGCCAACCGTTCCACCGTGGGCACCATACCCGCCGGGTTGTTTGATGCTATTGATACCTCCAGTGCTACCAACCCTGCGTACATGTTTAGTAATACCTTCAGTTACTACGCCAACCGTTCCACTGTGGGCATCATCCCCGCCGGGTTGTTTGATGCTATTGATACCTCCGGCGCTACCAGCCTTCCCTGTGTATTTCTCGTTTCGCAAAATACTGGTTGCTGTAGACACCGCCCAAACGGTTTTTCCGGCAGGTGTGGGAATCCCCGCCGCCGTCAGCGCGGCGCAAATCTGCCGTGTCGTCCGGCCCTCCAGAAACTGCGTGTAGATGCGCCGGACGGTTTTGGCCTGTTCCTCCACGACCTGCGGCGTGCCGTCCGGCCCCTTTTCGTAGCCGAGAAAATGCTTGTAGGCCATCGGTAGATACATAAAGAATTAGCCATCAACGGCAATCTCGGCCTTCGTGCCGCCGGAAAAGCGTACGGCCACCCGGCCCAAGGAATAAACCGTGACCTCCTCAACAACAGAACACCAGAGCCGGGACTCAAAGCCCGCCAGCGGCCCCGTCGTTTTCTTGAGGGTATCGCAGAACCTCTTAGCCTTCTCCCGCCGTACGCACTGCGCCTGCTTTTCAGCCGTGAGGACGGCCAGCCGCTCCTTCGCCGCTTTGTATTTTGCGGTCAGCGCATCATATTTCCGGGCGTATTCGTCCTGATCCTGCGCGGTGCGTGCGTTGTCCTTCACCATCGCCTGAATTTCCGCTAACGTATTGTTTTGCGTATTTGAAAAAAATGGGGTGATGTAATATTCGCAGAAAGTCACTTGATATTTTCGCATAAACGTAGTATAATAAGCTTTGTTGAAGCAAAATAGACGGGAGCGTTGGCTGTGGATTATATAACGGTGCGGCAGGTCGCTGAAAAATGGAATATCACCATGCGAATGGTGCAGCTATATTTGAAAAACAACCGTATTCCAGGCGCCATAAAGCCCGGTCATGATTGGTTGATCCCAAATGACGCTAAAAAGCCACACGACATGCGGGGTGAATGGCACAAAAAGGAAGGCGGTACTGATGTCAAAGAATGAAGAATTGAGCGGCAACGATAACGTTCTGTTCCGCCGATTTTTGGACGGCGATGACAAAGAGGCTTTGACCGCCTTAGTTAACCTTTACGGCGAAGAATTAACGCGCTTTATTTCCCGTATCACCGGCAACAGCCATGACGCGGAGGAGCTGATGATTGACGCTTACGTTCAGCTTGTGCGGAATAAGAATAAAATTAAAAGCCCCGAAGCGGTGAAATCGTATCTGTTTACCACAGGGAAAAACCTCGCGCTGAATTTCTTGAAAAAGAATAAGCGCAGTCCCGTTATATTTGAAAATCTTGATATTCTTTTGGAAAGCGTGGGCGCGGATAACGCACCTGACACTGAATTGTCCCGAAAGGAACAAAAACGCCAATTGCACGAGGCGATGGAAAGGCTGAAAAAGCAGCATAGAGATGTTTTGCGGCTTATTTATTTTGAGGGCAAAAGCTATGTTCAAGCAGGTAAAGCAATGGGCAAAACGGCAAAGCAAATCGACAATCTTTTATGCGGCGCAAAGACCGCGCTGAGAAAAGCACTGGAAAGAGAGGGCTTTGATTATGAAACGGAGCAATGAGGAAATCACGCAGGAAATTCTGCGCCGTACGGAGCAGTTGGACGTGCGGGACGCAAAACGGAAACGCCGCGTTTACGCCGCTCTGTCCGCAGCCGCATGCCTTGCGGTTGTCGTCGGCTTTGCCGCAGCCGTTCCTCTCTTGATTTCCGACGGATTGCTGCGGGAAACGGCAGAAAATCAGACCGCGACCATTTTCGCCAGCGGTGAAATCGGCGGTTATATTTTAGTGGCCGTGGCCGCTTTTGCGGCCGGCGCGGCGGTTACGCTTTTTTGCGCGAAGAAGTTTGGAACGAAATGAGGACAGCCCATGGAATCGCTTTTTGACATGATCAGCTGCGCCGTGCAGCTTGCGGCTTTAGCTGCTCTTATAAGGTGGGCAATGCGGCAAAAAAGAGAGGTGTGGCTGTTTCAATTTATCGCGGGGGCGTTCGGGTGTTATTTTCTCGGCACATTATTTTGGACGCTGCATTATTTTATCGCGAACGACTGGCCCCGCGGATTTTCCACAGCCGACCTTTCTTATATCGGTTTTTACTGCTTTTTTATGACGGCGGCCATTGGACTCAAAGCCGGTTGGACGCATGAAGAAAACGCACGGGCAAAACGCGGCAGGCTTGCCGCGCTCGCCGCTCCCGCGGTTGTGATTGCCTTTCACGCCGCATATTTCTTGCTTGCGGGCGGGCTTGTCAACAACGCGCTTTATTGCGTCGCTCTGTCCTTTTTATTTTTCCAAACGCTGACCGGCGTCATAGCGGGAGGCGCGTATCGCTGTTATCACGGAACAGTTCTGGCTGTATTTGCGCTGGAGCTGATTATTTTTCTTGTGTCGTCCTTTGGGTTTGACGCGCTTTATTATGTGTTCACCTACATGCAAATGGCGGCGTGGTTCCTGATTATACCCGCCGCGAAAAAGGGAGCGCAGCTTTCGGCAAAGGAGGCGGCTGTATGATTTATTCCGAAAATATCTTTGTCGCCATCGCCGCGCCGCTGTTTATCGCGCTGTTCCTCATCAGAGGGGAGACACGGCGGTTTATCGGGTTCTTTATTTACGGCTTGCTGGCTTGTCTACTCGGCGCGTATATCAACGGCTTTCTCGCCGCCGCGTCGGGCATGTCCGCCACAGAGGCCGCCGTCAAGCTGACGCCAATCAGCGAGGAAATGTTAAAGGCCGCGCCCGTCTTGTTTTACATGGCGGCGGCGAAGCCAAAGCGCGACAGCTTGATACCCGCCGCGCTTGCCGCTGGACTGGGCTTTGCCACCTTCGAAAACGCCTGTCTGTTGACACAGGCCGGCGCGGGAGATTTTCTGTTCGCGCTGATCCGGGGGCTTGTGGCGGGCGTTACCCACGCCGCCTGCGCCGCCCTGCTTGGCTACGGGCTTGCGTTTATATCAGAAAAAAAGTACCGGCATTTGCTGTTCCCCGGCACGCTGGGGCTTTTATGCGCCTGCACCGTGTTTCACGCGATTTACAATTTGCTTGTCACCGCCGGGAGGGGCTGGCAGGGCGTGGGATACGCCTTGCCGCTGCTGATGACCCTTGCGGTTTTGCTGTGGCGCAAACGGACCGACCTGAAACGAGCGTAAAAATACTGAAACCAAAAGCCGGAGCGGATCAGCCGCCCCGGTTTTTTTATGCGAAAAAATCAAGGAGTTTGTTGTTTTTTGTTGTCTTATATAGTGAAAGGCTTTATTTAGCTAAAGTTTTGGGAGGGGAACGGTATGGCACGAACAAGAGAAGAAATCACGGCAGAAATCCTGCGGCGTATCCAGCAAGCCGACAAACGCGGCAGGCAAAAGCGGCAACGGCTGAAAACCGCCGCGCTGTGTTTTGCGTTTGCGGCGGTGGCGGCGGTATTGACCTTTGTACCGTGGCGCATGGACATGGAGCTTGCTCCCGTTGCAACGGCGCGGGCCGGGCTGCTGTACAGCGGTATCGGCGGCTATGTGCTGATCGGCGTAGTATGCTTCGCGGCAGGCGCGGCGGCGATGCTGATCGGACTACGGAAACGAGAACGAAAGGTACCTGTCAGTCAATGGATTGAATAACACATTACAAAGAAAGAGCAGGAGATCAACGATGAAAAGTCAAGGCCAAAATAATGGAGAGAGTCGCAAGAACAAGAAAATGATCGCTCTGATTACATCCCTTGCGGCAATCGCGCTTGTGGTAGCGGTGTCCGCACTGTTCCTGCCGCACAACACGGCTGTGCCTGCCGGAGCGCAGGGAATGATCGGGGAAGTTGGCCCCGCCGGGCCGCAGGGCGAAAAAGGCGACACGGGCGCGCAGGGGCCTAAAGGCAATGCGGGCGAAGCAGGCTCTGCCGGTCCGCAAGGTCTCCAAGGGTTACAAGGCGAAACGGGTCCAGCCGGGCCCGTTGGCCCGCAGGGCCCTCAGGGGATACAGGGCGTACAAGGCCCTGTTGGCCCTATAGGCCTAAGAGGAATAATCGGTCCTGTCGGACGGCAAGGCCTTCAAGGTAAAATCGGTCCCGTTGGCCCCGCCGGGCCGCAGGGCGAAAAAGGCAACGCGGGCACGCAGGGGCTGAAAGGCGATACAGGGCTTCAAGGGATACAAGGCCCCGTTGGCCCTATAGGCGTTACAGGAGAAACCGGCCCTGCCGGTCCGCAGGGCCTCCAGGGGTTGCGGGGTGAAACGGGTTTAGCTGGCCCCATTGGCCCGCAAGGCCTCCAAGGACTGCAAGGTCTCCAAGGACTGCAAGGTGAAACGGGTTTAGCCGGCCTCATTGGCCCGCAAGGCCCGCAAGGATTACAGGGCGAAACGGGTGCAGCCGGTCTCATTGGCCCGCAGGGTGAAGCGGGTGAAGTCGGCCCCATTGGCCCGCAAGGCCCGCAAGGATTACAGGGTGAAGCAGGTGCGGCCGGCCTCATTGGCCCGCAGGGCCCGCAAGGGTTACAGGGCGAAAGGGGTGCGACCGGTCTCATTGGCCCGCAGGGTGAAGCGGGTGCAGTCGGCCCCATTGGCCCGCAAGGCCCGCAAGGATTACAGGGTGAAGCAGGTGCGGCCGGCCTTATTGGCCCGCAGGGCCCGCAAGGATTACAGGGCGAAAGGGGTGCGACCGGCCCCATTGGCCCGCAGGGAGAACAAGGCCCTGCCGGTCCGGCGGGTGCGGCAATGATTCCGGCTTACTATACCTCGCGGATTGAGCAGCAAACCATCTTGCCGGAGCAAACGTTTGTAAGAAGCACGCAGGTTCTTCCCACAAACCTGAGTTACAATATGGCGACATATAATAACTTCGCGTATGATGGTCACGGTTACGGCGTAAAAACCGAAGCTTCCGGCATATTTCTTGTATCGTTGACGATCAATGTAACTGAACTGGATATGGTGGGTTATTATTATGTGAACATGGGAACCATTCGCCTGGTCCGCCGGAATGCCGACAGCGGCACAGACGATTTTATCGGGCATCTTGATTTCTGCGTAGAGAATAAATACGAATGGCGCACGGCGTCCTTTACCTTGCTTGTGCAGTTGAACGTTGGGGATATCCTCTATCTGTACAGGGACTGGACCAATGATCCCGTAAAGTACGCACACTGCAAAATTGGCAGCGGATATTTTACCGCTGCGAAGATTGCCGACGTGCCGGCTTAACGGCGCGGGCGAAATTGAAAGGAGAAACAGAAACATGAAAACAGGCAAAAAAACATTATCTTTATTACTTGCATTGGCAATGGTGCTGACGCTATTTCCGGCGTTCAGCGGGATTACGGCACTGGCGGCAAGTTCCGGCTCCACGATTGACGTGGGCGACAGCGCGACCCTAAGCGGCGACGGCTGGACGTATGCGGGCGGCGTGTTCACCGTCACGGGGGACGTGACGATCACCGGCACGACCACTGCAAACAAAATAGTGGTGCAGCCCGGCGCGGCTGTGATCATCACGCTGGACGGCGCGAGCATTAACGTCAGCGCAACGCCTAACGCCTGCGCGTTTGACATGGAGGGGGCGATTGTGAATCTGACGCTTGTCGGGACGAACACGCTAAAAAGCGGGGGATACGAAGCGGGCATCCGTGTTCCGAGCAGTGCGTCAATCACAATAAAAGGTGCAGGCAGCCTGGCTGCCACAGGCGGTTCTTGGGCAGCCGGCATAGGAGGCGGATATCAAGAAACAGGCGGCAATATCACGATATACAGTGGCACGGTCAACGCATATGGCGGTGATGGTGCAGCCGGGATTGGCGGCGGAAATCAAGGAAATGGCGGCAATATCAAGATAACCGGCGGCACGGTCAACGCATATGGCGGCGGCTCAACCGGCTTTGGCGCCGGGATTGGCGGCGGTAATCGCGGAAACGGGGGCAACATTACGATTTCCGGCGGCACAGTCAACGCAAACGGTGGTTACGGCGCCGCCGGGATTGGCGGAGGCTTATCCCACACCGGATTTCTCGGCGCCGGCGGGGTTATTGTCATCAGCGGCGGCATCGTTACTGCCGTAGGAGGCGGAAACGGCGGCAGCACCCCGTACTACGGCGGAGGTGCGGGCATCGGCGGCGGAGGAAGCTACGGCGGCAATACCACAGCGGCGTCCGGCGCGTCAGGCGATATAACAATCACGTCGGATGCGACAGTAAGCGCAACGGGCGGCAATGGCACTCCTTACGGCTCCGGCGGCGCGGGCATCGGTTCGGGCGGCGCGGGACATATGTATGATCCTACGCCTACCGGCGCTGTGGGGAAAATTATCATTGAGCCCGGCGCTTCCGTGACCGCTGCCGGCGGTACGGGCAGCACGGGCGGCGGATCAAACGGCGCGAATATCGGATGGGGCGGCGGCATTGTAACGCCCGAAGCAGGCACATCAATTACGCCGCTATCCAGGGACTATGTCTGCAAAATCAGCGGCGGCGATTCTTACGAAACACTAACGGAAGCGATCGATGACGCCATTGACGGCGACACAATCATAATTTTGACCGATATTGCGGACGGCGAGGATATTTCGATTTCGGATAAGTACGTTACCATTGACTTGGACGGCTACACCGTTGAAATTGACAGCCTTATCGGTGTGAATGGCGGCATTGCGGTAAACGGCGGCGGCGAGTTGAGCATCAACGGCAATGTAACTGTCACAGGCAAGGCGGCAGTGGGAATCGCCGCTTCGGGGGCAGGCACAAAGGTGACGGCGGGCAGCGTAACCGTTACCGATGCGGTGACGGCACATACCGCGGAGCCGCCGTCCCATGCTGTCGGCGTTCTTGCGGAGGACGGCGCGGCCGTCGAGATTGGCGATCTGGAAATCACGGGAAATTGGTCATACGCCATAGTTGCGGATGACGCGACGGTGACAGCGGACAGCGTATCCGTTTACGGTAACTTTATCATGGGTATGCGCGCGCAGGATGAGGCGGTTGTTGCCATTGCCGGTGATATCACTGTTACGGGCAGCGCGCCCCGCGGCATCATCGCGGAAAGCGGCGCGGATGTCACGGTTGGCGGCGACGTGATAACCACCGGAGGGTTTTTACAAATTACCAATCTCTATAGCTGGAACATCGGGGTGGACGCGGATGAGGCGAGCGTCACGGTCGCCGGTAATGTCGTCTGCAACGCCGATGGCGATTTTGTTTTGGGCATTTTCGCATATGACGGGGACGTAACAGTGGGCGGCTTGATCATCAACGCGGCAGCCAGCGCAGGCGGTTATGATACCTATGCGGTGGAAGCGTATGGCGCGAGCGTAATCACCATTGACGGCGAATTTGTCTATCCTGACGGCGCGTTCTATATCTGTATGTATGACGACGTTGAGGACGAAGACGTGTTTTTTGAGGAAGGGGACGGCGTAATATCGGCGGGTTATTATGTATATAACACCAACGATACCTATGTTAAAGTGAAAATCCCCCCAAGCTTTGCGATAACCTACAACAACCTCAACGGGGCCAGCAACAGCAATCCCGCGGCATATACCTACGGCGTGGGTGTGCTTTCCCTTGCCGACCCCGGCACAATAACGGGATATACCTTTACGGGATGGTACGACAATGCGGGTTTGACAGGCGCGCCCATTACGTCAATTCCACCCACGGCGACAGGCGATAAGGAATTTTGGGCAAAGTGGACGGAAAATCCAACCTACGGCGTGTCCCTCAATCAATCGGGAACGCACACATTCACCGACGCGTCTTACGGCTACGCGGCGCAAACGCCCCTGGCTGTAACTGTCACAAACACAGGCAATCAAGCGACGGATGCGCTGACGATCGCGCTTTCCGGCACGAATCCGGGCGCGTTTACCTTGTCGGGCACAAGCATTTCGAGCATAGCGGTCAGCGGTACGGAAAACTTTACTGTCGTGCCGAACACAGGACTCGGTGCGGGTGCATACAGCGCCACCGTGACAGTAAGCGGCGATAATGACATTACAACGAGTTTCATAGTGCGCTTTATGGTAAACAAAGCGACGGGAGCGTCAGTTCCTGCTCCCACGCTGGCAAGTAAAACAGACGAAAGCCTAACGGTCAACGCCGTGACCGCCCCGGCCAACGGGCAGACGGTGGAATATGCAATCAATACGGGCGATGACCCTCCAGCTTCCGGCTGGCAGGCAACACTGATCTTTGAAGGCTTGACTGAATATACCGCGTATTATATTTTCGCGCGGTCTGCCGCAAACGCGAATTATAGTGCCGGCACGCCATCCTCGGCGGCGTTCAGAACGGCGGACGTGACCCAGCCGACAGGGACGATCACGGTTAAGACAAACGGGTTTACGTCCTTCTTCAACACGATTACTTTCGGATTCTTCTTCAAAAACACGGTAGCCGTGACCATTGCCGGTGCGGACAGCGGTTCCGGCGTGAAAACGGTGGAATATTACCTGTCGGCGGCTGACCTGCCCGACAACACCGACTGGTCAACCATAAATTGGACGGCAGGCACGGCGACAAGCGTGACCGCCAATTGGAAGGGCATCGTCTACGCCCGGATCACCGACAACGAGGACAACGTGACGGTCATCCGTTCAGCCGGCGTGGTGGTCTACACCGACAGCGAGGCGGTTACGACAAGCATCAGCCACACCAAATTCAGTGGTGACAAGATCGCCTATATGACACTAAACGGCAACACCATCGCCAAGATCAACGACGGTACAAGGGATTTGACACGAAACACCGATTACACCGTTTCCAGCGGCACGATTACATTCAAGGAGGGCTATCTTGACGGTTTGACGGCAAGCGCAACGCCCTATATCCTGACGATTTCCTACAATCCGCAAGGCGAAAGCTATGTGAACGGCAGTGAAAATGATACCCCGGCGACAACATCTATTTCTCTGATAGTAACGGTATCGGCCAAAACCGACATGAGCAGCAGTATCGCCTTTAGTCCCGGAACAAAGACCTACACCGGTTCGGAGCTTGACTGCGCCCCGGCCACAGGGTTGACGGGCGGCACATGGACATACACTTATACGGCGGTGACGGGAACTCTCGGAACAAACAATAAACCGTTGACAGCAGGGACATATACGGCCACCGCAAAGTTTGAGGACGCCACAAGGATCGGAACGAGCGCACCGCAGACTTTCACTGTGAATAAAGCGGATCAGTCCGCCCCGTCCGCGCCGACAATGGCAATCAAAACAGCGGTGAGCGTAAATCTCAATACGGCGGCGGGATATGAATACGCATACAGTACAACCAATTCCGCTCCGGCGACAGACTGGAACACCACCGGTGTATTTACGGGACTTTCCGAATATACGCAGTATTACTTCTTCACCCGGATAGCGGAAACAGATAACTACAATACAAGTCCGGCGTCTGACGGCGCGGCTATCCGCACCGCCGATGAAACCCCGCCTACCGCGACAATCGAATACAACGACAACGGTTTCAAGCAGTTTTTGAACACGATTTCCTTTGGCCCGTTTTTTAAGAAGAATGTTGATGTGACGATTGTCGGTGCGGACACCGGCTCCGGCGTAGCGGAAGTGGCGTATTACAAAGCTCCTGCTTCTCTCGGTGCCGCTACCGCCGCCAACCTTGCGGGCGTAACATGGGAAACGGTTTCCGGCGGCACGGCTGCGTTCAGCATAGAGCAAAACGAAAAGTTTATCCTTTATGTTCGCGTCACCGACAGCGACGGAAACGCCACCTATTATTCAGACGGCGTGGTAGTCTACACCGACAGCGAAGCTACCGTCAGCGGCGGCAGCTTCTCAAAAGACTCAACCTCCGATCTGACTGTTTCTGTCGCTATGAACGGCAACACGGTCAAAGCGATTACAAACAGCGGGTATACATTGGTTGCCGGAACGGATTACACCACTGGTACAAACGCTATTGTTTTCACAAACGCCTATCTGAAAAATCTTGCGGACGGCACGGCAAGCTTCATTGTCAGCTACTATCCGGGCGGTGAAACAGGGACACCGCAGGGCGACAGCGAAGCACCCGGCACAACGACCATTACCGTGAGTATCAGCCGGGCGACGCAGACCATCGCCATCACCGGCTTGGGAAGCACCTATACATACGGCGACGCGGCATTCAGTCTGTCCGTTTCGGGCGGCTCCGGCAGCGGCGCCGTGACGTATGTGTCCGGCAACCCCGCTGTGGCCAGTATTTCCGGCAATACCGTCACCATTCATAAAGCCGGATCATTTACCATCACCGCCACCAAAGCGGCGGACACGGTATACAACTCGGCAAGCGACACCTCCGGCACTGTGACAGTCAGCGAAGCGACACCCACCGTCACGCTGGACGGCGCGAACGTGACATACGGTGCGGATGTAACCCTGACCGCGACGGTATCAAAACCGGCAGGCAGCACAGGCGCGGTCCCGACCGGCACAGTTACATTTTATGAGGACGCAACACCTATTTCCTCTGCGATTGCTCTTTCCGGCGGCACGGCAAGCTATACCGTAACGGCCCCGAACGCGGGAAATCACAGCTATTCGGCGGTTTACTCCGGGCAAACCGATTACTACACCACCGCCACAGGCACAAAGTCCGTGGGCGTGGGATTATCCGACCAGGCGGCGCTGACTATCACCGGAAAGCCTACAACCATAACCTACGGCGACAGCGGATTTACGCTTAATACAAGCGGAGGCAGCGGTACAGGTACAATTTCATTCTCTGTTCCAAATAACGATATCATCAGCATAACCAACAGCGGCGCAGTCACGATAAACAACGCGGGAACTGTTATCGTGACGGCCACCAAAGCAGGTGACAGCAACTACAACGCGGCAACGGCTACGCTGGAAGTCACGGTGTTGCAGCGGGATATATCCAACGTTTGCTACGCCAGGAAAAGCGGCCTCCGGTTCTTCCTGAGGAAAGGGTGGGTTTGCGGATTTGTTTCCTCATGTGCTTTGATCCTTTCTTTACTTGCTTGTGTTTTTTGTTGTGCACCTTTAACGCGGGTGCAGTATGGGGTAAGGGGCGCTCTGTGGTTGTGCTCGTAACGCCGGGTTCGCTCGTAATGGCTATGTATATCCCCCCTGTTTGTACATTTGCTCGCTATACCACGAAAGGTTTTGACTTTCCGTGGAACAGCGGCCATAACCGGAATAAGATTTTGCCTGTCACGTTTTCCTGGGGAACCATGCCCACGGCTGCGATGCGGCTGTCCGGGGCTTCCAGGCGGTTGTCTCCCAGGACGAAATAGCATTGAGCGGCCACCTCCTGCGGGAATTCAACCTCGCACTCGCCAAGAGTCGCGACGGTGATGTAGGGCTCGTCCAGCACTATATGTGCCGTTCGGAATTGACAGGATATTGTTCAGGACGATGGTTATGCTGTGGTCAAAGGTAGGAGCGGCAACGGTAAACCGCGCCCGTCAACAACAGAAGTCGCTGTGACGGAATCTCCGGATAATGCCGATCATGTAGGCGATGAGAGCGGCGACACACAGACCGAAGCGGAGCCTGAACCAAAGCGCCGTTTTTCCGCGAAGAAACTGTTCAACGCGCTCAAGTTGTTTGTTCTGAACTAAAACGCATCTCCCCCACCCCATATTGGCGAAAACCACCCACCGGTAAAATGGTGGGTGGTTTGGTTTATCTCCCAGCTATTCTTCTTGCGATAAACACGGTTCGTTTCTTTTCCCGTTGATACGCCAAGCATATATACAGAGTAACAATCAAGGCTAGGGGGATACACAGCAGGAGCATCACCGGCCACGGGAATGTGCGCAGCGCCTCCTGCAGCAGGGTTGCCCATTTGCCGTCGGTATCGACCGCCTTGCCCCGCACTAGCAACCGGTGCGAGTTGGTCCCGTAAGGCGTACAGGTGACCAGCGTCACGTAATCCTCCTCTGGGGTAATGGCCAGATCACCAAGTTCATCAGGCATTACCACCTTGATTTGATCCACCACATATGTCAGGGTTTCCCCCGGCACATGAATCAAAAATCGGTCCCCGATTTCCATCCGATCCAGCTTTGTCAGCAGTTCCGCCGAGGGCAGACCGGTGTGGCCGGTCAGCACCGCATGGCTGCCCGCGCCGCCTACCGGAAGCGAGGTGCGGGGCAGATGTCCCACCCCGGCGCTCAGCACGGCGTCATCTATGCCGTGATAAATCGCCAGAGAAATGCCGATCTTCTTGATTTCCAGATGGCCCATCGTTTCGCTGCTGTCCACCGTCAATTGCCGGGCGTAGGCCGCAGCGGCCTCTTCGCTGGGAAATCGGTCTGTATAATAGTTGACCGGGTGGGCGGCGTTATACTCCCGCGCGGCTTGCAGGAGGATTTGGCTTCCGTTTTCGCCCAGCTGCTCCACCGCCGCGCTGTAATTACCGATGACCCGTGTTTGGCTCCGTTGGTTGACCAAATTGCTCACCAAGGGGTAGCACATAACCCATAGCCCGAGGAGAAACACCGGTGCGGCGCACAGCATTGGCAGGACAAGAATCCGGCGGCGCTTTGCGTTCATATAGCATCTCCCCTCGGGCTGATTTTACGGGTTGAATCGCGGTTTTACGCCGCGTGCTGCAGCCTGCGCTTGCGCATTGTCACAAACAACACAACCGCCGCCCCAATCAGGGCCGCGCCGCCCACCGTGAACAGCACGGTGCCCATGCCGCCGGTGCTGGGCAGGGTCGTACCGAAGCCGTTTTCGATTAAGAAGGAGTAGCCGCTGATCGGCACGTCGTTCACGTTCAGCACCAGTGTCGCCAGGTTGGTGTTGCCGATGCCGGTGGTGCTCGCGTGAAACTTCACCTTTGTGGCAGGCTCGTCGGGCAGGTCATAGCCGTCGGGGGCCATGGTTTCCACCAGGTAGTAGTCCCTGTCCGAATCCAGGCCCCAGATATAAAACTTGCCGCTGGCATCCGTAACAACAGTAGAGACCGATGAGCCGGAAGGGCCTCCGGCAATGACATATACGTTACTGCCGATGTAATCCAACGGGATCGGATTGCCGCTGTATGAATAGGCCCACAGCTCGAAGGACGCTCCTTCCAAATTTTGGCTGTGGTTGACGGAGTCCACCTTGGTCGCGTCGAAGGCGTAGGTGAGCACCTTCGCGGATTTCGCGGCGGTTTGGCCCACGGAAACACTGTTACTGTGGTCATTGTTGTAGGTCACGACGGCGGTGCAGTTATTGACGCTGGTTTCTGGGTTGGCCGGGTCATAAATAACTGCGTCAGAACTCAGAAAGGCCATGTAATCAATCACAATTGGATACTGGTCGGCGACTAGATTTTTCAATGATTCATTCCAGGTAGTGGGATATTGTCCCCCCAGGCACAACGGGATTGTCACCTTAAAAGTCGCGCCGTTTGTACTAGACGTGCTCACCGACGCATCTTCACCAAAGACATAAGAAGGATACATACAATACACTTGAGGCGGATTATAAAGGTTTTCAAAAATAAGTCCATTATCCAAGGTCACATAAGCGGTCACATAGTAATTGCCATATGCCCGCATTTGCTCCAGTGTGGGATAGTTTGAAATCGTTAGTCTAAACTGGACATTCTCGCCGATTTGCG
>JGI24702J35022_10001648_pt1 | contig 13862 bp, 12 predicted proteins | sample TergutTh196P4_FD_35022 | JGI IMG/M metagenome (IMG submission 35022)
GCCGCATGAAACGCCTACGGTAGCGCCGAACCCGCTTATGCCGCATGAAACGCCTACGGTAGCGCCGAACCCGCTTATGCCGCATGAAACGCCAACGACAGCGCCGAACCCGCTTATACCGCATGAAACGCCGGACCAACCTGTTGAAAGGATTGGTAATGATGAAAACGGGAAAGAGGTCGTGAAGCTGCTCTGGCAATTCATTTTGGAGCAATACGGAATAAACAAGCCTTTCACCTTGGAGGATTTATTCTATATCAGCTATGGTATATCGCAGAACGCCTCTTCAGAAGATCCGGATTCGGAATACTTGGAGGAGCTTAGTCTCTTCAGGGGACTCATCAATAACGAACCCTATTTCAAAGCGGAAATAAGGAGACCGTTCATATTCCACGCTGTACCTGAGGAAGAACTCCAAGAAGAGGATAGCGCTATGGAAGTCAATGCCATGCTGAGCCTGGTTGACGCCTATTTCCCGCCAGAAACCGGACTATACAAAAAAGGCGCCCGGTTTGAGGAGAAGAAAACCCTTTTATATTTCAACTTTCCGCGCATCGCCGCACAATCCCTGGCGGAAGATATAGAATCTTTCGAACAGGAGACGGGATGGAGAACTGAAATAAGCCCGGAATGCAACCTCGGCGCGGCGGAGCAGCTCATAGACAGCCTTATGGTGGAACAAGCCGGGAAAAAGGTGTCGTATTACAGAACAGAAGGCGTTTTTCAGGTAGCTGTTGATAAAGCGCCGAGTAACACAGAAGAAATATGCGAGGGTTTCCACAAAATGACAGGGCTGTCTTTGCGTATCGTCATGAGGGGGGCGCTGCAAAAACCTGCGCAAGCAGATACCGCCATTGGACAGATGGAACAAAACCAGGCGTTTGAGTTGATAAAACAGCACTTCGCCGATAAACCCCATAAGGTATTCAAAATGGGGTTAAAGACAAGAGACGGAGCGTCGGGAATCGAACTGAGCTTTATCACAGCAAGCGCGGGCGCACTGTATATGGATGATATTGACCGGCTCAGTGAAAAAACGCGATGGACCATATGGATCAATAAAGAATCCAACCAGCATGAATTGCTCAAGGCTGCGAGGGAACTGCTCGCCGAGCGGAATATAGCCCCGAAAAAGGTGTCCTATCTGCCTGAAAAATCCTGTGTTCAGGTCGCATTCGACAGCGGCGCAACTCCGAAAAAGGTCGGAAGCAACGAGTGGGATGAAATCTGCGACATTTTCACCAGGCTCACCGCCGCTCAATTGGTTCTGCGATCCTGAGAAATAGATTAAACTCGTCAATATATGACTTGAATTCTGATATATCACCATAAAAGACGTTTAAGTCAACATATTTCTGCCGCTCATCTATTCCAGCCAACCGTCCGCGATTGCAATACTGCCAAAAGACCCAATTCCGATCCCCCGTGATTTTGGGTTCTCTGAACAAATCCCTGAACCACAACTGATATTCATCAAATCCATCAACCAAAAAAGCGTTATAACTTGAATATGTTGAATAAATGATTGGTTTTACGCCAAAATGTTTCTCCACTTCAACAAGATAAGTTCTTGCATCCTCAATTATTATTTCTCTATCTCTATCTCTATCTCTATCTTTTTCCATTCTAGCTATTTCAAAATCCAATACAGGCGGCAAATCAAGATCATATTCAGATACAACTCTTATAAAATTCTCCGCTTGTGTTTTACCAGAACTCTCGCTACTGAAAAAATGATAGGCGCCCCCATATATCCCATTTCTTCTTGATGAAATAATATTTGATCCAAACATGGGATCGCTATAGGAACTGCCCTCAGTAGCCTTAACAAATGCAAAGGTAATACCCTGAGCCGATATTGTTTCCCAGCTTATCTCTCCCTGATACCTGGATACATCAATGCCTTTGACTGTATATCCCAATCTTTCCGGGTATACAAACCAGATGACTCCATTAAAAACCAATGCCACTGTGAGGATAATTACACATAAAATAACAACCAGAGAGCCAACTATAATGATTTTCTTTATTCTCATATGTCTTCCAATTCGACGCCGTCGCCTTGGCGCTGACGCTACAACGAAGTCAATTCGCCGCCGTCGCCTCGGCGCTGACGCTATAACACAGTCAATTCGCCGCCGTTGCAGCGATGTACAGCCTGTATCCCCCGCTAAGATTATACACGTCAAATCCATTCTGGCTCAGGATTCGGGCGGCGTTGTAACTGCGCAAGCCGCTGTGGCAATGAACGTACACGCGTTTGTTTTTATCCAGTTCTCCGATCCGCCCACGCAACTCATCAAGAGGTATATTTATAAATCCGTCGATGTGGCCGGCGGAGAACTCCCGTGGACTGCGGACGTCCAAAAGGGTCACGCTGCCGTCACGCGGCAGGGAGTCCACTTCGTTCCAATGAAAATTCTTTACCTTGCCGCTTAATGTATTTTCGATCACGTAACCCGCCATATTAACCGGATCCTTTGCGGATGAATACGGCGGCGCGTAACACAATTCAAGCCTGCACAGGTCATTTGCCGTCATACCGGCCCGGATTGCCACAGCGAAAACATCGCATCTCTTATCGACGCCTTCAAAACCCGCAATTTGGGCGCCCAGGATTTTTCCGCTTTCTTTATCAAATATTACCTTCATTGACATGAATGTGGCGCCCGGATAATAACCGGCGTGGCTCGGCAGCCAGAGGAATACTTTATCATAGTCCAGGCCAAGGCGCTTTGCTGTCTTTTCATTTATGCCGGTAAACGCTATAGTCATGTCAAAGATTTTTATAACTGCGGATCCTTGAGTCCCGGAGTATTCCGACGGTATCCCGCAGATATTGTCGGCAACGATCCGGCCTTGCTTGTTGGCAGGTCCGGCTAACGGTATCATAGCAGGTTGTCCGGAGACATAATCAACGGTCTCCGCCGCGTCTCCCAGCGCATATATATCCGGGTCTGAAGTCTGCATGCGCGTATTTACGATAATGCCGCCGCGCTCATTTACATCTAACCCTGCGCTCCTCGCAAGGCCGCTTTCCGGCTTGACGCCAATAGACATAATAAGCATGTCGGCGCTTATGGTATTTCTCTCCAATTCAATGCTCAAACCGCCAGCCTGCGCATCCTGTGCATCCTGCGTATCCTGCGCATCCTGCGCATCCTGTGCATCCTGCGTATCCTGCGCATCCTCCGTAATCCTCTTAAGACCGTTTTTCAGATACAATGAAATCCCGCAGCTGCGCAAGTAATTGTGCACGTCGCAAGCCACGTCAGGATCCACCGGAGGTATGACCTGATCAAGGAGCTCGATAACGCTTACATCCAACCCGGCCTGCGCCAGGTTCTCGGCCATTTCCAGCCCGATAAACCCTCCGCCTGCTATCGCTGCTCGCTTTGGGCGATATTTTTTAATAAATGCGTGAATCCTGTCGACGTCCGCCACATTGCGCAGAGTAAATACCCGCTCGGAATTAATCCCCTCTATTGGCGGCTTTATAGGCGCCCCGCCCGGAGAAAGAACGAGTTTGTCATAGTCTTCCAAATAGACTTCATCGGTCCGCAAATTCTTAACCGTCACAGTTTTTTCCACTCTGTTTATCGAGATCACTTCGTGTAGCGCGCGCACGTCAATGTTAAATCGCGACTTGAAGCTATCAGGCGTTTGCAGTAGCAGGTCGTCACGGTCTTCGATCACGCCTCCAATATAATAAGGCAAGCCGCAATTTGCAAACGAAATATCCTCCCCGCGCTCGAACATGATTATATCCGCAGCTTCGTCCAGCCTGCGCAAACGCGCCGCGGCGGTAGCGCCGCCGGCAACACCGCCAATGATAACAATTTTGCTCATTTTTTCATAGCTCCCTTCGTAGCAAGTGGCACTCGCTTCATCGTAAGTGGCGCTCACTTAATCGCAAACAATACTCCCTTTTTTTTAGCTAGTCGCGCTTAATCGCAAACAATACTCCCTTTGTCGCAAACAGCGCTCTGCTCATGCAGCGACTGCGAACGTAACCAGCGCTCTACTCGCGCAACGCTCTGCTCATGCAGCGACTGCGAACGTAACCAGCGCTCTACTCGCGCAACGCTCTGCTCGTGCAGCGACTGCGAACGTAACCAGCGCTCTACTCGCGCAACGCTCTGCTCATGCAGCGACTGCGAACGTAACTAGCGCTCTGCTCGCGCAACGTTCTGCTCGTGCATCGACTGCGAACGTAACCAGCGCGCTGTTCGTGCAGCGACTGCAAAATACATGAAATAACGGTCTATTTTTTCCGCGTCATCATCAAAGGAGTCATCGAAAAACAAGCGCAAAAACTCATCGCGCGCGCGCAATACCTCTCTCAACCGGTATGAGTATCGCGTGCCTATTAGCACTTCAACTGTAGCGCTAAACAGGTCGATTGCGCGATCGATTGCGCGCGTCCTGCGGTCGATATTTCCGTTTCGATGCGCAATTATGGCGCGCCCCACTTCTGCGCCAATATTGCCCATTTGCTCATTAAAAGTCAATTGCGCCCAACGCGAACGGTCAAATTTATATTCATTCATAAATTTTTTCCGCCACAATTTCAATTATTAACTGCCGAATGCCAGGGTCTTCGACACCACGCGAGCGATTGTTTTGAGCGGGACGAATATTGATCATTGAGTCAAATTCAATGAAATCCGCTGATCCAAACGATTCAGGCCAAAGGTTGACGCCCCAAAGATCCACCTGTCTGGAACCTCTTTCCAACAGGAACAATTCCTCATCAGAATGTAACCCCGCGTCAACGACAAGTGATCGTTTGGCAACGTCAATAACACATTTTACCAGCGGCTCCGACATTCTTTCGCACATAATCCGCAATTCATCAACAGTAATTTTTTCAACAATAACCATTGCCTATCTCCCAATTCATTTAAACGCATATTACCACATTTGCCTATCTCCCAATTCGTTTAGACGCATATTACCACATTTGCCTGTCTCCCAATTCGTTTAGAAGCGTATTTCCCCCTTAAAAAACTTCAACAATCTCATCATCAAAAGAACCACAGCTATCTTTTTGCGTATTCCAGTTCATCGATCAACTCCTGCGGCGTAGGTTTGCCCGCCTTTACAACTTTCTGAATCACGCTCGACATATGTTTCGCGCGCTTCCCCTGTTTGAAATTGTATTTTGTGAGCAACTCGGTATAACGGGGGTTTTGCATAAGCGTTTCCCGTATCGACGCAGGAAATGGACAGTATTCGGACAATATCTTGCGCGCGATCTTATTTAGGCGAGGGGAACCTTTTGACTCAGCCTGAAGCCAGACGGCGTAGTTTGCCGCGAACACCATCTTATGATTATTTCTCGCTTTCGAAAGATCGTTCTTGATTAGATCCCTTGCCTCCTGAGAGAGTTCGCTGTTTTTTTTGTAGAATTGAAGATAATCGCTGTAACCGCTGGTGAGCGACGGCTCCGAAAAATCATTCCAACGAGCGCCCTGAACGCGCTTGCACATCTCCCAGCGGTATTCGCCGGTTAATTGAATAGCCATGGCTTTAAGGTCGTTCTCGAGAAACACGGAGATAAACATGCGGGAAGGCGTGGAACGCTTCTTGCCCTCGATCTCCTGCCACATGACGCCGCGCGTGCCGATATTCGGCATTAGTATTATATCAGGCAGGATCTCGATGTTAATTGATTCCCTGGGTATGCCGCATTCGGGGTTCGAATACAGCGCTTCGCGGTAATATGCCGAAAAATCGAGGCTTCTGACTTCGTCAAACGCCTCCTTTAACAATGCCGGCGTGACCTGTACGACATCCAGCTTTCGCATAACATTGTGATCCGCGAACAAAGGGGTGAACGTCGTTATATGCCCAAACGTGATCTTGTTTACGATCGGGAAAACATTTTCTATCTCAAAGCGCAGTTTCCCATCTATATCCGCAAGCAGTTGCGCCTCTTCCTTTTCGTCAATTTCGCGTCGCACCTTCTTATCATGGATATAATCGTTGTAATCCTGGTCAAACTCGTTCCGGCTCGGCTCTTTTTCTCCATTGTATATTGCCGTGAGCCATTCGGGGAATGTATAGACGCCTAGGCTCGGATCGCCCCTGAACGTATCGGCGATTTGGAATAAGTAGTCCGCGTTTTCCTGCCCGGCAAGGGTTGCGTCAATGTACCCGAAGTTAAGGAACATTTTGATTATCGTGGAGGGGGAGTCGTCACGGAGGCTTTTGATAAACACGTTCTGATAAATTTTGTTAAAAATATCCGTCAATTCCTTGCGAAGGCGCCGCGAATCGTCGTCAGAGCTGTTTCTCTCCGGGAGTTTGGTGTAATCCTGCACAAAACGGATAAATTTGTTGCGCACATCTTCGGGGTACTCCGAATAGTCAAGGATTAAATCAAGCGGATTTGAGAAATTCTGCTCCATGCCGGGAACAGAAGGAGCGTCAGTGATTTCTTTTAAGGTCCGATTCATGACCAATTGATGGCTGTAGGAGTTCTGTCGTTCGGTAAGATAGACGGGATCTACCCCGGTCATGTTGGACAAAAGCCCCGTCAGGCGCTTCATTAGCGCGCCTACGGCTTCGTCGGCGCCTTTTATAATGATGGAATTGAAATGCAGATCGGAAATCATTGCGAATAAATCGAATTCATCGGTATTGAGAAAGATTCTTGAAACGCTCTTTGTGTATTCCTGGTAAACCCTGCACGCCTCCAGCACGTCAATAAAATCTCCTGCGGCTCGGCGGAGGAACCCCGACGAGATACCTGGTTTGCCATGGAAAAATACATTTCGCGCCGCTGGGTCAAGGGCGTTTATTTCCAGATAATAATCGTGCAGCCAGTCGGCTACCGGGTCGGCCTCGGAAAACTGTGCAATTCCCGTCATGCCCAGGAGTTTCTTAGGTTTTACGGCGTACAACTTACATAAGTTCTCATATTGCGTGTAAATATCGTTTACAAGGCCGTATGACTGGTTGGCCTCCCGCTTTAGCACGGATTTGTATTTCAGGGAATCGGAAATCTGGCGGCACATAGAACTGATCAAAAGATTAGCGACATCCGCGTTTTCGCTTAGGAGCGCGTCGACGGAACTGAAATCCCTGAAGGGATACGTGAATACCGTAACGTCTGAAATTGCAGTGTATGTGAAGCTGTAACTGCCTTTACAAAGATCGCAGACGCCTATCATATCACCCTTTTCAAAGCAGAAAGGAAATCCGCTGAACAAGGCTTCCGCAGTTCCCTTTGTTAAAAACATAAAGTTACTTATCGGCTCGCCTTCGCTGCATATTATGGCGCCTAGTTCAAACTCGGATAATGGCATGGGAAAGACCTCATCTGTTTATTCATCTCAATTTGTCAAAATTGTAAATGTCGGTTTGCCAGAATTATCATGTTGGTTTGCCAGAATTATCATGTCGGATTTATAGTATTTATATCGGCATTTGCAGTCGAATTTTTAAGAGCCGCTTTCACAAACTCAATAAAAATTGGATGGGGTCTGTTGGGCCTCGACTTGAATTCAGGCTGGAACATAACGCACAGAAACCACGGGTGGCCCTCGAGTTCCATAGCCTCGACATATCGTCCGTCGGGAGAGCGCCCGGTAACCAAAAAGCCTCGCCTTTCCATATCCTCTGTGAATTCGTTATTTATTTCATACTTATGCCTGTGACGCTCATATATCAGGTTTTCTTCGCTATAGATTTTGTGGAGCCTGCTCCCCGGTCTATTCTTGCATGGTTGCAGGCCTTTTCTCATTTCTATTTCAAAGGCGGGTACATCCATTTTTTCCGGCGGCAACTCGACGACCGGGTACTTGGTATTGGGGTTGAATTCAATGCTATTCGCATCGGCAAATCCCAGAACGTCACGAGCAAAATCTATTACCGCGACCTGAAGTCCGAGCGCTAATCCAAGATAGGGGATACTGTTCTTTCGCGCGTAATTCGACGCGGCGATCTTTCCCTCAATACCCCGTTCGCCAAATCCACCGGGGACAACAATCGCAGACGCGCCTTTCAGATACTTATCGGCCCCGCCGGTTTCTATATCCTCGGAATTGATCCATCTGATGACAACCTCAGTGTCATTGGCTATCCCTCCATGCGCCAAAGCCTCGGTCAGGCTCAGGTATGCATCGCGAAGGGCAGTATATTTTCCAACCAGGGCAACTTCTGTTTTGTGCTTGAGGTTCTTCATTTTTTCAACCATATGACGCCACTCGGCGAGATCGGGTTTTGCGCATTTTAGGCTAAGCCGCTTGCATACAATGTCGGCGAGCCCCTCCCTTTCAAGCATCAGGGGAACGTCGTAGGGGACGTCGACGTCCAGGTTCTGAATTACCGAGCTGGCGTTGAGGTTGCAGAATAGTCCGATTTTCTCCTTGATTTCCTTCGACAGGGGGAGTTCAGTCCTGCATACGATTACGTCTGGCGAAATACCGATGCTCCTGAGCTCTTTAACGCTGTGCTGAGTAGGCTTTGTCTTGAGCTCGCCTGTTTTACGCAGGTATGGCGCCAGTGTGACATGTATGTACATTACATGTTCCCTGCCAATGTCTGACTCAACTTGCCTGATTGCTTCAAGAAAGGGTAAACTCTCAATGTCGCCCACCGTACCGCCAATCTCCGTAATAAGAATGTCCGTGTGGTCGGTCTTCCCAACCCGGAACACCCTGTCTTTAATCGCGTTTGTAACGTGCGGTATGACTTGTACCGTGCCGCCTTCAAAATCCCCGCTTCTCTCTTTATTCAGGACGGACCAGTATATCCTTCCTGAAGTGATATTACTGTTTCTGTTGAGGCTCTCATCAATGAACCTCTCATAATGCCCAATATCCAGGTCCGTCGAGGCGCCGTCGTCTGTGACAAAAACCTCTCCGTGCTGGTAGGGGCTCATATTGCCGGGATCCTCGTTGATATATGGATCAAATTTCTGTAACAGTACACGAAAACCCCTCTCTTTAAGCAATCTCCCCAATGACGCCGCAGTTATTCCTTTCCCGAGCCCTGATGCAACCCCGCCGGTCACAAATATGTATTTTACTGGCATATGCCCTCCTTATCGTTGCGCTTCTTCATTATAGCGTTTCTTTATTATAGCGTTTCTTCATCATAATATTATTGCGTATCCTTAATACTCATGACTACCAAGCAAAATTGAACTTATCATTGCATTTCTTAAAATATTGAGTTTCTTTACCATCAAATAAAACTGACCACGAACTCATTGAGCGGCGTCCGCAACGCCGTCTCTTTAAGTCCAGTGGTCAAAATAGAAAATATGTATTTTTGTTGCGTTTTACGGATATGTGAGTCAATGCGTAACATGTGTTGTATTATAAATCGTCGTTGAGGTCGTCAGTGTCGTCGTCGTCGGAATCGTCCTCGTCAAGGTCGTCGTCGAAATCGTCTTCATCGTCAAATTCGTCGTATTCCGCTTCCTCAATTCTTTTTGTAAACACCTCAAAAACAGCGTTTTGCTCGTCTTCGTCTTCAATTGCGACAAAGGTTTCCTCTCCGTCTTCACTTATCTCGACTTTTAGAATGACAACTTCCTCTTCTTCGTCACAGTCGTCACAATCAAAGTCGCATTCTTCATCAGAAAAATCCGTGTCGTCCTTCGGGAGCAAAACGACATACTCATTGTCTCCAAGCGCAATGGTGTCAATGTGCTCGACCTCAACCTCTTCTCCATTTTCATCAATCAGAATTATCAAGTCATCTCTTTCCTTTGACATACCGTAGCCTCCAAGACTTATTTTTCATATTGTCGTAAACAAAATGTACGCTACCTAACTATACAACTAAACCTGCCTTCTTGACAAGTAACAATTAATCTGTAACAAATAAGTCTGCTCTGCAACCCAATGCGCAATATACAGGCAATTACACGGGCAATTATACGGGCAATTATACAGGCAATTACACAGGCAATTACATGGGCAATTATACGGGCAATTACATGGGCAATAACACAGGCAATAACACCACGCAATATACAGGTAATTACACAGGCAATTACATGGGCAATTATACGGGCAATAACTCAGGCAATTACACAGGTTCAAATTCTTAAACTGTCAAGGTAGCTCTGCAGCAAGATCATTGCCGATATTATATCAACTCTTCCTTTGTTTTTTGAAGCGCGCACGCCGGTTTCTCTCATCGCTCTCTCCGCGCTGACTGATGTGAGCCTTTCATCCCATTTTATAACAGGACATGTAACTGCGCCTGCCAATTCATCAATGAAGGCCATAGTTATCTGAGCCCGCGCGCCCGCACTGCCGTCCATGTTCAACGGATAGCCCACAACAATCTTTTCAACTCTGTGCTCCTCGGACAACGCGGTGATCCGGCTTAGCGCCGCTCGAGCGTTTCCTGTTATAGTTTCAAGGCCCTGAGCTGTCAACCCCAGTGAGTCAGACATCGCCACGCCTGTTCTCCTGTCTCCAAAATCAATTCCTAATATCCTGATTTGATTATGCCCTCCATTCTTTATCCACCCCCACCTATAGAGGCGGGGTCTTGAGTTAAGCCTCCCGCCTCTTCAGGCGGAACATATTCAGGTGGAGTACAATCTCCATCTGAAGTCTGGATGCTTTACGACTTATAGAAGTCATAAAGCGATTTGAATTTATGTGAGACAATTGCGATAGCCGGATTCTTCCGGATGGCTATGTGAAGACTATTCATGTTCTCAGCAGATTTTAATAGCGAACTCCGAACAGACACTCGAGCAGTATCCGCACAAAACGCACTTTTCATGAGAAGCCTCAGCTTTTTTATCAGAATTGATGCGCAAAGCCCCCTGCCCACACCTTTTCACACATTTTCCGCAACCGCTGCACCAATAATCGACGTGTAATCGTTTTTTATTCATAATCGAGCCGGGAGCGGCGCCATCACCCGGCAGCTTTCCATGCAGAAGCGCGTCGATGTTCATATCAACTTCTCTATTGCTTTGCATTCCTATTGCGATGGAATCAAAATATGACTTTTTCACCACATATTCCAGGCATTTACCATATTTGCTAAGAAGATTGCCCCCGCCAAAGATTTTCATGGCGTAAACGCCCTTACCGGCGCTATGGGCGTCCCTGATGGCATTTGACATCTCGTCTGCGTTCCCGTCCTGTATTCCCAGTCCCGTCATATTGATAAGGGGGTGAATGACGTCGATCCAAGGTATATCTGCTACAACCTTTACAACTTCGATATAGTGCGTTGACACTCCGACCGCCCTTATTATGCCTTTGGATTTTGCTTCCAGAAACGTTTCCAGCGCCCGCCTATGCCCATCCAACGTGTATCTGCTTTCTTGCTCATGCAGCATAAAGATATCTATTACGTCCAGGTCAAGCTCTGACCGCGCCGTCTCGATACTATGCAACGCGGTATCGCGATCGTGCGCATAACACTTTGTGGCGACAACAGGATATTTCCCCGCCAGCTTTGCCGCCGCCCGAATATATTTATATGTTTTATACAGCTCGGCAGTATCGACAAAATTAACTCCCCTGGAAAAAGAATACGCCATCACCTCGGCGCCTTTGTTCACTGGCAGATTCCGCTGTAACGGCCCCATGACAAGGCTCCCGAAACACAACCTGGAAACATTGATACCCGTACTCCCAAGAGATCTGTATTCCATGACGCAGCCTATACGTCTAAATTCTTAGGCTTCATGTAGTTATTTTGCTTCATATAGAATTTTATGACTTCTTCCAGGAGTTCATCCCTTTCGAGTCTACGAATCACACTCCGGGCATTTTTATGGTTTGTTATATACGTAGGATCCCCAGATAAGATATAACCCACCAGTTGATTAATCGAATTGTAACCCTTTTCGTTCAGGGCTTCAAAGACCATCGAAAGAATCTCTCTTGCCTCGATCTCGTTGTCTTTACTGACTTTAAACTTCATCGTCTCATTACCAACCATCAACATCCCCTCAATCTGGCGGGCCTACGGCAGACTCCGTACTTCCGCACTTTTCCTTTGTATTATAGTCAAGCGCACAATTCGCGGCGCCAGACTGTCTGATAATCCACTGTGGGCCTTCTAAAGATACAATATGTGCAACACATCCGTCATGTTAAATACAATATAATGTATAGGTATTGTATCGGCATTTAATTGTCGGACAGTCTGGCGCGTCAAGGATGCCGCGCCCTATCTTACATCATAACATTTTTGCGGCGTATTTGTCATTACACATTTACACATTGCGTTCATTGTTACATCTTCCTGTTACACCAGTTATACCTGTTACACCAGTTATACCTGTTAAACCAGTTATACCTGTTACACCAGTTATACCTGTTACACCAGTTATACCTGTTAAACCAGTTATACCTGTTACACCAGTTACACCAGTTACACCAGTTACACCAGTTACACCAGTTACACCAGTTACACCAGTTATACATGTTGTACCTGTTAGACCAGTTATACATGTTATGCCTGTTATACATGTTATACCTGATATATATGTTATATCTGTTATACCTGTTACATATGCCAATTATTTTTAGCTACAACCATTCGAGTTTGCTATATGCAAGCCCGCAAATTCAGGTTTTAGGATTGATGTGTGCTTGCATTTTTACTTATTTTCTTTTTCTCTGAATGACGCTTTCGTGAATTTCCTTAATTACATCCTTTGTTATATACTTTCGAAAGTTCGTGATAGAACTGGCGGAAAATGGAATAGTCGCCACGAATTCATGCAGGCCGATAAGGTACTGCATGTACGGATTCTCCTTTATAACTTGAACAATTTCCCTGTCTGAAAGGCCGGTCCGTTTCTTGATGAGCAGCGTCCCCAGCGCCATCCTGAACTTAATAGCCGGAGCGCCGCTTTTGTTGCTGAACTGCTTAGCGTAATCCCTTTCATACTGCTGCCATGGAATCAAGTTGGCTGTCCTTACCCAGCGATTGTCAGGATCAAGTTTCCCGAACGGGGAGTAGAATTCCGTCAGAGTTATTTGAGGATCATCTTCCTTGTACATTTTCGAAGCTCCTTATGAATTATTTACCGGCGCAAGGCTGTTTATACGATAAAGCGGACCGCGCCTTTTAATATGTCAAACCTCAGCGGACTTCCGAGCTCCATCAGGTTACCATCGAGGTTGACCGTTCTTTTCCCCTCAAATTCAATACTCACCGAGGTGCAATTTGTAAAGGAGACCTCCCTCAAGCGGCTATGCCATCCGGGTTTTACCAGAGGGAACATAATCGTCATCTTAGCCCTGGCCATCTTTCTAACTTTGCAAAGCGTCAGGTTTCCGTCGTTAATTGAGGCCGGCGGAGCAATGCGCAAATGCCCGCCATAATACGCGCCGTTGCATACGGATAGCAGCACGTAAGAATCCTTTTCAGTTTTATCATCAATAGTAAGCGTCATTTCTTCGGCCATATATGTCATAGCATTTTTGACAAGTGAAAGGAAATAAGCCCCTCCCCCGAAGGATTTTTTTAACGGCAAAGCGTCCTTCAACACTTGTATATCTATACCTATACCTCCGATGTTCAGGAAACTTATGCTGCGGTTGACAGACACAGCGTCCATTCGCATCGTCGAGCCTGCAACGATTTTTCTTGTGTAATACAAGATCTGTTCCTGAAAGGATGAACATTTCTTTTTCCCTTCAGGCATAGAGTACAACAGGTCGTTTGCGCTTCCGGTTGGTACGACGCCAAGCGGTAGATCCATATCCATCGCCAGGTCAATAAATTCCTGAACAGTCCCGTCGCCGCCTACGCATGCTATTGCCGTTGCCGCTGGCGTTGCTGCTACTGCTGTTGATGTTGCCGCTTCTGTTGCCGCTTCTGTTGCCGCTTCTGTTGCCGCTTCTGTTGTCGCTTCT
>JGI24702J35022_10001649_pt1 | contig 13861 bp, 11 predicted proteins | sample TergutTh196P4_FD_35022 | JGI IMG/M metagenome (IMG submission 35022)
TATATGGTTTTAGATTTAATGAAAACAAACAATGGGAATCAGAACGCGTTAAGCAGATTATATGTTTTTATAACAATAATAACAAAATCCTGGATTTCAATGAGCGTTTTGTTATGTTTTATAATAACCTCGATTTCAACATCATTAATAAAAGGCTCATGAGATTAAAACAAAAATTGAAAAACAAAAAAGTAATTCTTTGGGCGGCAGGGCATTATGGAAAAATTATTGCTAATGCAATGTTACGATCTAACATGAAATTTGAAACTACTGACATTGACTCTAAAAGCAACAGAACTGGTGCTTTAGTATCCTGGGATTTGGTGAAACATAATTCGGATGTAGTTCTCGTTACTGGAAGTGAGTTTGTCGAAGGAGTAAAACTCATTGTAGATAATAACTCAACAGTTTATGATTTACAAAAGTACTTTAATGGAGAATATGATATAATTTAAGAAGTATACTTATAAGAGGTAATTGCATGAATATGTTATTTACTACAAGTTTCTCGTGGTATAGGAAAAATATTTTTTTACCATATGGGGCGTCTCTTGTAGCAACAAACGCTAAGTTAAACGGATTTAACATTATTGGAATGAATTATAGATTTGGGGAAAGCAAAGAATTATTTATAAAAAATCTAAAAACTACTATTATTGAACACAAAATTGATATTGTTTGTTTATCGGCAATGTCTGCTGAGTATAAAGAAATTAAAGAATTGATATACTATATTAAAAATTTGGGATGCCTAACAATATTAGGAGGCGGCATTGTTAACTACTCTCATAACATTGTTCCTCAAAATATCGGTGCGGATTTTTGTTTGCAGGGTGAGTGTGAGTACAGTTTTATTGAATTAGTAAAAATTTTAGAATCTAATACAAATGGTATTGAGTTAATAGAAAAATTAAGAAATGTTCCGGGTTTGTATTATAATGGTGAGCAGATTGGCCGCTTTGATATCCCCTTATACATCGACAAATTGCTTGATATAATAATTGACCCTGTAATATCAAATTTATCAGAATATTTTAAATACGGGCAATCATACATAGTATTTATGTCGCGTTCATGTCCATTTAATTGTACTTTCTGCGTTAATGACGGGAAAACCCCTTATCGTAAGAAAGAAATAGATGTCATAATTCGCGAGATTCAGTTTTATTTAGAAAAATTTCCAAATCAAATTAAGTCATGGATTTTCTGGGAAGAATTATTTGATTTCTCCCCTAGTTTTATTAATATCTTTTCTGAAAAAATAAAATGTTTAAGAATTAATTTCTTTGTACAAACACGGGCGACTGGAATTACAGAAGATTCTATAAAAACTTTAAAGGATGCAGGTTTAAAGGGAATTCTTATTGGACTTGAAAATGTAGATAATCGCGTTTTGCACAGTATGAGAAAAAAAACAAGTATAGAAATGTATAAAGAGAAGATAGAAATTTGCAATAAATACAATATATTTATTATGGGGAGCATTATAGTCGGAGATCCTGAGGACGATATGCTAAGTCTTCAAAAAAATGTAATCTTCTACAAAGAATATCTTAATAAAATTAAAATGACATTTAATAAGGTATTGGTTTTCCCTTCTACAGATCTCTATAGAATTGCTCAAAACAGAGGGCTAATAAAAGATGAACTAACTTATTTAATAAATGCTGAATATTCCTTGAATTTATCAAAAATTCCAGATAACATATATGATGGATTAGATAATTATTTCGCTGATATTTTTCTCGGCGCACATCATTTAGCGTCATTTATTATAAATGGCTACAATTTGACTATAGATGGTAATATTAATATTTCATTTATTTGCACTAATTGTTTTAAAACTGCAACAATAGTAGAGCATGACGATTTCACAACATGGCAGTTTATAACTAGAATTTGTCCAAATTGCGGCAGTTACTATTCTACAGGAATTTTTGATCACTTTTTCAAAGGAATCAGAAAAGAAGAAGTATATGAAACATTTTTCAATAAATATCAAAATAAGAAAATTGCTATTTATGGCATTAATCATGCACAAATCAAAAAAGCATTACTAAGCTCTCAAACGTTGCGTAAATGCCTGGTTGCCTGTGTAGATACTAATTACAGTAAATTTGAACGAATAATGTTTAATAATATTAAGTTTAACTCGCCTTTGTCTTTAAAATCTGTGAGCTTTGACTTTATCATAATTGGCTCAGTAAATTCCAGGCGGGAAATTATATGTTCGATTGATAAAATGGGGATAAGCGCTAATATAATTGAGGATTTCCCTTTTGTTGATAAATTAATGTGTTGCAATAAATAGATAAAAATATTGGTTTAAAAATGAGTAATAGCCTAAATTCAAATAATTTAATACAAAGTAAACGTTTGGTTCCTATAGCCAAAGAAATGATAGTACAATGTAATGAAAAAATTTCTGGTTTTGATCAATTTGGTTTTTATTCAACGGCTACAATGATGTATTTCCCATACGTCGTAACTAGCAAACAAGGTAAGTTTTTAGGTATAGTGTCAAAAACAGATATACAAAGACACTTTTTTTTGAATAAAGATTGTTATAAAACTGCAACTTTTGGTGATGTTGCAAATCGGAATGCAGAAAGATATTATTTAAATAATTTACCATTAAATACAAAACATAAGTGTACAATAGTAAATAACCATTATGATGAACCTATTATGTTTTACTTTGGAGCAGATCGCTTCATCTCCAGTGTATTTATTGATATTATTGATGCATGTAATCTTCACTGCCCAAATTGTCTCCGAGGTTGTCAAGAAATACCAAACTCTTCAGATAAAATGAGCCTTGAAGACTTTGAAAATATTATAAAAAACTTTTCAGGCCAATATGGCATAAGAAGCTTTTCATTATTTAACTGGATGGAGCCTTTTCTTGCAAACGATCTGCATAAATATTTTGACGTACTTGATAAGTACGATTGTAAAGGAAACCTGTCCTCGAATTTATCGTTAAAAAATGATAATCTTTTAAAAAATGTTATAACTCACAATGCATTAAATAATATTATGATTTCTGTTTCTGGATACACTAGTGATGTTCAAAGAATATACCATCGTGGTTCTGACATTAATATTATTAAATCTAATTTAGAATTTATATCAAAATTGAAAACACAAAGACCACTTGAAAACTTTTTATTTGTAAAATTTCTCAAATTTGACTATAATGAGAGTGATATACCGCTTTTTAAGAAATATGCTGAAAATCTAGGCTTGGCTTTTTGTGTATTCAATGGTTGGGGTGATTTAGCAAGTTTTAACATTCCTCAGGTGCAACGAAAATTAAAAGGTGGAATAGTTGATTCATTTTCCCTAGAGCATGTTGATATTAATTACTGTTGTAGCATGTTCAACCAAATAGTTATAAATGCTAAGTGTGATATTTATACTTGCTGTAACGAGCCAACAATAAGTAAACTAAAGATTGGAAATTTCTATACTGATACTATTGAAGATGTATTTATAAAAAAATTATTCTATCAGGGTTGTAAAAGTTGTATTGCCCCCAAAAATATACCCATGAATGATGACGTTTATAAAATATTATCGAACGCAATTAAATTGAAATTAAATTTTTCTACGCGATTGTAACACTATTTGCTATAAAAGGATAAAACAATGAAAAATAATCTTATCTTAGTATATCCACCAAAATCAAGTACTGGATATACTAGTGATGTGTCATTAGCATTACTTTACCTTGCTGGCGTTGCACGCGAATCTGGATTATGTGAAAATATCAGCATATTTGACTTTAATACACCTTTTGGCATTGGAAAATCGATTAATGATTTACTTGAGACAATTTTCTCGCTAGGATATGATGGAAAAACAATTGTTGCAATTAACTGCTTATTCTCTGCTGTGTTTCCTTATGTGAGAAAAATAGCAAAGAGTATAAAAGAAACATTTCCAGACATTATGGTTATAACCGGAGGAATGCATCCAACTTTTTTCGCAAAAGAAATTATTGATAATTGCCCGGAAATTGACGCTGTCGCTCTTGGTGAATCAGATTCAACCTTCCCGAAATTATTACGATTTTTTTATAAAAATGAATGCATAAATAATTTGGAAGGCTATTGCTTGCGTCTAAATGGAAAAACTGTAATTGCGACAAGGTCGCCATTTATTGCTGATCTGGATTCCTTACCACGTCCAGGTTATGAATTTTATAACTTTGAGGAGTATTCAAATGACACTAGTAACTGGTGGGATCCAGACGGAATTAAAATAAGTCCATTTTACTTACCGATATTGACTAGCCGAAGTTGTCCAGTGCAGTGTAGCTTTTGCGCTATGCGGATTGTAATGGGAAATATATTTAGATCAAGATGCGCAGAAAATGTTTTTGAGGAAATAAAATTTCTATATGATGTATATGGCGTTAATTATTTTAAAATAGAGGATGATAATATAACATTACATCGCGAGCGATTTATAAAATTGTGCAAATTAATAATTAACAGCAGAATTAAAATTTACTTTGACACACAAAATGGAATATCCTTGAGAACACTAGATGAAGAGATAGTTGATTTAATGAGACGCGCCGGTTTCATCATGGTTTCTCTTGCCATAGAAAGTGGATCAGATTATATTAGAAACAAAATAATGGGAAAAAATATTTCGCGTGCGCAAATTATAAGAGCATTCAAATTGTGTCGAAATGTAGGAATTAACACAATGGCTTTCTTTATTATTGGAATGCCTGAGGATACTGAAAGAACCCTTAAAGAAACGGCTGATTTAATTGAGGAAATAGAAACTACAAGATTGTCTATATCTGTAGCAAAGCCATTGCCGGGTACTAAATTATTTGAACAATGCAACCGGGATAATCTTTTCAATGGAGGATTTGATGCTGATACGCTTTGGACAGGCGAAGCTGAGGGAAACAATAAAAACAAAGAAGATTTTTTTATTAAACGTATTTTTAAACCATCTGCTAGGCAATTCTGGATAAAGCCATATAACATTTCGATAGATAGACTGGAAGAAATTGATATTGAACTTCAAAAATTGGCTTATAAAAAATCTAAAGCATGGGTTGAACATATGAGAAGAAACAACGCATAAGAAAAGATGAGGATTATAGAAATGAAATTAACGGATTTACGCAAATATGACACAGTTATTCTTTACGGAATGGGATTTAACGGCCAGTCCCTGGTGAACAGAATGGCTATAGGAAGTTTTGTTCCCAACATTATTTGTTGGGACAGGAAGCGAGGTGAATACAACGGCTATAAAATTACAACGCCGCCTGTTGATTTCAGTTGTCTTGCTAATTACGGCAAATACTTAATTATTGTTACTCCAACTATTGCAGAATATATGGCAGAAATGATCGATAATATACCGGACGAATACAATGTTTCAACACTCTATTCGTTTGAGGAATATAAAGATGGATTTTTTACAGGCAACGATGGATTTGTGACTGAAAAAGGGCACTGTACTAGTTGTGAAAGTGATGTAGTATTTGAGAAACAAACGACAATTAATAATTTAAAAGGCATTGGTTTAACAACAATTTTTAGCACTTTTTGCCCCAAGTGTGGCTCAATTACCAGAGAACGCGCTACCGTTGATGCACTTAATACATTTTTCCCTGCTTGGCGCTGCAAAGACGTTCATGAATCTTCGCCAAGCCTGTCTCGAATTAAAGCAATGCAAACACTGTTTACCACAACTGGGGAAGAGTGCGGGGAATATAGTTACTCCTACTTTTACGAAGATGTTCCCCTTGGTGAATATAAAGGTGAATCTCGATGTGAGAATTTGGAAAAACTTACATTTTCGAACGAAACTATCGATTATTTAATCACAACAGATGTTTTTGAGCATATTAATTCTCCGCTTTTGGCGTTTGCGGAAATAGGCAGAGTGTTGCGAAAAGGCGGTGCACATATTTTTACAATTCCGTATTTTGACCACGTAAAAACAAAATTCAGAGTAAAAGAACAAAACGGAAAATTGTTGTATCTTGATAAACCGCAATATCACTTAAATCCCATAAACGCCGACGGTTCACTTGTGACTGTTGACTGGGGTTATGACCTTGGCAGATACATTTGGGAAGCAAGTGGAATGGAATTGCTCGAATATACTTGTTACAAACCAATCGGCAGAGAAATGTTTAATGCAGAGATAAAGGTTTTTATCAGTGTAAAAACAAAGTAAAACGGAGGGCATTAATGAGTAGATCTGCATTACAAAATATAATAGAAAGCATTCCAAAGTCAGCGCCATTGATGGAGATTGGGCCGTTAACAAACCCGTTTCTCCAGAAAGATAAGTTCAATGTTTACTATGCCGATGTTAGAACAACGGAAGAACTATGTGCATTTTACAATTATGATCCGAATATTAATGTTCATGAAATTGCAAAAATAGATATTGTTACCGGTTTGTATGATACATACACTCAAGCAATTCTAAACGCTAACTTAGGATTTGATAAATTCGACGCGGTGTTCAGTTCACATGTCATCGAACACACCTACGATTTTATCCGGCATTTACAGGAAATCAACGATGTTTTAAAAGACAACGCGCTGTATTTACTTTGTGTTCCGGACAAGCGTTATACATTCGATTACTTCAGAGCGGTGACGCCATTTCGCGATGCATACGATATTTATTCAGGTGGGAAATTGTCGAGGCTACGCGGCGATTTCATATTGAACAGCACATCTAATAATTATCCAGAAAAAGCTCTATTCCCGATTACTCGTATCCTAGACTTAAAAGTATTTGAAGATGATTTTCATGATGCGCATTATTGGGTTTTCACCGATGTATCCTTTCTTGAAATTATCCGTGATTGCCTGCGTTTTGGGCTAATCTCTTTTGGTGTAAGCGAATTCTTCCCTCGTATTCAGGGCATTGAATTTCAGATTGTTCTGAAAAAGCTGAGTAACACTGATGTTGTCAGCACAGAGGTTTGGAAAATTCAAAGGATCATTGATGGTTTAAACGGCGCAGATATTGTTTATAAAAAAATAGCACAGAAACTACGTGAGTTTATCTACATCAATAGGTATAGTCCTCTCTATATTTATGGCGGAGGATATCATGCTGCTATTGTATATGAGGCGTTGAGGTATTTACAAAGTGTTAACGTATGCGCGATTATCGTATCGGATGATTTTGAGAAAAGGTGTGACTTTACAAACAATATAGCCGTAAAACACTTATCAGAGATTGACGATTATTGTGCGATTGTTATTGCCGTTAATCCGAACGCGATTGAAGAAGTGAGAAGTAACATATTAAAACGAGGTTTTAACGATGCCGTTTTGTGTGATTTGCAGGAAATATTTTCAAAAATTCAGGAAGAATGAAATAGGCGTCCTGAATTTTAAAAAATGAATTTTACGAAAATGCTGATATATTCAAGAATATTCACAGAAATAAAATCTCATATATTGAATTGAGCGGAGATCGTATGATAAAATAAGGAATCTTGAGATATTTACGGTTAGAAAACTCTAGAGGTTTCCACGTTGGAATACGAGAGTAAGCGAAAGAAACCCTGGGACATATTTTGGGGAGAGTTAGACTGATTAATACCATTGAAAAACTAGAAGAAGAGATCGATCAATAAAATCAACAATGTAAAGACGATAGTCGACCTCTAATAGGATTTACTATCATGTTGAGGATGGCAGTGGCAGTAGCGCATAACTGTTTTAGTTTATCTGCTAAGTGGATGGAAGAGGCCAAAAGCTAGAAATGGCAAAAGCCTCATTAAAACTTGTTTTCAATTGTATTTATTGCTAAAAGTCCGGTGTTTATATGAAATAATTGACTGCATCTTATATGAGTTTATAATTTTGATCAAAATCGAAACATTAAAGGCGAAATACTGAATAAATAAAGATTTACATAGGTATTGATATGGATGTAAGTATAATCGTGCCGGTATATAACTCATCAAGATATTTGCGAAGATGTTTTGACAGCATCATCAAACAAGTTGATTTTGATGCGAACGTAGTTGTGGAACTGATTGTTGTTAATAATTGTTCGTTTGATTTACTTGACGAAAAAATTATAAAAGAATATGAAACGGCTTATCCTAACGTCTTTTATAGTATTAAAACAAACGAAAATAAACATCCTGGCGGTGCAAGAAATTTAGGTATTAAAGCAGCAAGAGGCACATACATTTATTTTGTTGATTCAGATGATTTTATTGATACTGATGCAATTAAAACTATGTATTCAAAGGCGATATCTGATAATGCTGACATTGTTGTTTGCGGACATAAAATACACAACAACGGAGAAATAACCGAAATCCAACCTATCCCTTTTAATTGCGCAAATCCGTATGATTATTTTCCTTGCGTGTGGTGTATGATGGTAAAAAGGCAGCTTATCATTGATAATGGACTCTTTTTCCCGGAAAAAACGTATTATGAGGATTCTATATCGCTTTTTTGGTATCTAGCATCTAAAAAAACCGTTTCAGTAACAGATGTTTATTACAACTGGTATGTTCATGATGGATCATCGTCCCTTTCTAATAAAACGATGTTGACTTCCGCACCGAAAGCGTATAAATATATGGTTAATCTGCCTTTTTATAAAACATTAGATAGTTGTCAGTGCAAAGCGGTAGCATCTTGTTCTGCTTTTCAGTTATATCGTGATGTTAATAATATTGTGATTGCAGGTAATTTGGATATAATTAATAATTACTGCGTAGAGTTGCAAGAACTTAGCGAAGCTTTCAATATGGATTTTACCAATATTGATTCTAATGACAAAGCATTTTGCAGAGAAATAAACACTGTGTTTAAATATATACAATGCCATATTCATGATATTAATTTCGTGGCCGATTTTATAGAATTTTATAAAACGACAAGAGAGAATATTTTTTTAACAGAAATATCGAAATACAATAATATATGTCTTTGGGGGGCAGGTGCTTATGGTAAAGAATTTGCTTTTATGTTGAAGAACTATGGAATCCCTTATGTAATTGTTGATAAAAATAAAGATAAGGTTGGAGATTTTTTTGACGAAGGCATAATTGTTAATGATTGGGATACTGTAAAAGAAAAAATTGAAACCGTGATTGTTACAGCACTGTTTGCATTTAACGACATAAACAATTTTTTGCGTGAGAATAATTATAGTGGACAAATATTAAATTATAACGATTTTGTATATATGAAACGTATGACAAAGACATAGATAGAGTCTATCCATAAAGTTAGAGTTGTTGCAAAGGATACAAAGCATTGGTAAAACGGTAACTACGATGAAGAAAGATTATAGTGTGGTTCCTTAATCTGTTGTGACGGACAGAGGAAATGTGACCAAGAAGAATCAAAATCAAGCTGTCAATGAAGGAATATTAATTGTTGTATTTAAAAAATAACAAGAATTTGAATAACATTGTTACCAGTCTATCAATAGAAATTGAACTTGAGAGTTGGCGGAATGACATAGAGACTATAATATCGAAACATAAGCGTATATTCAAGTTAAAGCGCTGTACGTGGAAAAGCAGTGAACATTTTAAGCAAAAAAATATATTGAAGCATTATTGCGTAAAATATACACGCGATGACCAGCCACACGATAATCGATATGGAATAATAAGTTTTACCAAATTGACAAAAGACACAAAGATAGTTAGAAATTTGTAATGTATTGTATAGAAAGATATAGAAAAAGTGTTGAATTGCTACTATCAACAATGAGCGTGTAGGGTTCGGCATGAAAATTGGCCGAATCAGGGGATAACACTATGTCGTTTGTTTCAAGAAAAGAACTCTAAATACAGATTAATTAGAAAAGCCATCCCAAAATGGTAAAATAGCTATCAATAGAGGCGACCATAGAGAAAAACAAATGACGCTAGCAATGAAAAAATGGTGAGTACATGAAAGCAGTAATTTTAGCGGGTGGTTACGGGACGAGACTGTCTGAAGAAACAGAAGTTCGCCCAAAGCCGATGGTTGAAATTGGCGGCTACCCTATACTTTGGCATATTATGAAGATTTACTCTTTCTATGAAATCAATGATTTTGTTGTGTGCTTGGGTTACAAGGGATACCTGATTAAAGAGTATTTCTCAAACTATTTTCTTCACCACACAGATGTGACTTTTGATTTTAACAAAAATGAAACCATACTTCACAACAACAGTTGTGACCCCTGGACAGTTACCCTTATAGAAACGGGAACAGGTACAGAAACAGGCGGAAGACTAAAACGTGCAAAGAAATACGTTGGAAATGAAACTTTTTGCTTTACTTATGGCGATGGGGTAAGCGATGTGGATATAAAAGCGCTAATAAATTTTCATAATTCCAAAAAGAATTGTGGCAGTTTAGCGACTCTTACTGCGGTAATTCCCCCAGGCAGGTACGGTACGCTTGAGTTAGATGGCGATAACGTTAGCAGTTTCAAAGAAAAGCCGCATATGGGGGAAGGTTTAATTAATGGTGGTTTTTTTGTTTTGGAGCCGGAGGTTTTCGATTATATAAAAGGTGACGAAACCTCGTGGGAATCGGAATCATTGGAGATGCTTGCAAAAAAAAATAAATTAACAGCATTCAGGCATGATGGGTTTTGGCTTCCTATGGACACGTTAAGAGATAAAACAAGATTACAGAAATTGTGGGAAAGCGGGAATGCCCCGTGGAAAAAGTGGGGATGAAAATGGGTATAATGAATCATGATGCTGAGATATTTAGGGCTAAGACAGATAGTTTAATAAGAACTCGCGAACTTACGGAATCACAGTTAAAAAATACTGAATTGAATAAAACAGAGATGAAGGATGGTGCCGTTTATTTAAAATCAAGACCACAAAGACTGGTTTTTGAAATGACTAACGTTTGCAATTTAAACTGCGTAATGTGCGGCAGAAATTCTGCGGAGTTTAAACCCGTTTATTTCGATAAAAGTCGACTTTCCCTGTTTGATGATATAGCGCATCAAATTGAGGAAGTAACGCTGATGGGCTGGGGAGAACCTACGATGCATCCAAACTTTGTTGAATTTTTGGAGTGGGCGAGCAAACACGACCTCAGAAAATATTTCTGTACAAATGGAATGAAATTAGGCGAACTTACCAGACATATTTTTGATCACGATGTTGACGTTATTGCCGTAAGCGTTGATGCCGCAAATGCCGTTTTAAATGAGGAGATCAGGCGCGGAGTAGATTTTGATAAGGTCATAAATAATATAAAAAATATTCTCGCGAAAAAAAAGCGTTTGGATAAAAAATGGCCTTATATGAATTTCGTAACGACACTCATGAAAAAAAACCTTCTTGAATTCCCTAAAATAGTAAGATTAGCGGCTGATATAGGGCTTGAGGAAGTGAAATGCGTTTATTTAACCGCATTCGACGAAAGAACCAAAGACGAAATTCTATATGATTGCATGGACGAAGTGAGGATAGTATTTGATGAAGCTTTAAAGATTGCGAATAAAACAGGGGTAAAGATAAAACTTCCACATATCAGAGGCGAAGATACAGCTGGAGATGAATATCATAAACCTTGTCACGCTCCGTGGCGTGATTTTTTCGTGGGCTCTGATGGATATATCAGACCGTGCATGTCAACGCCAATAAGGTTCCTGTCGATTCAAGAACACGAAACCTTTGATGAAATTTGGAATGATGATGCTTTTATGAAATTTAGGCAAAATGTTAATGAAAGGGATAATATGCCGGATTCATGCAAAAATTGTTATCAATCATCCCATGCCAACTGGAATAGAGAAACGGCTTTTGATCAAACAGGTAAGAATTTTTCCCCAGCTTGGGGTTATAAATAATTATGCAGAGGTAAATCGGAATGTTATTTATTGAGAGCAAATTGGAAGGCGCTTATCTGCTAGAAATCGAACCGATAAATGATAATAGAGGTTTTTTTACGAGGACGTTTTGCGTAAACGAGTTTAAAAATAATGGACTGTGCACGAATTTTGTTCAACAAAACTTATCGTACAATAAAAAGAAGGGTACTTTGCGAGGATTGCATTTTCAAGAAGCGCCATATGCCGAAACAAAACTTATTCAATGCGTAAACGGAGAGATATATGACGTCATTGTGGATATACGTGAAAATTCCGATACTTACATGCAGTGGGAAGCTTTCTTGCTGAACAGCGAGAACAGAAAAATTGTTTATGTTCCAAAAGGTTTTGCACATGGGTTTCTAACATTGACTGATAATTGCAGCGTTATCTATATGGTTGATGAGTTTTACGCCCCTGGATCGGAACGAGGAATAGCATATAATGACAAGCGCCTAAACATAAAATGGCCGATTAAAAAGAACATAATTATATCAAATAAGGACAAATCACTTTAGAAAATAAGCTTTACGATGGAGCGGTCTTTGAAAACTGCTATTATAACGGGATCGACTGGTTTTGTCGGTGTGCATCTTGTATCTGAACTGCTTGTTCGAGGCGTTAAAGTTTCGGCTTTATGCCGTGAAAACAGCCCGAATATTGATCGGTTGCCATCCGGCGTGGATATTATTTTTGATGCGAATAAACTGCCCTGCGCTGACGTGTTTTATCATTTGGCTTGGGAAAGCGCATCTGGGCAGGGGCGTAGTGACGCCGTTTTACAGTCAGGCAACGCTGAAATGACACTAATTGCCTTGCTGACTGCAAAAAAGCTTGACTGCGGGAGGTTTCTCGCACTTGGCACGATATACGAAAACCTCGCCGGGCAAGTCGTGGCAGCGGCAAAATCTGGCGGTTCGGATTTTTATATACTCAGTAAGAACTATGCGCATTTAATGGCAAACCAACTTGCATATAAGCTAGGGATAGATTTTGTGTGGTGTAAGATTTGTCACCCGATTGGCCGATTGATTAAGGCGGAACAGATGATGGCGTTTGTCGTATCTAATCTAATTCGTGGGATAAAACCCGATTTCGGGCCTGCTTTAACACCCTATGATATAGTCGCTGTTGAGGATGTTGCACAAGGGCTCTATCTTTTAGGCAGTTGTGGTGAACTTTCGGAACGGGAATATTATATTGGTTCGGGTTGTCCAAGACTGCTTTATAAATGGCTTGAGGATACTCACCGCATACTTGACGCAAGCGTTCCGCTTGGAATAGGCGAGCGTCCTGACGATGGGCTCAGGTTTGACGAGGAATGGTTTGACATTACTCTTTTGCAAACAGAAACTGGTTACGCTCCAAAAATTAGTTTTGTGGATGCGGTCAGTAATGTTGCGAAGAGTGTTGTGTAAAAGATTGCAAATGTCGTTTAAAAGTAAGCGTCGTTTTAAGGTTAGCGTGGCTTTTGTCGGCGGTCGCGAAAAAGGGAGCCAGGATATAGGGGACGTCCCGCCGCCACCGATATAACAGATTTGAACCAATAACAAGCGCTTCCGCTATCTCAGGTACTCCCTTACTGCTTCCGTATGTTAGCTTTACCGCGTTCTTCTTAAATTCCTCGTCGTATTGAATATGTCGCCTTAAACTGAACACTAGCGTCGACGAAAATGAACAGTTGCGTCGTTTTAAACTGAACACCGGCGTCGGCGCATAATGAACACCGGCGACGCGCCCGTTGACCACTTGTTGAGCCTCCTATAATTGGCTTGTTCATCGGATATCCCGATGTAACGAACTGAAAAGGAGGGTCAGCGATGACCAATTACAAGGAGATTCTGAGGCTACAGAGCCTCGGTATCAACAATTCCCAGATTGTAGCCGGGTTACATGTCGCCGCGGCAATTGTTTAACTCATTGCGTATGAAATGGTTGGGTATAAAACACGAAAAGATGGCAGCGTGAGGATGGGCGCGCGGCACGA
>JGI24702J35022_10001650_pt1 | contig 13859 bp, 12 predicted proteins | sample TergutTh196P4_FD_35022 | JGI IMG/M metagenome (IMG submission 35022)
GTTGTCATCTATCAACGAAAAAGTTTTATAAAAAACTAACATTTATATTAGATAACCCTTTGTAATGTAGATAGTTCTAAAGAATTAATTTTTAATGGAACTTTTCTATAATTTTTCTTGTTTTTTGCATCCTTAATGAAACTTTCTTTTGGGCAATAAATTATTATAATATTATATAGCTCATATAATAACAATATTACAAAATTTCTGGAACTTTTATGCATGCTTTAATACCCCTTTTTACCATTTCTATCGAACTTTACTTTGGCAATGTATTGACATAACGCTTTATATATTAACCAAATATAATATATTTGCATCTCTCAAACTTTACATGACCCCTTTAAGAAGTATTGCTATATTCTTCTTTATATGTTTGAGGTATAATGAAAATAATTATAATGTGTTAACTTTAATTAAGTTCATTTTTTTCAGTTGACAAATAAAATGCATAATGGAAATTGGTATTCATAAGAATAAACTTGATAAGGAGTTTACAATGAGTATCAAAGCTGTGTTAGGTTGTTTGTATGGAGATGAGGGTAAGGCAAAAATAATTGATGTACTTACTCCCGACACCGATGTAATAGTTAGATTTCAAGGTGGCAGTAATGCAGGACACACGATCCAATTTGAAGGGAAAAAATATGTATTACATTTAATTCCTAGCGGGATTTTCCACCCGGAGAAGATTTGTGGTTTAGCATCTGGTGTTGTTGTTGACCCTTATCAATTAGAAATTGAGATGGAAACTCTTAAGGATGAAGTTAGTTTTCGTAATCGTTTTTTTATCGACGAAAGAGCCACAGTTGGCTTACCAATTCATAAGCTATTAGACAAAAAAAATGAAGAACTTTCAGGTGAAAAAAAAATTGGTACAACAATGCGGGGAATAGGTCCAGCATATTCCGATAATGTTAGTCGTGTAGCGATAAAGTTTTTTGATTTACTCAATAAAGATACATTGATTAGGAAACTTAGCTTCCTTTATCAATATCATAACCTGGATCTTTCCAAAGAAGAGTTTAATAGACAAATTGAAGATTTATCCAATTTTGGGAAAAAATATCAACAATTTTTTGTCAATTTACCATATGTACTTAATACTTGGTTAAAAGAGGAACGGCGTATTTTATTCGAGGGTGCCCAAGGAGCATTACTAGATATTTATTTTGGTACCTATCCTTATGTAACATCATCTCATACTCTCACTGGTGGCATTGCACCCGCTGTTGGTTATTCCCCCCAAAGAATCAATCAAGTGATTGGTGTTTATAAAAGTTATGTCACACGGGTTGGAGAGGGTCCTTTTCCCACCGAACTTTTTGATAATCTTGGCGAAGAGATTAGGAAAAAGGGGAATGAATATGGCTCAACTACAGGTCGTCCTCGTCGGTGTGGCTGGTTTGATCTTGTGGCAGCAAAGTATAGTGCCATGCTTAATGGCGTTAATGTAATAGCATTAACTTTACTCGATGTATTTACAGGCTTTGATACCATCAAGATTTGTTTGAATTATACCCTTGACGAGATGGTGATGAATGAATTTCCAGCAGATACCACCAAGCTAGAATTAGTAAAACCTTTTTATTTAGAGATGCCAGGTTGGCAAGAAGATATTTCTGATTGTACTAAGTTTACTGAACTCCCTGTGAATGCCCAAAAATATGTCCAAAAAATAGAAGAATTATTGGAAATTCCTATTGGGATTATATCAGTAGGACCAAATCGAAACCAAACGATTATAATGAAACCTTAAGGGGTGTTCGAGGTGAAATATTTTTTATTGATTATATGCTTATATTTCTCGCAGCTCTTTGCTCAAAATAGTGATCTTGCACCACGTGATCTAACAGGGTTAAGGCATTTGGATCAAGTTCCTGATCTTTTTAACGGTATTTATGACCAGTATGCAAAAAATTATTATAATGCTGCCATGACCGGTCGTGGTAACACTGGTATCGCTGAAAAAGATAGAATTAATGTTGCTACTTATAATCCGGCTGCTTACCGGAGTGACAAAATACATTTTTCCTTTGAATTTACCTTTAAATCAGAGATTAATGAGTTTAACACAGAAAATTATTACGAACATTATAACACTAATGGAGAACTATATAAAATAGAAACTAAACCATCTGTTAATATGTATAAATCGCCATACCCTTTTACTTATCTAGGAATTGGTTTTCCTGCGACTCAGGGTATAAATTATGGTGTTTCATATGCATTAAACCGTTCAATACAATATGATGCTTTTAGAAGGTATCGCGTTGACGATGTGTATTGGAATAAATATCCTTCTTTTTATGAACACTATATTACACTTACAGTAAATAAAGTACTTGATAATTTAACCGTGGGAATGAATAATATTTTACTTATTCAAGATTTTAGTTTTTATAAAACCGAAGGGAGGAATAATGATGTTTCCTTTACAGAATTTTTATACCGCCCGCAATTAGGTCTTTTATATGATTTTTCATGGCTCAGCGTAGGAGCTAGTTATAAACCTAAAATGGAATATTCCATTGGTTCTTCTTTTGTAGATTTTGACGCTGTATATCCCACACATATTCAAGCAGGACTTGCTTTTTCTATTAGCCAATATATTAAGCCATTATTCGACATTGAATACGAAAGGTTTAGTGAAACCTCTAAGGAGTTGGACGATCGCCTAACATATAAAATAGGTGTGGAATTAATTGATAAAGTTGCTACCTTAAGAGCAGGCTATATTTTTTCACCATCTATATTTGAGGGTGAGTACCGAATCAAAAATTATTATGAAGAAAATGCTATACCAGAAGTACATCTTTCCCAGCTTAACCGTGTCCCCCTAACAGGTAAGTTTAAAAATACTGATCTGCATTTATTGACGATTGGAACGACTTTTGAGTTGCCATCAGCAACTAGATTCCATTTAGCTTTAGTTACAGATTTAACTAGTCATATCGAAAGAACACAGTTAATGCTCAACATAGAATTTAACGGAGAAACTTTTAAAACTTCTAAAAAATGATGAGTTAAACTTCTTTTATCGGGTGCATTCTCTAGTTCGTGTGATATGAAAACATTATTAGCTCATGTTTGCTGTGGACCTTGTTTTATAGCTCCCTACCATGTTTGGGTAAGAGATTATGCTGTAACAGCTTTTTGGTATAATCCCAATATTCATCCATATACCGAATATACATATAGATTGCACACGGTTCAAGAAATGGTTGCTTGCAAGCAAATAGCTTATCTTGAGCGAGATGAGTACGGGTTAATAGAATTTACTCGGAAATCAGTATATAAAGAAGATCAAAGGTGTGTTCATTGTTATTCGGATCGATTAGAAGCTGTTGCTTTACTAGCCCACAAGTTAAAATTCGATTTTTTCACGACGAGCTTATTATTCTCGCGCAGACAAAAACATGAAGTTATCAAAGAAATTGCTAGTGATCTAGCTCAACGTTACCAGATTGCTTTTTTATATCAAGACCTACGGGAATTATGGCAAGAAGGGATCACCTTATCTAAGGACTTGGGGATGTATAGACAAAAATATTGCGGATGTATTTATTCTGAAGCTGAAAGGTATCATAAACAACGAAATAGCAAATAGTATCAAGAGTACACTAAGTGGGGGGATGAATGCTCAGTTATCCTAGGCTAGCGTTAAATAAGAAAAAAGAATATCACACTTTCTTGCCAATAGATAAATAATTAGGTTTATAAAAGATTCAATGGTTAAACGAAAATGATGTTATTAATTAGAATATCATATTTTTGTGGAGTTTTTGCATGAGTAAATATCAAGAATTTGATTTTAATGGACTAAAAAAATACCGGGTGGAAGAGAGAAAAAGTAAATTTGCTATCGATTCAATGGTTAAGCGAAAAGATTGTCTAATGTCAAATTTTATCGATAGTCTCCCCAATATTAATAAAAGTAAAGACTTTAAAGAGTTTATAGAGTTAACCTTCCTTGCATATAGAAAAAAGAAGCCAATCCTCATCGGTATGGGCGGGCATGTCATCAAGACTGGGATGTCTCCCTTGATTATTGATATGATGAATTTAGGGCTAATTCAAGGTATTTGTTGTAATGGGTCGGTAGTGATTCATGACTTTGAAATTTCATGTTTTGGGTCAACATCAGAGGATGTTGCGCTTGCTCTTGAAGAAGGCAGCTTTGGTATGGCAAGCGATACTTGCGATGCGATTAACCAGATAATTCTTCAAGCCTCAAATGAGAAACTGGGTTATGGTGAAGCAATAGGTAAATATTTAGCGGAAACCTCAATTCCTTATCCCGAATATTCAATTTTACGAAATGCTTACGAACTCAACATACCTATAACTGTCCATATTGCTCTTGGAACAGACATTGCCCACCAACATGAAACAGCAGAAGGAAAGGCTATTGGAGATTGTTCGTTACGAGATTTTAGAATTTTTACTAATTTGGTATCCCAGCTTGGCGATGGAGGAGTTTTTATAAATTTTGGTTCAGCAGTTATCATCCCGGAAGTTTTTTTAAAAGCATTAACAGTATGTCGTAATAAAGCAAATAATAACCTCAAAAAAAATCAGCGAACAGAAGATTCTTTTCAAGAGTCAAACTATGTTTTTAACTCTTCAACCACCGAGTTGACGGATTTTGTTTATAATAAGATAAACACAAGGATAGAGCATTTTACGACAGCAGTATTTGATATGCAATATCATTATCGTCCTTTAGAAAATATCGTCAATCGTCCGGTCCAAAAAAATGGTCAAGGGTTTTATTTTATTGGTCATCATGAAATTATGATCCCTTTATTTTTCCATTGTTTGCGCGAAAAATGTCGAGACTATAAGTAAAGAAAGCTTCATGTTTACTCTTTTTAGGTTATGCAAAAACACTTGTTCTACAACATAGATGAAGATTGAGGTTAGAATGCATGTTTTGCTCGAAAAATCTAGAGAAGTAATTGTTGCGGTAGCTCCAGTTGTAATTTTTGTTATCATACTCTTATTAACCGTTATTGAAGTTTCTCCCATTTTGTTTTTCCAATTCTTGCTTGGATCTTTCGCAGTCCAGATCGGGCTGATAATACTTTTGTTTGGAGTTGATCTCGCAATTTTACCTTTTGGAGATCAAATGGGAATGGTTTTCGTGAAGTCGAATAAGATATGGTTTATATTATTAACAATTTTTATTCTTGGCTTTTTGATCAATTTTGCTGAACCTGATGTTATTGTATTAGCGAAGCAAATATCCCACATCACGAATAATTATATTTCTACTTCAGTTATTCGAACTCTTATTGCATTGGGAGCATCCATGTTTTTAGCATTGGGAGCTGCCAGAATAGTAAAAAATATTTCTTTAAGGGTAATGTTAGTAGTTATTTACACAATGGCCTTTAGTTTAACATTGATTTTTTCTCCCGATTATTTTGCCATAGCTTTCGATGCTTCTGGTGCTGCAACTGGTGCTATAACAGTTCCCTTGGTACTTGCTTTATCTCTGGGAATGGCTTCCATGAAGCGCGATAGTCGTTCTGCTGAAGAGAATAGTTTTGGTTTAGTGGGTATCATGGCCACGGGAGCAATTTTTGGAGTCTCTTTACTGAGTTTTTTTCGTCAACCTGAATATGGTTTAGAAATGCTTCCACTCGCGAATGTGGTTCCGGATTCAGTTTTAGCACCATTAATCCATGAAATACCGATAGTAGCTAAAGAAACTTTCTTTTCTTTATCCCCGATCTTGGTGATGTTTCTTTTTTTTCAAAGATTCAAGTTTCATTTACCCCCTAAAGTATTTCGTAAAATGCTCTTGGGTTTTTTCTATACTTACCTTGGTTTAGTTATTTTTTTTGTTGGTGTTCATACAGGGTTTATGATTATGGGGAGGGAAATTGGGTTTAAACTGTCCTTAAGCGGAAGTCCTGTTATACCAATAGGTCTTGGCGCCTTTTTAGGGATGCTCATTATTCTAACAGAACCGGCAGTTTATGTATTAACTCATCAGATAGAGGATGTTACCAGCGGTTATATAAAGCGTAAAACGGTATTGATTTTTTTAGCCATTGGTATGGCTCTTGCAGTGGGGTTATCCATGCTGAGGATCATTGTTCCGGGGATCATGCTTTGGCATTTTCTTGTGCCAGGTTACATACTCGCATTAATTTTAATTTTCTTCACCCCCCCAATATTTACTGGCATTGCATTTGATTCTGGGGCAGTGTCTTCTGGACCTATGACCGTAACCTTTATTTTGGCTTTTTCACAAGGAGTTTCCGAAGCTATAGAACACGCCAATGTCTTTGAAGATTCTTTTGGCATCATCGTCATGGTCACGATGATGCCTGTTATCGCTTTATTAGTGTTAGGTTTTATTTATAAAATGAAATCGAAAAAAATAGGAGTTAGTCGTTGTCATGTCCGGGTTTAAGCTAATCTGTTGTGTAGTTAATATGGGAGAGGCCTCTAAAGTGGTAAAAGTAGCACGTAAATATGGTATCAAAGGTGCCACTATCTCTATAGGTCATGGAGTTGTTCATAGCCGTTTAATGAGTTTTTTCGCCCTTAATGAGGTTCGTAAAGAGATCATTAGTATGGTTGCAGAAGACGAAATTGTTAGTGCCGCCCTACAGGGTATCTGTCAGGCAATGCAATTTGATAAACCACACCATGGTATTGTCTTTACTTATGCAGTACAAGAGTTTATTGGTAGTAAGAATATGGTTCGTAGTTCTCCCAAAAAAGAAGGAGGGAAAAAAATGTACAGTGTTATATTTGTTATTGTGGAGAAAGGGCGAGGTGAAGAAGTGATTGAAGCAGCAAATCTTGTTTGTTCAACAGGGGCAACAATAATCAATGCTCGTGGAGCGGGAGTTCATGAAGTGCAAAAATTTTTTTCGGTTGAAATTGAACCAGAGAAAGAAGAAGTATTCATTATTTCCCGCAAAAAAAATAAAGATAAAATAATCAATTCTATTCGAGAAAAGATGAAAATAGATGAGCCGGGAAATGGTATTTTATATGTTCTGGATGTTAATGAAGCTTTTGGTTTGCATGGACTGTAAAGGACAATTTTTTATTGAGGTTTTATGATGATAGCACCATTTATTCCAGTAATGAAAACATGGCTAGGAATTTCTTTCGTTCTATCGAGAACAAGTTGATGAGGAAAACCCCGCTTAATATTTCCGTTTGAACTAACAATAAATAATTCTGGTTCAACAGCCTGAAGAAAATTTGACGAAGAGCTTGTTCTACTACCATGATGAGGAGCCTTTAAAAGATCAGCTTTCAATACACTACGATCTTGATCGAGGAGCAGATCCTCCACTTCTTTTTCAATATCTCCCGTAAACAGAATTGATATATCTGGCCTTTGTAGCTTGGCGACGATAGAGAGATTATTGGGATTCGCGTGAAAATAATCTTGCGGTGGATGGAGAATATGGAGAGTATAATCCCGATACTTCATTGATAAAGTGTCTTGAATAACATAAAAAAAGGTCTTTTGTAGATACGGGAAGGTTTTTATATCTCTTCCCACCTCTGTATTAAGCATTTGCTTCGTAATCATTAAAGTGTCAATTTTTATCTTTTCGCTAAGCGGAAAAAGACCGCCGTAATGGTCGGAATGAGGGTGAGTTATTATGACTTTCGCAATATGCGTAACTCTTTCATTTTGTAAATAATTAATTAAATTTTGTGTGATATTTTTATGATTATTCTGGTATTCTCCTGTATCGATTAATAAATAATCATCAGTAGCAAACCTAATTAAAGCCAAATCTCCATGCCCTACATCAAAAAAAATAATCTGAAAACTCTTTGTTTCGGGGAGCTGGATAAAAAAACAAAAACTCCCTAGAATACAAGCTAATCCAAGCCAGAATTGTTTTTTCTTTTGCTGATAAGTGAGGATAAATAGTCCGAGACTAATCAAGATAAACATGAAAACAGTAGCCCAAAAACTAATTGAAGTTTGGATACTAAAGGGTAAATTCCCAAGAATAACAATGATCCGATTTAGTATTTCTGAGCCAAATTCGGCTACTAATACCAAAGAAGAAAAAAGCGGGAGAAAAGCGGGAAGAATAATAATCAATAAATAGAGAGGTAATAATATACTTACGAAAATTATTCCAACTAAATTTGCGAAAATAATATTCAAATTGATAATATGAAAATGATATACTAGCAGGGGCATAGTAATGAGAGATAAAAATAAAGTTAATAATAAATAATTGATTATGACCTTTAAAATATACCTGTGCCAATTATTTATTTTATACAAGGCTAAAAATTTAGCTACACGCGTAGAGACCTCCAGCAATAAAATAATTCCGGCATATGCGACATAAGATAATTGGAGAGATAAAGAAAAAAGATCCGCAGGGTGAAATAAAGTTTGTAAAAATAAAGAAAACAAATATATTTGCCACCGTGATACTTTTCGATAAAAGAATGTGGCTATAATCATAAGCGAAAAGAATAAAGTAGCTCTCATAATGGGAGGAGCCATATTACAGATATAAGTGTAAAAGCATAATAGAAAGATAGTAATTATGCGAACAGCAGGGATGGGAATGCCGAAAATACGAAGAAAACTAAGTAAAACAAAAGCGATAATACCTACATGTAAACCGCTTACTGTGAAAAAATGTCTCAACCCAGAAGCCACTAATGTTTCCGAAAGAAAGTTTTCGTTGTAGGCTTCTAAATATTGTCTTTCATTGAGGACCAAGGTTTTAACAAGGGGCATGGAATAATTAAAAGTCCGCTCAATTTTCTCGTTGATTTGATTTTTGATCCATAGCAAAAAAAGCCGCAGGAAATTACTTTTATGATCAATTATGCGGAGAGGACTAATGGCATAAGCTCTGCCATAGATTCCATCATTTTTAGCTATTTCTCCGTAATTGATCTCGCCAGGGTTGGTATTCTTATTTGGAGATATCTTCATCACTCCTTCTATAAGATCGCCATCTTGAAACTGCTTATCTTCGAGGAACAATACTACTTTTCCCGTGATAATCAAATCTGAAAAAGAAATCAATTCCACAAGATAGGTGAAACCATTTTTAGTTTTCTGCGCATTGCCATGAATTCGCCCTCTTACGACATGCTGGATATAATCCTCTTGGGTATTATCTGGTCGGAATAATTCTGCTTTCCATAACCTATTATTGGAGAAGTAGTTCTGGTTGACTGCTTTTTCTTTTACCTGCAATGTTTGAAATAACTTTTCCAAATGATAAGCGGGGAGATACTGTGAATTTAAATAAAAATAAAACCCTACCAAAAAAGCCAAAATCCCCAAAGCAAAAATTTTGGTGGAACGAAAGAAAAATACTACTAAGGAACAACAGAGCAATAAAAGGTTGATATAAAATGGAACAGCGATGTATTTTGCAAAAACAATTCCGATGAGCCAAAATGGTACCCACAACAGGCAAGGAATTGGTAAAGGGAAAGTTTGTTGTTTAGCTACAAGATAGAGCTTGGGTAATACCTTTTTTTTCTGGAACATATAGTTTTTAGTATGTTGTTTGAACGTTGAAACAAACCATTAGTCAGGGACAGATTTCTCTATCCCTGACTAGACATCAGTTGTGTTATGAGGGGAGATTCTTTTTCTTATCAATATTTATCGTGGTGTTACCTTTTTGACATATTTGAGTAAATCACTATCAGTAGATAGGATAAGCGTATTTTTATCAGAAAAAGTTTTATTATATGCTTCCAGAGATCTCATAAATCCATAAAATTCAGGGTCTCTGTTGTAGGCATTGGCATAAATAGCAATAGCATCTGCATCTGCCTTTCCGATGATTTTTTGGGCTTCAAGGTAGGCTTGGGATTCTATTTCTTTCAAGTCTCTTTGTAACCTCCCAATAATCTCTGCTGCTCTTCCTTGCCCTGTGGAACGATATTTCTCGGCAATTTTTTTTCTTTCCGAAATCATTCGGTCATATACTTGGCGGCGGACAGAATCAATATAATTAATTCGTTTAATTTTAACATCGATTACCTCAATCCCATATTGAAGTAAAACTGGTAGGGAAGCTGTATAAATATTATTAGCGATTTGTTCTCGTCCAATCTTAATTTCAGCAAAAGGTTCAATGAAATCCACATCATAATCACTAGAAAATTCAAGAGTTCGATTTGAACTTCGAACAATTTCAAACAAGTCGTTTTGGGTAATGATATCTCTTGTTACTCCATCGATGATATCATCAAGGCGGGAGTAGCCAAAAGCCATAGAGCGGTTCGTTTGGTAGAATAAGAGAGGGTCATTGATTCGCCAGCGGATAAAAGTATCAACAATGATAAATTTCTTATCCGCGGTGGGGATTTGGCTTGATTCTCCGTCCCATTCCACAATTCTTTTTTCAAAATAGTGTAGTTTTTGAATAAAGGGAATTTTAACATTTAAACCTGCAATACGGATAGCATTACGGACTGGCTGGCCGAATTGGGTGATGATGACTTGTTCCGTTTCACTAACCACGAATAAAGTGTTAGCAAGAATGATAATCACTACTATGACTATAAACAGATAGAGCATTCTTTGTCTCTTGTTCATTTTTACCTCCCTTTTCCCATATCTAGGAGCGGAACAATACTTTGTAAACGGTCATCAACAATAAATATTTTTTCGGACTTGTTTAAAACTTCTTCCATAGATTCCAAATACATTCTTTGCCGGGTAACATTTGGAGAGCGCCGGTATTGCTCATAAATATTTATAAATTTTGCTGCATCCCCCTCGGCATTATTGACGCGATTAATGGCGTAACCATGAGCTTGTTCAATGGTTTGCCGAGCTTTTCCACGGGCTTGGGGGATAATACGATTATACTCTTGTTGGGCTTCATTCACAATTCTTTCCTCTTCTTGCATCGCTGAATTGACCTCATTAAAAGCTGGTTGTACAATTTCTGGGGGAACAACATTCTGTAAATTTACTGTGCGTATAACAATCCCTGTTTCATATTTATCTAGCAATTTTTGCAATAACTCGTGAACTTCAAAAGCAATTTCTTGACGATTTAAGATTATTACTTCGTCAATACTTCTATCACCAACGATCTGACGCATAGTACCTTCTGATAGATTACGAATGGTTTCGTTCACATTTCGGACATTAAAAAGATAGGCAACAGGGTCCTTTATCTGGTATTGAACAATCCATTCGACATTAGCAATATTTAAATCACCAGTTAACATTAATGATTCGTCATCATATGAGCGCGAAGAGTATCTGGCAGAAACGCCTTGGGATACTGTACGAAATCCAAATTCTTCTTTAAAAACAGTTTTGACTTTAACTTTGGTTACTTTTTCGATTCCCCAAGGAATACGGATGTTCAAACCTGGTTCTACTGTACGGACATGTTTACCGAATCTTTGAACCACAGCCATTTCTTCTGGATCCACTGTAAAAAAGAAAGGGACAATTAAAATTAGGGCAACAATAACGAAGATTACAGTTTGAATTTGTTTTTTAGTGAAGTTAAATTGGTTATTAAAGCCTTTATCCATAATTATTTCTTCTTCCATTCCCACCTCCATATTTTTTTCCATTTTTAGAAAGGAGGTATATTTGTCAATTAGTTTTTTGGGTAGTGACGATTTTTCTCTTGACAGCAAACCCTCAAAAAATAACTTGCTATGGGATCAGGATTATAGGAGCTTGAGTATATGTCTATCAAAACTAGTGAGTAGTTCAATATGAGAAAAAAAATAGCTGTTTTGGGAATAACTGGGTCCATTGGAGAATCGACGGTTAAAATAGTGGATCATCATGCGGACCAGTTTGAAATTGTCTTTGCTAGTGCCCACACTAATTACCAAGAATTATTGCAAATTGCCAAGAACATGAAGATTAAAAAAATTGTTCTATCGGCAAAAGAACCAAAAATTCATCTCCATGACTCTGGCATCAAACTATATCAAGGGCAAGATATTCTTCTCGATTTAATTCGGAATGAAGATTTTGATGTGCTAATCAATGCGGTTTCTGGATCAGCAGGGTTAATATATACTATTGCTTGTTTAGAAAGGGGGAAAGACCTCGCTTTGGCAAATAAAGAATCTTTGGTTATGGCTGGCCATATAATTCAAGAATTGTTATTACAACATAAAGCCCAAATTTTACCCGTCGATTCTGAACATTCAGCTATTTTTCAACTACTACATCGACACCCCCAAGATGAAATTAAGTGCCTTCATCTCACTGCTTCTGGTGGTCCTTTTCGGACCCTGCCCTGGAACGAATTTTCGCAAATAAATTTACATAAAACATTGCAACACCCAACTTGGTCAATGGGTAAAAAAGTAACTATTGATTCCGCCACCATGCTCAATAAAGGATTAGAAGTAATTGAAGCACATTGGCTTTTTGGTATTGAGTACGAACGGATCAAAGCACTTATTCACCCGCAATCGATAGTCCACTCTATGATCGAATTTATCGATGGCTCGATTTTTGCCCAAATGAGTAGCCCTACCATGCAATTACCAATTCTTTATGCTCTCACACACCCACATCACATTATGTCTACTAAAGTGGAAACAAACCTTGAAAATTTGGCAACCCTTAGCTTTGAACCTATTGATCCGAAGAGATACCCTTTATTTCATCTTGCTTGCCAAGCTGGACGCATGGGAGGGATCATGCCAACCGTTCTAAACGCGGCGAACGAAAAAGCCATTAAACTATTTTGTCAAAATAAGATTAGTTTTATCGAGATGCCATTATATGTAGAAAATGTTTTAAATAGTATAGAAAATATTAGCCACCCTGACCTTGAGACAATTTTGGCAATCAACGAGGAATTGCAAAAATAATCAATCATTGTTCCTGGTGATACTATTCCTCGTTTAACATGAAATATTTTTTTTTCTGGGTTACTTTGCTGTGCTCGCAAAGACGAGATACATTTTAAACGAGGAATAGTATGACATTCCATGTAGCGGCAATCTTCGATTGCCATAATAGCGATTGGAAATCGCCGCTACGATATTGGTTAATGCATAGTGGAAATGCTCAAAAATTCTACTTCACACCAAAGGTGTCGATCGCTGTGTAGAAAGCGATACACCCCTATTACCTTTTCAACCACACCGAAGGTGTGGCACAGAAGGATATTCATGTGGTTACAGCAGAGTGGTCATTTTCGACATTATGAGGATAGAAGCGAAGCGACTGACGAAGTAATCCAGAAAATGAATATTTCAATAACATTATGTATTATAGTATGTTATGTTTTTCTGGATTGCTTCGTTACTTCGTCCCTCGCCATGACGAGTGTGCCAAAATTACATATAAAATTCAATATCCGACAGCCTTTTAAAATGAAATATTTTTTTTTCTGGATTGCCTTGCTGTGCTCGCAAAGAAGAGATACATTTTAAACGAGGAATAGCATGGAGCTAACAGATCAGAATTAATTAATATACTTCGTCACTATTTATTTACAGTAATAGCAATAGTAACTGTAACATTTTGTTTACAGTTGTACAATAAAACATAATAGTATTTATTGTTGCAGAGTATTTATACTATTCCTCGTTTAAAATGAAATAATATTTTTTCTGGATTGCTTTGCTGTGCTCGCAAAGGCGGGGTACATTTTAAACGAGGAATAGTATAAAGATAATTATTATACTAGTTATTAAAAATATATTTTGATTTTTTTCTTATATTTGGCACACATTTTGCGTATATATATTTTAAAATTAAAATAAAAAAAAATGGAGGTCCTATCATGGGAACACAACAAATTTTAATGATCGTATTATCGGTCATCGTCGTTGGCGCTGCAGTCGCCGTAGGTATCCAAATGTTTGATACACAA